>Ga0164297_10000452_pt1 | contig 50517 bp, 41 predicted proteins | sample GEODES058metaG_FD_113539 | JGI IMG/M metagenome (GOLD analysis project Ga0164297, IMG submission 113539) | Dystrophic lake water microbial communities from Trout Bog Lake, Wisconsin, USA - GEODES058 metaG | ecosystem: Environmental > Aquatic > Freshwater > Lake | place: USA: Trout Bog Lake... | reverse complement strand
TGCGAAGATCGTCGGGGTTGAAGCCGTAGCGCGATGGCAGGCACTGGTAGACGAGCGTCTTCGATGACTGACGCTCTTCCTGCGTCATGCCACCGTCACCGGTAGTCGTCGAAGTGCCCATCTCGGTAGCCGCGCGTCCAAGGGCTTCCTTGACGTTGGCGGACAGCGCACCGAAGCTCATGCCGGCCACCGTGATCGGAATCTCGAGCTCGATCGGCTTCTTGGCGAAACGTGTCCCGAGAATCGTCTTGGTGGAGCACTTTTCACGGTACCCCTCGAGCGGATAGCGCGACACCGATGCCCCAAGGAACACCAGATCGTCGAAGTGCGGCAATACCCGCTTGGCGCCAAGACCACGAATCTCGTAGAGACCCGTCGCGGAGGCGCGCTGGATGTACTGCAGGATGTGACGATTGAGCGTCGAGCTTTCCTCAGTGCTGAGGTGCGCGGGCTTCGCGTCGGTATCGAATTGTGTCTTTTCGGTCATGCCTTGGTCCTCGTGACGCACAACGACTAGTAGGTCTGGTTGGCGTCTGCGTTCCAGTGATAGAGGGTCTTCGCCGAAGCGATCCGCTTGAACTCCTTGGAGGAGTGGCTGATCCCCGCCTCCGCGAGCAGCTTGTCGACAGTGGCGTGATCCGCCTCGGTCATCGGCTCGATGCGCGCGTCCGCTCCCAGCGAACGCACCTGTCCACGGACGTAGATCACGGCTTCATACAAGGAGTCACCGAGTCCATCACCCGCATCACCGCAGATGACCAGATTACCGGCCTGCGCCATGAACGCGGAAAAGCTGCCGACGTCGCCACCGACCACGATGTTTCCGCCCTTGAGGGAAATGCCGCAGCGCAGTCCCGCGCTACCGCGAATCACGAGTAACCCGCCATGCGCCGAGGCCCCGGCACCGGCGCTCGCAAAGCCCGTGACTTCCACGCGACCCGACATCATGTTCTCGGCACAGCCGGTGCCGGCATTGCCGTGCACCACCACCGTGGCCAGCTGATTCATGCCGGCAGCGTAGTATCCCGCGTGACCGTTGATATCAACATGCACTGGCGCGTTGAGCCCGACGGCGATGCTGTTGGCACCGTCCGGATTCTCGACCGCCACAGCGGTCACCGCGGACAGGTCGCCGTGCAGGAACTGGTTGACGTCTCGCAACGACTCCTTAGCGAGGTCGAATACCACGCGACCGGACTTTACTGCACTGACCATGTGTAGACCTCCGCGGGCTTCGGCTCAAACAACTGTGCGTGCTTCACGCCTGGCAAATGGGCGAGCGACCGGAACTCCGATGCAATAGCGACGTAGTCGTCTGTTTCCGCGACGATTGCCGGCTTGCAAGCAAATGGGTCGCGCACCAGTGCCAGCTTGTCCTCGGTACCCATCAGGAAAGTGAAGAATCCGTCGAAATCCTCGAACGCGTGTTCGAGCGCCGTCTCGAGGGACTCACCCATCTGCAAGCGCCAGTGGATATAGCGACACGCACCCTCGGTGTCACAGTCACTCTCGAAGCGCGCACCCAGCTTCTCGAGCTTGCGACGTAGGCTGCCGGGGTTTGCCAGCGAGCCGTTGTGCACGAGGCACCAGTCCTCACCCGCCGTGTAGGGATGAGCGTTCTCAGGGGTCACGGCCGACTCTGTCGCCATCCGGGTGTGGCCCACAAGATGGGTGCCCGTGAGACCCTTGAACGAGTAACGGTCGGCCACCTCGGAAGGCAGCCCGACATCCTTGTACAGGTCGATGGAGCGACCCACGCTCAGGACGTGCACCGTCGGAAAGTGGGTCGCGAGCCACACCCGAACCGACGCCGGCTCGGCAGCGGTCGACAGGATGCAGTGATTCGCCTTGACCTCAAAGCGCGCATCCCCGAGGTGCTCGAGTACCGAACCCTCCAGATGCGACCAGTTGAAGCCTTCGTCCGCACAATACAGACTGAGCTTTCGCCGCTCACCGCCTTCGCGCGATCCAAACACGGCCATGCCGGACGAGTCCGGACCGCGCTCGGTCATTCCGATCAACATCGGCACCATCAATTCGCCGAGCTTGGGCCGCAGCGACTGCTTCTTGAGCAACAGACCGACAATTCCACACATACGGCCTCCTAGAACATTTCCAGATAACGCTGCGACTCCCAGCCGCTGACATGGCGCGAGTACTCGATCCACTCCATGCGCTTGACACGGATGAACTCGGCCGCAAGCTCCGCACCCAGACCTTGCTTGACCACGTCATCCTGCTCGAGCGCATCGACGGCTTCCTTGAGTGACTGCGGCAACATGCCGATGCCTCTCTTCTGAATTTCGTCGAGGGTGAGTTCATAGAGGTTGACGTTGAGCGGCGCACCCGGATCGATCTTGTTGTCGATGCCGTCCATGCCGGCCGCTGCAATGGCTGCCGTCGCGAGATAGGGATTCATCGCGCCATCCGGCAGGCGGAACTCGATGCGCCCGTACGGCACACGCACGCACGCCGTACGGTTGTTGTCACCGTACGCGATGAAGGCCGGAGCCCAGGTCGCGCCGGACAAGGAACGTCCCACCACCAGACGCTTGTAGGAGTTGATGCTTGGCGCACAAACCGCGGCAAGTGCCCGCGCGTGCTTCAGCAGGCCGCCGAGAAAGTAGTACCCCAGCTGACTGAGACCCATGCCGCGCTTGTCGTTCTTGTCGTAGAAGGCATTCTTCTGCTTGGCCGTTCCCAACGAGATGTGGAAGTGCGCACCGTTACCCGCACGGTTCGCGAAGGGCTTCGGCATGAAGGTCGCCACCGCGCCATGCGCACGCGCCACTTCACTCGCTGCCATCTTGAAGAACGTGAAATGGTCAGCGGACTTGAGTGCATCCGCATAGGTGTAGTTGATCTCGAACTGCCCGTTGGCATCCTCGTGATCGATCTGATACACGTCGATACCGACCGCCCGCATGTGACGGGTCATCTCATCAACGATCGCGCCACCGCGCGCGAGCCCCTTGTAGTCGTAGCACGGCTTGTCGAGCGTGTCGGTCTCGTCGATCAAGTTGAGCGCCCCGTTTTCACCGCGCTTCAGCAACATGAACTCGGGCTCAAGACCCGTGAACATCGTGTAACCGCGCTTTTGGAGCTTCTCAAGCTGGCGCTTGGCGGCCACCCGCGAGCAGAGGGGATAGGGCTTACCACGGACATGCCCATCGCACACCATACGCGAGTAGCCTGGCATCCAGGGCACCGGCGTGAGCGTGGCAGGATCACCCACCGCCATGAAGTCGGGACCGTCCGGCGTCATCGCGAGACCCCAGATCGCGAAACCCGCGAACCCGGCACCGTCTCCGGTGACCATGTCGTAGTGCTCGACCGGCACGGCCTTCGCCTTGGCCGCCCCGTGAATGTCAACGAATTGCGCGAGAATGTAGCGCGTCCCGTTGTCTTTGAATAATTTCTTCGCTTGCGCGGGTGTCATGGTGTCTTCGTCTCCCCCTAACCGGCATTGAAAGCATCGAGTCGCACACCGCCCTTTAGGTCGGCTGCCACTTCGATGAGCGTGGTCCAGAAATAATGTCCGAAACTTGGGTCTGCCCAGAGCGTGAATCCGGGACGGCCATCACCACCGATCGGCACGGCCACCACACCGACGCCGACCATCGAGGTCAGCACCAGGGGGCCCTCGGGGGCCGCGACGCCGAGCATGGGCTCGAAGTCCACGCTACAGACTTGCCGCAGCAAGGCACCCAGCGCCGGCCCGCTCAGCTCGACCACAAGGTCCTGACGAGGGACCGCATAGACGCCCGAGGTTCGGGATACACCGTAAAGCTGGGTCGCTAACGAGGCTATGCGCGCCTGCGCGGCGGGCAGGAGCGCTTCGACAAGAAACTCGGAGGTTGCAAGTCTCGCGACCATCACCCCATCGGTCACGGCGTAACTGTTAGCCGGTGCAGGCACCGTCAACTGTTGACTGCCAAGCCAACGTTCCGCCTGAGGGCCCTTGAGCCCCAAGCGACGCCGCCAAGACACCTCGGTGAGCGTGACGGCAGTACCGGTCGGCACTTCGAGCCCAAGACGGGTCGGCTGACGCATCTGCTCTCGCAAGGCCTCTCCCGAACACTTGGTCTCGATCCAGGCCTCGATCGGCGACTGGCGAATGGCAGGCAGCGATGGCAAGACGGTACTCATGCCGGATCTCCCAGTTTCTGTCGCTCACCGGCAGCATCGTAGAACGGCAACGCGATCCGCGTGGCGGACACCATCTGACCGCCATCGATGCGAATCTGAAACTCGCCACGCGTCGCGACGTCGGGGCGTACCAGCGCAAGTCCGATCACGTGATTCAGCGTCGGCGACCGCCCCACGCTGGTGACACGCCCGGCGATGCTGCCCTGCTCGATCACCAGGTGGCACTCGCGAGGCCGCTGCGTCACGCCGTCCGCCAGGCGAAACCCGATCAGGGTCTGCTTCAACGGCTGTTTTGCAAGCACCACGAGACTGCGTTGCCCGATGAAGAAGGGCTTGTCCATCTTGAGCGCCCACGGCGCGTCGATTTCAAGCGCGTTCGTGACGCCATCGGTATCCTGACCGACGATCAAATGGCCCTTTTCCAGTCGGAGCATGCGTTGGGCTTCGACACCGAAGGGCCGGATACCATGGGCGGCACCGGCCGCCATCAGCACCTGCCACAGGTGCGGCCCGAAATCCGCGGGCATGTGGATCTCGTAACCGAGCTCGCCCACGAAACCTACCCGCATCAGACGACACGGCACGCCCGCCACATTGGCCTCGCGCACCGCGAGGTACGGAAACGCGCCGTCCGAAAGATCGGCGTCGGTGAGGGACTGCAGCACTTTCCGTGCAAAGGGACCCGCGAGGTTGAACGCTGCGTAGTGTCCGGTGAGATTGACCAGACCCACCGGCAAACCCCAAAGGCTCGCCAGCCGACCAAACTCCCTGAACAAGGTCGCCGAGTTGCCGGTCGTGGTCGTGAAGTAGAAGGTTTCCGGATCGAGTCTTGCGATCACACCGTCATCGATGACCACACCCGACTCGTCGAGCATGAGGCCGTAGCGCGTCATGCCGACTTTCAGATTCGAGTAACGCGCCGTATAGATGCGATCGAGGAACTCGCCCGCCTTCGGGCCATGGGCCTCGATCTTGCCGAGCGTGCCGACATCGATGAGACCAAGGCCCTGACGAACCGCACGCACTTCCTCGGCGATCGCTTCCTCGCGGGTACGCCCGGCAACGCGGTAGTACTCCGGACGCCGCCAATTGCCGGCCGGCATCCAGACGGCGCCAAGCGCCGCGTGCGCCGCGTCGACCGGCGTGTGCCGTTCAGGTGAAAAACCACGTCCGGCGAGGTGTGAGATCGGCACCGGATGGAACATCGGCCGAGCGGTCGTCAGCGAGTGCTGCTCAAGACCCTCACCGCGCACACGCGCGAGAATGCGCAGCGCATTGAGGTTGGAGTGCTTACCCTGACTCGGTCCCATGCCCATGGTCGAGTAGCGCTTCAAAAGCTCGGTCGAGTCGAAACCCTCCTGACAGGCGTTCACGACATCCTTGATCTGCAAGTCTTCGTCAAAGTCGACGAATTCCTTCGCTTTGGGATGCGGAAAGATCGGATAACCATGCGAGGGCGACTCGCTCGGCGCCTTCAGCGCCGCGATCGACGGCGCGCTACCAAAGCCAAGAGAGAACGCGGCGTCCGCCCCTGCGCGCTGCCCATCGGCAAGACGTTCATTGAATCGATAGACACCGGCAATCTTGCCGCAGACCTGCAACCCTGGGGGCAGCTGATCGGGAACGAACTGCTCGATAGAGCGCTCGTAACGAACCGTACCGCCCGCCTGATGCAACAGAGGATTGGCGGGCGCAAAGCCAACGCTCATCCACAAGCCGTCGATGGTGACGGACTCTCGCGAGCCGCTGCTCGAGAACACAAAACCATTGAGCGTGCCATCGGTCGCTGCCGTGGCCTCGATCGGCACGACCCCCGACAGGAGACGGACGCCATTCGACTTCAATGCTTCGGCAACGCGCGCACTTTCCGGCCCGGGTTGTTGCCGAATGTCGAGCACGGCAACCACCCGAATGCCATGACGACGGGCATCCAAGGCCGCGGCGTAGCCCTGGCAATTGGCCGTCAGCACCACGATACTGTTGGCCGGCGCGATCGCATACCGATACAACAGTCGCTGCGCCGCACTCGCCAGCATCACCCCGGGCAAATCGTTGCCACGAAACACGGCGGGTTGTTCGTAAGCGCCTTGCGCCAACACCACGGCGCGCGCCCGCACCTTCACCATTGCCTCCGGTGTCACGACCGGTACCCAGTGATCGGCGTAGTAGCCGGCGGCAAAACTACTGAGAAGCACCCGAATATTGGGATGAGTGCTCACCGCATCGATGAGCGCACGAAGCTCGGCGGCAACCTCCTCGCCACCGCGCGCATAGAGCCCGCTCCCACCCAGTGCCGCAGTTTCATCGACCAGCAGCACCTTCGCACCCCGCGAAGCGGCCTCAGCCGCAGCCGCGAGACCCGACGGCCCGGCGCCGATGACCAGCACATCACAAAAGTCATAGCGTTTCGGCGTCGGCCGATGCGCTGATTCGAGGTCGACGACTCCAAGCCCCGTGATATCCCGGAACATCTGTTCCCAACGCGGAAACAAACGCTTGCTGTGGAAGGCCTTGTAGTAGAAACCCACCGGCAGGAATCGCGACAAGCGATTGAGTATCGATAGACGGTCCTTCTTGAGACCGCCCCGCGTATTAACCACGGTGACACGCACGCCGGCAGTCGCACGCACGACGTCGGCACGGACGTTAGGGACACTATGGCCCTCGCCCTCGACCTGCACCATCGCATTCACGTCATGATCGGCGGCGCTCAGGAAGCCGCGCGGACGGTGGTATTTGAAGGAGCGCCCGAGGATTCTCGCACCCCCCGCCGCGACCGCCGAACTGATCGTGTCTCCTGCAAAGCCATCGACCGGCTCCCCCTCGAACATGAACGACAGGGGTTTGGTACGGTCGATCCATTCGCCGGCAACCGGTGGCAAACGTTTCATGCCTCTACTCCGGGAGCGACATACAGATAGGTGCGCAACACTATGTCCTTCACCGTGTCTCGTTCAGCGATGAACCAGACACCGCTTGCGGTATGACACCACCATTCCTTCTTGATACCCGACACGCCGTTTCGATTGAACACATAGTCGGCCCACTCGAGATCGCTGGCTCGGGTGGGATCGGGCATCGGCCGAAATTCGCCAGCGTAAGCAAACTCGCTGATCGCGCGCGCACCATTGATCGGACAGGTCATGATTTTCATGTCAGTGGCCCACCGAGGCTGCGCCCTTTTCGCCAGTCAACGCATAGCGTTGAAAGCGATCGAGCCCAAAGCCAGTAATGAGTGGGTGCGCTTCATCGCGCGCCACCGTATGGCTCATCGTCTTGCCACACACCGGTGTCGCCTTGAAGCCCCAGGTACCCCAACCCGAATCGAGATAGAACCCCTTGACCGGGGTCTTGCCCATGATGGGCGCGAAGTCCGGCGTCATGTCGGCCATACCCGCCCACTGACGCACCACCTTCAAATCACTCATGAACGGGAACATCTCGAGCATGTGCATCGAGAGTGATTCCACGAAATCCAGCGTCGAGCGTGTCGCATGCAGCTCGTACGGATCAAGTGACGCGCCCATTACAAGCTCGCCTCGTGCGGTCTGACTGATGTACACGTGCAGCGAACCTGACACGATGATCGGATCGAGCCAGGGCTTCACCGGCTCCGAGACCATCGCCTGCAAGGGATGGATGTAGATCGGTGACGTCAGATCCACCATCGACAGGAGTCGCGGCGTGGAACCCGCCACGGCACACAGCACCTTGCGGGTACTGATCCGGCCACGATTCGTCAATACGCCACAGATCTCGCGACCCGAACCCCGGTCTTCCGTCTCGATCGCCAGCACTTCGGTCTTTTGATGAATCTCAACACCGCGACGATCCGCACCACGACCGTAGCCCCAGGCCACGGCATCATGGCGGGCGACGGCGCCGGGCGCGTGATACAACGCTCCGACCACCGGCGAATGGCCACCGCAACTGATGTCCATCATCGGCACGGCGTCCTTCACGGCCTTCGCATCAACCGCTTCGCTGTTGACGCCGTAGTGCTTGTTCACCTCGGCACGCCACCGCATGGTGCGCATCGCGGCATCCGTGTGCGCCAGCGTGAAGTGCCCGCGCGTCGAATAGAAGAGATTCAGATCAAAGTCCTGCGACAAGTCTTGCCACAAGCGGACACTTTCGTCGTAGAACTGCACGCCCTCTGGCGTCAGGTAGTTGGAACGGATGATCGTGGTATTGCGGCCCGTGTTGCCGCCACCGATGTAGCCCTTTTCAAGCACCGCCACATTGGTGATGCCGTGATCCCGCGCAAGGTAGTAAGCGGACGCGAGACCGTGACCACCGGCACCGATGATCACCACGTCATAGCTCGACTTGAGTTCGTCGTGATGGGTGAACATCCGCGGCTCGGGATGCCGTCCGGACAGACCAAATCTGAGTAGGCGAAGGGGCATGACTAACCTAAGCGGTGAACCGACTGAGCCGCGCAGCAATGGCCGCGTGCTGGGGGCCGACGACACATCTCATCGATCATCACGTCAGGACCGGGAATCCGTGGCAGCGCATTTGAGTCGTCGATACCGTCGTCAGCCGTACTAGCGTGATGCTGAGCCCCCCCCAGCGCGGTCGTTGTTGTATCACGAGGTTTACTCACACGCAAGATCGTTGCGCGACAAGAATCTCCCGGCACCGCGACAGGCGCGTCAGCCGAACCCCTCGACGCCGTCGCCGGCATAGATGATGACCGACAAGAGGCGGATCGGCAGACGCACCAGGGTTTCAGGGCCATGGGGCACATGGCCCGCGAAAGTCAGCGCATCGCCAGGCTTCAGCGTATGGCTCTCATCGCCATACCGATAGGTCAGCGATCCTTCAAGGACATAGATGAATTCAGTGCCAGGATGCTCGAAACTCGGGAACACTTCGCTCTTGTCATTGAAGGTCACGAGGAAGGGCTCGAAAATCTTGCGCGGCCCCCGATCGGCGGCCAGCAGATGATAAGTGTGGCCACGCTTCGTACCGCGTCGCACCACTTCGAGGCCTTCGTCCCGCCGAACCAACTGAGCGGGGCTCGACTCACCCGACACGCCCTGGAGCAACTGCGACAAACCCACACCGAGCGCGGCGGTGAGCGCCGCCAGCGTATCGAGGCTCGGCATGACATCGCCCGTTTCGAGCCGACTCAGCATGGCGCGACTGATGCCAGCACGCTCCGACACTTCACCCAGCGTCAGCCCATGGGTCGCTCGCAGCCGTCTTACGGCCTTGCCCACCTGTTGACCGAGCCTGACCCCGTCGGTATCTCGAACCTTACGCTCCGGCGCGGCCTCCGGTGACGCCTTGGCCACCTTGACGCGCCCCTTCGATACTCGCGACTTACCTGCCATAACCTTCTTCTCTTCCATGATTGCCGCGTGATGATGCCGGTTTTAGGGACCGGTCAGGCACATGACTCGACCTGCACGGGCGATCTCGACCACTGCCCTAGCTGCACCGCAGCATAATTTTGTTGCAAATTGATGATTGACCAAGAATCGCACCCCGTGATATTTCTGCGCAACCATTTTTATCAACACGCAAATTTTTTTAACAGTCTGACGCGAGCGCTCCTCGATTGGCACGATCCAGTGGCTTCAGGCAACCGGTTCGACCCCTGCGTCTACCATTAGAAAAATGGCGTTTTGATCAGACTTTGCCACGCCATTGACTGTTTGCTTTGTTACCAAGGAGCCTTGACACCATGACTCGAACCGCGATCCATGTCCGTAGCGCCTCGCATAGCGCTTCGCATTCCGCGCTCCTGCCGCGCGCCATCTCCCTCACACTCGCGCTGGCAGCGACCTTAGCCGGTACGTCGGTGCGTGCGGATGAACCGGGCGCCGGCGTGGGTCAGTTGGAAGATGTGGTGGTGACCGCCGAGAAGCGCTCCTCGACAGTCCAGGAAACCGCGATCAGCTTGACGGCGGTCAGCGGCGAGGAACTGCAGTCACACGGCTTGTCGACGGTCGAGGATCTGATCGCGACCGTTCCGGGTATCTCGATGCGTACCGCGGCGCCAGGCTCCACCGAATACGAGATGCGCGGACTGACTTCGTCGGGCGGATCGGCGGCGACCGTGGGCTTCTACCTGGACGACGTGCCGCTGTCCGCCTCGGCAGTCAGCCTTTATGGCCGTACCGTCGTTGATCCGGATCTTTTCGACCTCAATCACGTCGAAGTTCTGCGCGGGCCGCAAGGCACTCTGTACGGCTCGGGATCGATGGGCGGCACGATCCGCCTCGTAACGAACCCACCGAAAATCGGTCAGTTCGAAGCGGCCAGCGACACGACCCTGTCCCAGACATCATCCGGTGGCGCCACCAACCTAGGTGCCAGCGTCATGCTGAACTTGCCGGTCAGCGACACCTCGGCGTTCCGCCTGATCGCGACCGACAAGTACATCAGCGGCTGGGTACCGCGCTATGTGATCGCGCCGGGCCAGTTTCCCTATCCGACGAACTACGGCAATTGCGGTGTCTACTTCTGCGACCCGGGCAATCTCCAGGGCGCGCCGATAGCGCAAACGATTCAGCACTCGAACGTGGAGCGTTTCTCCTCGGTCCGTGGCGAATACCTTTGGAAGCCCGATGAGCGTCTCTCGGTACAGGCCAACCTGATGTACCAGCGTATCGACTCCGATGGCTACCCGAGCTATGAGGCGACCGGCAATACGGTCAATCCATACCCCGCCGCTCCCGGGTTCTACCAACCCGTCAACGTGCAAGAACCCCACTACGACTCGTTCAAGTTGGTCGGCGTCACCGTCAAGTACGACATGGGCTTCGCGGAACTGACCTCGGCCACGGGCTACTGGAAGCGTTTTGCGGTCGAGGCTCAGGACTCGACGCAGGCGATGCAGAACATCTTCAACATCGGCCAGTATCAGGCATCAGGCGTGCCGGCCAATTGCACCACGGCGACCCAAGCGGGCTGCACGGGCTTTCTACCAGGCAACCTCTACACCGAGACCGATCCGACGACCCAGTTCAGCGAAGAACTGCGTCTGACCTCGAACAGCACCGGCCCGCTGCAGTGGGTGGCCGGGCTTTACTACGCGAAACTGGATTCGGGTTACATCACCACCCACCAGTCCGCCGCGATGGCCAATGCGCTTGCTTGCCAATACGGCGCGAACGGTCCGAACTGCCAGTACGGACCCAACGGCGGCGTCGGCACCGGTGGCATGTACAACATCAACTACCCGTTCGACGGCAATCCTGCCAATAACCCGAACGGCGTGGTGTTCAACGATAACAACCCGAACGTAATGACGCAGAGCGCGGTATTCGGTGAAGCGAACTACAAGTTCACCGACCAGTTGAAGCTGACCGTGGGACTGCGCTACTTCAAGTTCGATGTATCGAACACCGCCCTGCAGTGCGGCGTCGGTACGGCCACAGGCAACGCCAGCTGCACCACCGGTAGCGCCTCCGGCACTGGTAACGGCATGCTGCCCAAGATCAACCTGTCTTATGAGCCGACCAGCGATCTCAACCTGTACGGCACGATTTCGAAAGGCTCGCGCCCAGGCGGCGTGAACCTGCCGATCCCCCTCACGCAGGGTGCGCTCTACTACTGCGGCCCGGGCAGCGGACCGTCGTACCTCGATCGTCAACCGTCGTACTACACACCAGATTCGATCTGGAGTTACGAACTCGGCGAAAAGTTTCGCTGGGATGATCGTCGCTTCAGCCTGAATGCGGACATCTTCTACGTGAACTGGAAGAACCTGCAACAGGTGATCGCGCTGTCTTGCGGCTACCCTTACAACGCGAACGTCGGCAACGCCGAATCGTATGGTCCTGAGGTGGAGTTCTCGGCAAAGCTCACCAACAAGCTGAAGCTCAACCTGTCGGGCACCTACACGACCGCGAAGATCACTCAGGCCGTTCCGACGGGCAATGGTGAGACGAACATCGCGAGCGGCACTCCGATCCTCAGCGTTCCGAAGTACACGATCATGGGGGCGCTGGATTACACCACCTCGATCAGCGACACCCTGCTGGGCTCCTTCCACGTGTCCGATTCGATGGTCGGCCCGATGACCGACATCGACTTCTATCAGAACGTGCCGGTGCCATCCCATAACATCGTCGATGCACGCGCGGGCCTGTTGAAGGACAAGTGGGCGCTCTATCTCACGGGCACCAACCTGACCAACAAGCTGGCGGCGTTGACGACCAACAACACGACCTTCGCCTGGCAGCAGCCGAGCCTGGCCCGTGTGTCGACCAACCAGCCGCGGACGATTGGCCTGGATCTACAGTACAAGTTCTGATCCAAAAGCCCTCTCAAGGCGCACGGCGGCAACGCCGTGCGCCTTTTTTAATTCCCGGCCTGCGCCGGGCCACCGCCCTCCCCGGGCAGCGAAACCCCTGTGAGCTAGGCTAGACTCAACCTGACGGCAAACGCACAATTGGTCACACCGAGTCAGGTTCCCAAGGAGTCAGCATGCAAACGAATCTTTTGATCGACGGCCGTTTTGTGCAAGGGGCCGGACCTGCGGAACCGGTGTTGAATGCGGCTACCGGAGCAACGCTCGCCACCGTGCACGAAGCCACCGCTGAACAACTGGATGCCGCAGTGGCCGCCGCCGAGCGCGCCTTCGAGGGCTGGTCGCAAACCTCGCCCAAGGATCGCGCAACAGCCCTCCTGTTGCTCGCCGATCGCCTGAACGCATCCGCCGAGTCCTTTGCCTCGCTCGAGTCTCTCAACACCGGCAAGCCCTACCTGGCAGCGCTCAACGATGAGCTACCGGCGATCGCCGACGTATTTCGCTTTTATGCAGGCGCGGCCCGGACCCAACACGGCCCACTCGCCGGAGAGTATCAGGCCGGTTTCACCAGCATGATCCGTCGCGATCCTGTCGGGGTGGTGGGCTCGATCGCACCCTGGAACTACCCGTTGATGATGGCCGCGTGGAAGCTCGCACCCGCCTTGGCTGCCGGCAATACCGTCGTCCTCAAGCCTTCCGAGCAGACCCCACTGTCCACCCTCAAGTTCGCCGAGTTGCTGGCCGAGGCACTGCCACCCGGGGTAGTCAACATCGTCTGTGGTCGTGGCGCCACGGTCGGCGCACCACTGGTCGCCCATCCGCGCATTCGCATGGTGTCTCTCACCGGCGATGTCGGCACCGGCCAGAAAGTACTCGCTGCAGCCGCGGGCAACCTGAAACGCACCCATCTGGAACTTGGCGGCAAGGCACCGGTGATCGTGTTCGATGACGCCGATGTGGAGTCGGTTGTTCAGGGGGTACGTACCTTCGGGTTCTACAACGCGGGTCAGGACTGTACGGCCGCCTGCCGGATCTACGCGGATGCCAAGATCTATGACCGCCTGGTCGCGGATCTGTCGAGCGCGGTCAAAACCATCAAGATGGGCACTCAACAGGAAGACGGCGTCGAGATGGGACCGTTGATTTCGGCATCCCAGAAGGCCCGCGTGACTGGCTTCGTCGAGCGCGCCAGCGCTCAGCGGCACATTGAGATCACGACCGGCGGCCGCGCCGGCACGGGGAGCGGTTTCTTCTTCGAACCCACCGTGGTTGCAGGCGCTTTGCAGACCGACGAGATCGTCCAACGGGAAGTCTTCGGACCGGTGGTCTCGGTCACGCGGTTTTCGGATGCGGATACGGCCATCCAGTGGGCCAACGACACCGAATATGGCCTCGCCTCCTCCGTGTGGACTAAGGATGTCGCACGGGGCCTCAAGGTGGCCTCGCGGTTGCAATACGGCGCCACCTGGATCAACACCCACTTCATGCTGGTGAGCGAGATGCCACACGGCGGCTTCAAGCGCTCGGGCTACGGCAAGGATCTGTCCGTGTACGCGCTCGAGGACTACACCGTGCCCCGTCACGTGATGGTAAAACTCTAACACACGGCGCTAAACCACAACCCGGAGCACCTCCCCATGACGGACCGAAATCCGACCGATCAGGATGCCGAGCAACTGAAAGCACTCGGCTACGTCTCGCACTTTGATCGCAGCATGTCGCTGTGGGAAAACTTTGCCCTGGGTTTCACCTACCTGTCGCCGGTCGTCGGTGTCTACACGATATTCGCAACGACCTTTGCCGCGGGTGGACCACCGATGTGGTGGACCTACCTACTCGTCGCGATGGGACAGATGCTGGTATGTCTTGTCTTTGGCGAAGTGGTTTCGCAGTTCCCGATTTCCGGAGGTCTCTATCCTTGGGCGCGGCGCCTGTTCGGCAAACGCTGGGCATGGATGGCGGGCTGGCTATACGGGTGGGCACTCTTTGTCACGCTGGCTGCGATCGCCACGGGAGCCGCACCCTTCATCGCACAACTGATCGGAATCGAGGGCACCGCCGAACAGGTGACAATCATCGCCGTGGTATTGATGATCATCACGACCGCGCTCAACCTGAGCGGGACCCGACTGCTCGCCCGAATCGCGATGTTCGGCTTCATCTGCGAATTGATCGGTGCGCTGGCCGTGGGTAGTTACCTGCTGATCTTCGCCCGTCACCGCGGGCTCGAATCGCTCGTGGATGTCTCCAGTCTTCCGGTGAGCGGCAGCTACTTCCCAGCCTTTCTCGTGTCCTCACTGGGCGCGATGTTCTGCTATTACGGCTTCGAGGCCTGCGGCGACATCGCCGAGGAAACGCCGAACGCAAGTCGCACCATCCCGAAATCCATGCGACTCACGATTTATGTGGGCGCGGTCGCTGCCCTCTGGGTCTGTCTCGGTCTCGTGCTGGCCGTACCCGACATCGGTGCCGTGATGTCGGGCAAGGACAAGGACCCGGTCGTGACCGTTCTCCAGACGGCCATGGGAACCACCGGCCTTCGGGTAGTGATCGCGGTGGTGACGGTATCGTTCATCTCGGCACTCATCAGTATCCAAGCCGCGGCCAGTCGCCTGCTGTTCGCCTACGCGCGCGACGAGATGATCATTGGCAGCGAGCAGCTTCGTCACCTGTCACCGGGCCGTCATATCCCGGCGAAGGCACTGCTGGTCTCCGGCGTGATTCCGGCCTTGATCTGCATCTCGGCGCTGTGGCTCACCAATGCGATCGCCACCATCATCAGCTTCGCATCCGTGGGCATCTACATGTCCTTCCAGATGATCGTGATTGCAGCACTGGTCGCGAGGGCACGCGGCTGGCGCCCGGGGGGCGCCTTCAGCCTTGGTGCGTGGGGATTGCCGGTCAACGTCGCAGCACTTGCCTATGGCCTGGCGGCGATCATCAACATGTCCTGGCCGCGCAGCCCCGACGACCCTTGGTTCTCGAACTACGGCGTCATCGTGACCTCATTGGGCGTCATTGGCCTCGGCTGCCTCTACATGCTCCTCGGACGACCGTTCGATCGCGGCAACGCCCCCTCGGGCGATGCGCATCGCCTGCAGGCCGCCACGACGGTCATCTCCGACTGAAGACCCCCTCGAGTACTCGCACGACGTTCATCACCACACAAGGAAGACACCATGTCGAAACCCCTCAAGATGTTTATCTGCGCACTTACACTCCTGACCGCATTACCCGCGGTGGCCGCCGAGCGCTTTACCCTCGTCGAACATCCCGTGAACGAGATCACCCGCCATCTGGGTGGCAAGAAGGAAGCGGATTCGGTCGGCGACACGCTCACCTTTGCGAACGCGCTGTTTGACGCCGCCAACAAGACCCAAGTCGCCTCCGATCAGGGCTTTTGCACCCGCACGATCGTCGGCAAGACCTGGGAATGCCTATGGACCAATGTACTCAAGGACGGAATGATCACCGTCCAGGGCCCGTTCAAGGACACCGGTGACTCGGTGTTTGTGGTGACTGGCGGCACCGGCAAGTATGTCGGCGCGAAGGGTCAAATGACCTTACATGTCCGCGAGGGCAAGCCGGAGGCCTATGACTTCATCTTTGACCTTCAATAATCGGTGTCGGCAGACCCGAGCGGCGATGCCGCTCGGGTCATTCCGCGGCGGTATTGAACGATGGCACCGTACCGCGCGTGCGCGGTCGATGAGCCCCACCGACAGCGATCGAACGGCACGCACACCCGATGACTCACCCGACCTACACCGCACCCCGACAGGCGCAGAGGCTACTGCTCGGACTGATTGCTGTCTTCATCAGTGATCTTGGTGTCGGCCTGCTGTTCGGCTTTCAGCCTCCGCTGATCGCACTGATCCTTGAGCGGCAAGGCACCTCAAGCTTCGCGATCGGTGCCGTGACGAGCGCAAGCACCATCGCGATCATCGTCCTCGGCCCTCTCTACCCCCGACTCATTAGCGTCCTCGGCCTTCGCTGGTCGGTGGTCGGCGGCATTGGCTTGGCCATGGCAATGTTGATGATCATGCCGCTGTTCGCTGGTGTCCCGGCGTGGATGTTGGTGCGCCTCGTCAGTGGGATCGCGCTCGGACTCTCGTGGATCGCGAGCGAGATACTACTCAATACCTACGCGACCGACCGCAACCGCAGCACCGTGATGGCCATCTATGCGACCGTCTTCGGTGCCGGTGTCGCCGCCGGACCGATCCTCCTGCAGCTGACGGGCTCGGAAGGATTCACCCCATTTCTGGTGGGCGCACTGGCACTCGGAGCATCGGTGATTCCCCTGTTCTTCATTGGCGACGCACCACCCTCCGAACCGATCCCCTCGACGGCACTGAGCCTTCGCGTCCTGGTTCGGGGGGCGCCCTTCATCATGCTGGCGGCGCTGGTCGCTGGTCTGATCGAGTCGGCTGACCTCTCGCTGCTGCCCGTCCTCGGCCTGCAGCAAGGTCTCGGCGAGACCCATGCCCTCGAGCTCGTGACGGTGTTTCTGACCGGCAACGTGGCGCTACAACTGGTCATCGGGCTGCTCGCCGATCGTTTCGGGCGCCGCTTCATTCTCGGCACGTGCGCGCTGGTGAGCGCGATCGGTCCACTGGCGCTACCCCATGCCTTCACCACCTCCGGGCTGCTCTGGCCGCTGCTGTTCGTGTGGGGCGGGACCCTGTATGGCTTCTACACCCAGGGCATTGCACTCGTCGGGGACACCTTCACGGGACATGACCTGACGACGGCCAACACGGCCTTCGTGATGGTGTATTGCGCCGGGGGCGTCCTCGGCCCCAGTCTTGGAGGCCTGTCAATGGACGTCTGGCGTTCACACGGCTTCGTCGTGTTTGTCTCGAGCGCCGCCCTGCTACTGCTCGTGGGACTCACGATAGAATCCGTCGTCAGGCGCCGCGCGTCAACGCGACCGGCCTGATGCCCATGCCCTTACTCATTCCGATCATGATCAAACGAGGTTAGAGATGAATGCCATTGCAACACTGAAAGCGTTGAGCGGTCATCATCGCATCGGAGGCGGACTGGTGCGTGGCACCGGCACCGACGCGATCACCGTGTCCGATCCGGCCACCGAGCAGCCCAATGGGGAAATCATCGAGGCGACGCCGGCAGAAGTATCGATGGCCATCGACATCGCGAACCGCGCACAACGGGGTTGGCGAACCATCAATCACCACCGTCGCGCCGAACTCCTGCATGAGATCTCGCGACGGATGATCGCCGACCGCCCTCTGGTCGCCGAAATGTTGACCCGCGAGATGGGCAAGACGTACAAGGAATCCGCCGACGAAGTCAGCTGGTCGGCGAGCGCCGTCGATTACTACGCGGAAGCTGCCCGACATGAAAATGGCCGGGTACTCGGCCCGGCGGTTGATGGTCAGATGCATTTCACCACCAAGGATCCCGTCGGTGTGGTGGTGATCATCCTGCCGTTCAACTATCCACTGTGCCTGCTCTGCTGGCAGGCCGCCGCCGCGATCGCCAGTGGCAATGCGGTCATCATCAAGCCCTCCGAACTCACCACACTGACGACGCTGCAGTTCATGAAGGCGTTTGAAGTCCTTCCGGAAGGCCTCGTTCAGGTATTGGCGGGTACCGGCAAGGTCGGCAAGCAACTGATGGAGGACCCCAACACCCACATGGTGGCCTTCACCGGTGGCATCGAGACGGGCCGCATCGTCGGCGAGACTTGTGGCCGTCTCTACAAGCGCGCACTGATCGAGACCTCGGGTAACGATCCTTTCATCGTGATGCCATCGGCACCCATCGACATCGCCGCGCGAGGTGCCGCCTTTGGTGCCTATCTCAACTGTGGTCAGGTGTGCGCTGCCTCGGAGCGTTTCTACGTTCATGAGAGCGTCTACGACGTCTTCATGACGCGGCTCGTCGAGGAGGCCCGCAAGGTACGAATCGGCAACGGCCTCGATCGCGTCGACATGGGCCCACTCGCATCGAAGCGCGAGCACGAGCGTTACCTCGGGATGCTGGCGCGGGCGACCGCGGCGGGCGCCAAGGTGCTGACCGGAGGCGGTCGTCCGACCGGCCTCCCCAAGGGTTGGTTCGCTGACGCGACGGTACTCGGCAATGTGAGTCCCGAGGCTGAGATCATGAACAATGAGACCTTCGGTCCGGTCGCCCCGGTCTGTCCGGTGGCCAGTTTCGACGAGGCGATCGAACTCGCCAATCGCTCCCGCTATGCGCTTGGCGCGACGATCTACACGCGTGACCTCGAGGAGTCGATGCGCGCGGTCAACGAACTCGAGGCCGGCATGGTATGGGTCAATGCCCCACTGCTCGATAATGACGCGGGCCCCTTTGGCGGGCGCAAGCAGTCCGGACTCGGTCGTCAGCTCGGCGCCGAAGGACTGGATACCTTCCGCCACACCAAGCTCTCGATGATCGATTGGGCCGCCAATCCACATGATTTCTGGTGGTTTCCCTATTCGGACGCCGAAAGTTTCCCGGGTAAGCGCTGAGTCGCTGCCGGTGCAAGCCAAGTCATCACTGCCCGGTGATCTCGAGCGACGAGTCGCAGCGCTCGAGCGTATCGAGACGACTGATTTCGATCGGCAAGGATGGTGGTGGATGATCGTGCTCGGTATCCTGTTGCCCATCGCGCTCGTGGTCTTCGGTTGGTGGATGGGCGCCAACGCGAACGTGGGCGCGACGCCATGAGTTCCCAACCGAGCCCACCGGCCGATGAGTCCGCCTGGCCGCTGCTGCCAGCGGAGCGCACCTGGAAACCGCTACGCCTCGGCATCACGCTAGCGACCGCGGCGGCGGCCACGTGGTGTTACCTGATTGGCGAGTCGGTCGGTGGCTACCTGGGCTTCATCGAGGGAGCGCTCACACTGACGGCCGGCTGCATGATCGGGATGCTGCTCGTGTTGCTCGGTGCCGGACCGACGTGCATTCGTTTTGGCATCGATTCGATCGCCGCCACGAAGCCGCAGTTTGGTTCGCGTGGCTGGATCGTACCGGCGGCGCTGCAGTCGGCATCGATCATCGGCTGGAACTCGCTACTGATCATTTTCTTCGCAAAGTCCGCAAGTCAGTTGGCGATTGCGCTCGGCCTGATCCAGGCGGGCACCGTTCCCGGGATACTGGTGCCCGTTCTCACCGCGTTCGCCTGCAGCGTGGTCTTTCTGGTGTTGAAGCGCGGCGCCACCGGCGTATCGATGGTCTCCAACATCCTCGTCGCCCATGTCTTCGTGGGCTTTTGGATGCTCTACCTGCTGATCTCCCATCGCTGGCCCGAGTTGCTGGCGGCAACGCCCGCCTCGGCGAGTCCCGATCGCCTCTGGAACTACACCACGGGCGTGGAACTCGGCATCGCGAGCACGCTCTCCTGGTGGCCTTACATCGGCGCGATGATCCGCATGGCACCGAACGGTCGCGCGATCGTGCTGCCGGTCCTGCTCGGCATGGGCGCGCCGGTGCCACTGCTCAGCTTGATCGGACTTGCCGGCATTCTAGTTCTCAAGTCCTCCGATCCCGCCGAGTGGCTACGCACGGTCGGCGGACCGACCTACGCCATCATTGCGCTGGCGTTCGTGACCGCGGCGAACTTTGGTACGGCCATCGCAGGGATCTACGCCTCCGCCGTCGGACTTCGCAACTTCAAGACACTGGAAGCGCGCTCGTGGACCGCCCTGCTGCTGATCACGCTGACGCCGGTCGCTGCGGTCGGCATCTTCATCCCTGAATTGTTCTTCGCGAAATTCGGTAACTTCCTGGCCTTCATCGGGGTCGCGTTCGCGCCGCTCTGTGGTATCCAGATCGCCGACTATTTCCTGTTGCGACGCCGACAGATCGACCTGCGCGCGATCTATCTCGACACCCCAGAAAGCGCCTACCGGTACTGGTACGGGGTCAACCCGGCGGCCGTGATCGCACTCATCGCCGGCTGCGGTTGTTACATCGGCCTTCTGAACCCCTTGAGTTACGTCTCGGCCGGCCCCTACCGCTACCTCACCGCCTCGCTCCCGGCAGCCATCGCCTCAGCGGCGATCTTCATGCTCTGCACCCAGCTCGTGAAACGCCTGGGTCGCGGCGGCTATCCCGCCTAGCCATATGGTCGTCCATTGCATTCCGCTCGGCGACACGATGGCGGCGGCCACTCCTTAGCCATACAGGCGATACCCGTGACCCAGACCGCACTTCCCTCGCAAGCCCGCGTCGTGATTATCGGCGGCGGTGTGATCGGCTGCTCCATCGCCTACCACCTGACAAAACTCGGTTGGCGCGACGTGGTGCTGCTTGAACGCGACCAACTGACCTCCGGCACGACCTGGCACGCCGCGGGCCTGCTGACCACACTACGGGATACGGAGACCCAGACACGCCTCGCCAAATACACCCAAGACCTCTACCGCAGGCTCGAGGCCGAGACCGGTCAGGCGACCGGTCTGATTGGCTGCGGCTCGATACAACTCGCGATGACCCCCGACAAGGCCGAGGAGATGCGTCGCGGCTATCACATGGCAGCGTCCTTCGGCGTCGAAGCGTACGAAATCACTCCGCGCGAAGTGAAAGCCCTCTGGCCGCTCGCCGCCGTCGATGACCTGACGGCCGCGTTTCATTTTCCGAACGATGCCCGAGTCAATCCCACCGACGTCACCCAAGCGTTGGCAAAGGGCGCCCGAGCCGGTGGCGCCCGCATCTTCGAGCACACGCCGGTGACCGGAATCCTACAGGACCAGGGACGCGTGACCGGCGTCAGGACCGCCGAAGGGGACCTCAAGGCGGAGTTCGTCGTGAACTGTGCCGGCATGTGGGCGCGGACGGTGGGTGCGATGGCCGGCGTCGATGTACCGTTGCATGCGGCGGAACATTATTACCTGATCTCGGAACCGATCGAAGGCGTGCACCCTTTATTGCCGATCCTGCGGGATCCCGGCAATTCCGCCTACATCCGCGAAGAGGCGGGCAAGATCATGGTCGGCCTCTTCGAGAAGGCGGCCGCCCCTTGGGGGCACGAGGGTATTCCCGAAGGCTTCTCGTTCGGCGACATTCCCCCGGACTGGGATCGCATGACACCGTATATCGAGACGGCGATGCGGCGTGTGCCCTGCCTCATGGACCATGGCATCAAGCTGCTCTTCTGCGGACCGGAATCGTTCACGCCGGACCACAACTATCTGATGGGTGAAGCCCCGGCGCTGCGCAACTTCTTCATCGCGGCGGGCTTCAACTCGCTTGGCATTCTGTCAGGCGGTGGCGTCGGCTTCGTGATGGCGCAGTGGATCGTCGATGGCCACCCGCCCATGGATGTCTGGTCGGTCAACATCCGCCGCATGCATGCGTGGCAGAACAATCCACGCTATCTGAAGGATCGCACGGTCGAGGCACTCGGCATCGGCTATCAGGACCACTGGCCGTTTCGGCAATGGGAGACGGCGCGCAACGTCAAGAAAACCATCCTGCACGACCGACTCGCTGCGGCCGGTGCCTGCTTCGGCGAGTCCGCGGGCTTCGAGCGCGCGAATTGGTACGCGAAGCCCGGCCAAGCGGCACGCTATGAGTACGCCTGGGGGCGCCAGAACTGGTTTGGCAACAATGCCGAAGAGCATGCCGCGGTTCGCTCGGCAGTGGGCCTTTTCGACCAGTCCTCGTTCTCGAAGTTTCTCGTACAGGGCCGAGATGCCGTGCGTGTCCTCAATCAGCTCTCGACCGCCGAGGTGGATGTGGCGATCGGCCGCTGCGTGTACACGCAATTCCTGAACCCGCGTGGCGGCATCGAGGCCGATCTCACCCTCACTCGGCTGGCCGTCGACCGGTACCTCGTGCTGACCGCGCCCTTCACGCATACCCACGTCGAGTCGTGGATCCGAAACCATATTCCCGCCGATGCCGTCTGCGTACTGACGGACGTCACCGACGGCTATGCGATGCTCAACGTGCAGGGACCCCACGCGCGCGCCTTGCTGTCGAGTCTGTCGAGCGACGATCTGTCGAACGACGCCTTTCCCTTCGCGACCGCCCGCTGGATCCGACTGGGACATCAGACCGCACTCGCCATCCGCCTGACCTACATGGGCGAGTTAGGCTTCGAGCTCTACGTACCCACCAACTTCGCGATCCCGGTGTACGATCAGATCATTGCTGCTGGGGCCACCTTCGGACTGCGTCACTGCGGGTATCACACCTTGAACTCGCTTAGGATCGAGAAGGCCTATCGAGACTGGTCGCACGACATCGGCCCGGATGATTCACCCATCGAGGCCGGACTGTCGTTCACCTGTGCCTTCGACAAGGCAGGCGGCTTCATCGGTCATGAGGCACTGCGGCGCGCCCGCGATGCGGGACTCCCCAAACGTCGCCTGGTGCAATTTTTGCTGGAAGATCCCAGCGCACTGGTTTACCACAATGAACCGATCTACCGGGACGGTGCACGGGTCGGTGTCGTGACCTCCGGGATGTATGGCCATACGCTCGGCGCTGCCATCGCCATGGGTTACGTGGGTCAAGCCGATGGGGTCACGTCGGAGTTTGCGACACAGGGCAGTTTCGAGATCGAACTCGCCGATCGACGGGTCAAGGCAAAGCCCTCACTCAAACCGCTCTACGACCCCATGGGCCTGAGACTGAAGGTCTGAGGACACCTGACACCGTGCACCCCATCGACAGGCACCACACGGTACCCATAGCGGCGATCATCGGCGAGAATGCCGCCACCAGTCTCGAGACAGCGGATGAGGAATGACGGACGATGAACGACTCTCCCAAGGGCCGCTATGGCCTGCGAGCAACGTGCCTTAGTTTCCCGGAAACCCTCGCTCAGTCAGTCGCCAACATCTCACCGACCCTGACGCCGACGGTCATCGTACCGCTGGTGTTCGCCTCCGCGGGCAACGGCACCTGGCTCGCCTACGCGCTCGCCACACTCGGCCTCATGCTGGTGGGCGCGAACATCAACCAGTTTGCGCGCCGTTCAGCGACGCCCGGATCGCTTTACACCTACGTCACCCGAGGCCTTGGACGATCGATGGGCTTTCTCGCCGGCTGGTGCCTACTGCTCGCCTACGTGCTGACCGGTGCCGCGGTGCTGGCCGGCGCCGTCAACTATGCGGGCTTGCTCCTCGATACCGCCCACCTGCACACGCCACCGGTGCTGCTGTTCGCGATCGGGTCGGGGCTGGCCGGCCTCATCGCCTACCGGGACGTGCAACTGTCTACCCGATTGATGCTGGCACTCGAACTGCTCTCGATGGCACTGGTCCTGCTCCTCGGTCTGATCGTGATGAGACATCGTGGCTCAGGCTTCGATGTCGCACAATTCAATCTCGCTGAGCTCGATGCCTCCGGCATCAAGACGGGCTTGATCCTCGCGGTATTCAGCTACGTGGGCTTTGAAAGTGCCACCACGCTCGGCGAGGAAGCCAAGAGTCCGTTGACGAACATTCCGCGCTCGGTACAGTTGTCGGCGATCATCAGCGGCCTCTTTTTCATGGTGTGCGCCTATATCGCCGTGCTGGGCTTTCGGGGCCTCGGAAGCTCCCTTGGCGATTCCAGCGCGCCCTTCAATGACCTCGCGCTCAGCGTCGGCCTGCCGGGCTTTGGCATGCTGATCTCGGTGGGTGCTGTGATCAGTCTGTTTGCCTGCACGCTGGCGAGCGTCACGGCAGGCGCGCGGATACTGTTCATGATGAGTCGCCACGGCTTGCTGCACCCGCACATGGCAAAGCCGCATGCTACCAACGAGACGCCTCATATCGCCGTGGTGACCGCGGCGAGCCTCGTGTTCCTGCTGCCGGCCCTGCTACTCGCCGTGGGCGTCGGGGTCCTCGATGTGTTCAACGACTTGAGCACCATCGCGACCTACGGCTTTCTGGTCGTCTACACGCTGATCTCGATCGCCGCCCCGGCGTACCTGCGCCGTCGCGGCGAACTCAAGCTCACGAGCCTGCTGCTGTCCGCCCTCGCGGTGTTTGCGATGGCCGCACCGTTGGTCGCCACGGTCTATCCGTTGCCGACGCCGCCCGGCGACCGCTTTCCGGTCTATTTTGCGGTCTACGTCGCAGTCGGGTGCGGCTGGTACCTGACGCTTCGCCAACGCGCGAGCGGCACGGTACTCGCTGAGATCGATGTCGACCTCGATCCTGACGGAGACCGTCGCTGAGCCGCCCCTATGGTCACGCCGCCTTCGTGGGCTTCCACCGGCGGATCGCCTTCGCTGCGACCGGCGGGGTGTTCAGCGACGGCTATGGCCTTGGCATTCTTGGCCTCGCGCTCGCTGGCGCCACGTCCCCGCTCGGCCTTGATCCCGCGTGGCTTGGTGCCATCGCCGGCGCAGCGCTCCTTGGGCTCTTCGTGGGAGCGCTACTGACCGGTCCACTCGCGGACGCCCGTGGGCGCAAGACGATCTTCACCGTGAACATGCTCGTGCTACTGGTGCTCTCGGTCGCACAGGGTTGGGTGCACACCGCCTCGCAACTTGTCGCCGTCCGATTCCTGATTGGTGTGGTCCTTGGGAGCGACTATGTGGTCAGCAAGACGCTTGTCGCGGAATTCATGCCGGCAGCGCAGCGTGGTCGGGCGCTCAGCGGTCTGGCGATCGCCTGGGCCGGCGGCTACACCTCGGCCTACCTCGTGGGCTATTTGCTGCTGGCGAGCGGCCCCGACGCCTGGCGCTGGATGCTGCTCACCAGCGCCATACCGTGCATTCTGGTGCTTCCCTATCGGGTGATGACCCCGGAATCACCGGTGTGGCTGGTCGCAAAAGGCAACGCCGGTGCCGCACGAATGATCATCGAGCGCCATCTCGGCGTCGGTGTCGCGCTACCGGAAGAGCGTCGCCACGCCGTGTTACCCCCTCGGCGCTTTCGCGAACTCGGCTCGCGCGCGTTTAGACATAGAACGCTCGCGGCCTGCACCCTGTTCACGGCGCAGGTGATTCCGTATTTCGCACTCGGTACTTTCGTCGCACGAGTACTGGAGGCCCTCAAGATCGAAGGTCACTACACCGCCGGTCTGGTCTACAACGGCGCGCTGTTGATCGGCGCCATCATCGGGGTTCTGATCGTCGACCGACTGAGTCGTCGAGCGTTCATCATCGGCAGCTTCGCCATCACGGGTCTCGCACTCACGCCGATCGCCCTGAGCACTACGCTACCCACCAGCGTGATGGTGCTGTTGTTTGCCGTGTTTGCGGGCGTCCTGTCCGCCGCCACGAGCCTCGTCTACGTCTATCTACCGGAACTCTTTCCGCCCACCCTACGCGCGTCAGGCATCGGGACCGCGGTGGCCTCGAGCCGCATCGGCTCGATGATCAGCACCTTCGCCCTCCCCCTCGTGGTCGCGAACCTCGGGGTGCACGTGGCGCTCGGGCTCTGCGCCGCCGTACTGCTCTTGGGTGCTGCGATCTGCTACCGCTACGCACCGGAGACCCATCCCTCGCTTGTGGGGGCGACGTCGACCCACTAGGCTAGGTGCCATCCTCGGACACCGAGATCCGCATGATCCCATGCCACCTTGAAGGAGCGGCCTGATGAGTGCATTGCTGATGGGGCTTGTGATCTTCCTCGGCGTCCATTCAATCGGCATCGTCGCACCGACCTTGCGACTGACGCTGATCGATCGATGGGGCCTAGCCCGCTGGAGAGGACTCTTCAGCGGGCTGTCGCTCATTGGTTTCGCGCTGCTGGTCTACGGCTTCGGGGTGGCGCGCCAGAGCTTGCCAATCCTCTGGACACCGCCCCAGTGGCTGAAGTGGGTGGCCCTCGGCCTGCTGCTACCGGTATTTCCGATGCTGCTCGCCTCGGCACTTCCGGGACGCATCAAGCGTAGCCTGAAGCACCCGATGCTGGCCGCGATCAAGACCTGGGCGCTGGCACATCTGCTCGCGAACGGCGGTCTCGCCGATCTGATCCTGTTCGGAAGCTTTTTGCTCTGGGCCGTGGCCGACCGCATTGCCACGAAGCACCGCACCCCGCCGCCGCGTCCAGCCGCACCGGAGCGCGCCCGAAACGACGTGCTGGCCGTGGTCGGTGGCGGGCTCTTGTATCTCGTTATGCTGCTAGGACTTCATCAGTGGCTGATCGGCGTCTCGCCACTGCCCTGAGCCCAACCCGCCCCAAAACGAGCACGGGGGCCACTAGGCCCCCGTGTCTTCAATCGCAATCTGACGATATCAAAGCTGAGCGAGCACGTGTTCGGCGGCACTCACCTTGAACTCACCACCCGCCTCCACATGGAGGTGGGTCACGACGCCGTTCTTGGCCACCAGAGCAAAGCGCTGGCCACGAATACCGAGACCAAAGCCCGTCGCGTCGAGTTCAAGCCCCAAGGCCTTGGTGAACTCCGCGTTGCCATCGGCGAGCATCAGTACCGACTCACCGACACCACCCGCCTTGCCCCAGGCGTCCATCACGAAGACGTCGTTGACAGCGAGGCAGGCAAGCGTATCGACGCCCTTCGCCTTGAACTCAGCCGCGTGCTTCACGAAGCCCGGCAGATGCTTGGCATGGCAGGTGGGGGTGAACGCCCCGGGAACGGAGAACAACACCACCGTCTTGCCACCGAACAGATCGCTGGTCGTGACGTTGGCGGGTCCTTCCTTGGTCATGTGCTTCAAGGTGCAGGCCGGGATCGAATCACCCACTTTGATGGTCATTGCAAACTCTCCATTAGGTCCGAACGACGCGCCAACGGCGCTCAGGTGGTCAACGTCAGCCAAAGTGCCGCGGCCTTCGCCATCTGCGGATTGGCCTTGGCAGCTTCGAAGGCCTTGGCGGCTTCCGCCTTCTTGCCGCTACGCAGGTAAGCGATGCCGAGGGTCATGTAAGCATCGTCGACGTTCTTGACGTCCTTGACGCGCTCCGCGGACAGACCGCGCGACAGGGCCTCGATGGCGTGTTCCGTGTCGCCGAGGCTCAAGTAGGCCAACCCCAGCTTGACGTCGGCCTCGCCATTCTTGCGGGCCTCAACTTCCTTGGCTTGCTTCGGAATGTCCTTGCGGTCTTCCGCAGCACCCTGCTTGGCCGCCGCGAGCAGCTTGCTGTTGCGATCCGTGGCACTCAGCACCTTGACGGCGCCACTGTCGATGCCTTTGTGCATGACCTTGAGAGCCTCGGCCGGGGCGCCGATGTTGTTCAGACTGTCGCTGAACTCCACATACTCGCTCTCTCGTGACAGGTAATCACGCTCGAGCCCATAGCGATACAGCTGGATACGCACCCGCTCGTTGAAGCCCTGCTCGACATACACGTTCAGCAGGTCGGTGTAGTAGTCACGCTTCGGAAACTTGGCGAGCAACTCCTCCATCACCGCCATGCGCTTGGCCTTGTCCTGCAGCGTGTAGTAGCAGAAATTCTGCTGCTTCAACTCCGCTTCGGTCGGCTCGCGCCCCTCCATCGACTTCTCGAGGGCGACCACGCCGTTCTTGTAGTCTTTCTGGATCAGGTAGATCGTCGACAGCATGGCGTAGGCTTCGGATCCGCCGCCGGTCTCCGCCCACTTGTTCGCGGCCGCCAGCGCTTTGTCGTACTGCTTCTGCTGACCATAGATCTGCGACAGCGGCTTGTAGTTCTTGTTCTTCTCCTCGACCGGCACCGTATCGAGCTCGTTCAACTGTTCGAGCACTTCGGCGTAACCGACGAAATCCTGCTTCTTGCCGAGCGCAAAGCCAAGCATGCGAAGCGAGGTTTCCTTGTCGTACGAGGTCTTCGAGGCCGCGAGTCCCGCCTTGGCAAGCGGGATGGCGGCATCGAAATCACCCTTTTGAATGGCGTCCTGGGCAGGCTTCAGTTGCTTGGCAACTTCGGCACTCACGCTCTGCTTCTTCGCCTCGGCGGCGACCACGGTCGACACCATCCCAGCGCCACCCATCGTCAGCACCGCCAACGAGAGCGCCGCCGACAAAAGCGACGGCTTGAGCAATGAACGCTTGTTACCCATGACCCACCTCGAGTATTAAATAAATTCTATTGTCGTTGTCGAACGTCACGCGCCGAGCCAGACCCGCGCCGCCTCGGTCATCCGAGGATCCGCCTTGGCATCGTTGAAGGCCTTGTCCGCTTCCGCCTTCTTCTTGAGGTGAATCAGCGCAATGCCAAGCACCATCTTGGCGTCGTCCGGACGCTTGACACGTGCGACACGGTCAGCGGACAAACCGCGGTTGATCGCCTCGACCGCTTTGTCGTACTGGTTGACGCTGAAATAGCGAAGACCCAGATGCACATCGGCCTCCCCATTCTTGCCCGCGCGAGCTTCGGCGTCGGCCTGTGCGAGTGACTTGGCGTCTTCAGCCGCACGATCCTTGGCCTGCTTGCCGAGACTGGTTGACTTGTCGCTGGCCTTGACCACCTTCTTCTTGAGACCACCCTCGATCACCCGTTGGGCCTCGGCGGTCGAGCCCACATCCAGGGCGTAGTCGGTGTACTTGAGGTAGTCCGCTTCGTCATCGAGCCAATCGTGCTCGAAGCCGTAGCGCAGTACCGCGAGCATCGCGAGCTCATCGAGCTTCTTCTCCTGATACGCACGCAACACCTGCGTGTAAGCGAGCTTGCTCGGGAACCGATGCAGCATGTCCTCGCTGACCGCGAGGTACTTGGCATTGTCCTTCTTGTAGTAGCAGCTCTGCTGAACCTTGAGCTGGTTGACGTTCGCAGGCTTGCCCGCCAGGGACTTGTCGAGCGCCGGCAATGCGTTCTGGCAATCCTTCGCCGCGGCATACAGCTGCGCGAGCAGATCCCAATCGGCCTGGGTGCAGGAGGTCTTCTGACACTCCTTGGTCTCCGCAAGGGCCTTATCAAGCTTGTTGAGCTGCGCATACAGGCCCCCCAGCGCTCGGTGGTAGGCAGGCTTTTCGCCCGCACCGACCGACGGGTTGGCGATCAACTGCTCGAGCGCATCGGCCTCTTCCGAGAACTTGCCGGTGGCAGCCGTCGCGTTGTAGGTCATCTTAAGTGCAGCGAGCTTCTCCTCACCGCTTTTCGCGACCGCGGTCGCTTCCTTGGCCGCCTTGTACGCTTCCGCGTAATTCTTCGCCTTGAATGCATTGGCGAACGCAGTGTACTTCTCGTAGAACTCCGCCGACGCCTCGGCGCGTGCACTCGAGGGCGCCAGCAAAGCAGAGCCGCCGACCGCAAGCGCGGCGACCAGGAGAACCGTTCTCAAAACGCGTGGCGTCGAAACAGCAAGCGTACTCATCGTATACCTCAATGGCGTCAACGTTGGTTAGGAACAGATGGTGTCATGAGGAGCACCACCGCAAACAAAAAAAATGGGCCGACCCGGTCAGCCCATTTCTTATTCACATCGGCTCGGCTACACGCCCGACGCTCGCCTGGCCTTACAGCGAGCCGCTCGCATCGGCAACAAACCCGATCTTCTTGAGTCCACCGCGCTGCACCGCGAACAGTACCGCAGCGGCATAATCGTACTTGGCGCGACGATCGATCGACAGATGCACTTCCGGTTGCGGCTCCTTAGCAGCGGCGTCCTTGATGTAGGACCGAAGATCCGCAGGCGTCGCCGTCGAGCCATTCCAACGCACCGAACCGTCGTACTGCACGTCGATGCTAATGGTCTCTGGAAGCGTGGTCGGCGGCGGCTCGTTGGTCGCACGCGGCAGGTCGATCTTCACCGCATGCGTCATCGGCGGCAAGGTGATGATGAAGATGATCAACAGCACCAGCATGATGTCGACCAGCGGCACCACGTTGATACTGGTGTTGTAGTCGTCGTCAGAACCTACTGCCATTCCCATGTCGTCAGCGCTCCGGTAAATCGATCAGTTGTTCTTCGGCGGATCAGCGATGAACGCGACCTTGAGAAGGAAGTTACGCTGCAGCGTCGTGAGTACGTCCGCCACGAACGAGTAACGAACGCGCTTGTCGGCGCGAATATGGACCTCAGGCTGCGGATCCTTCTTCGCTTCCTCCAGAGCCTGGGTGCCAAGCTGGTCGAGGCCGACGGCGGCATCGTTCCAGTACACCTGGCCGTTGAAGTCAACCGACAGGTTGATGTCCTCGGGCTTGGTCTCGGTGGGCTCGTTGAAGTTGGTCGGCAGCGTCACCTTCACCATCTTGGTGGCTACGGGCACCGTGATGATGAAGATGATGAGGAGCACGAGCATGATGTCCACGAGCGGCACAATATTGATCTCATTATTGTAGTCGCCTTCTTTGATGGGACCGCTACCGCCGGCCATGGTTCGTGCTCCTCGTCTTTAGTCTAAAAGCGATTGATTACTTCTTCACCGCAGCGGCCGGCGCGCCGGCAGCGCTCTTGGTGACCGCGGAGACGCGACCGCCAGAGAGCAAGGCCTGATGCAGGTCGTGCGCGAAGTAGTTCACCCGCTCCAAGATGAACTTGTTGCGACGGGTGAGCCAGTTGAAGCAGATCACCGCCGGGATGGCGACGCCGAGGCCGATCGCGGTCATCCACAAGGCTTCACCGACGGGGCCGGCGACCATTTCGATGGACGCGTTGCCCGACATGGCGATCGAGGTGAGTGCGTTCAAGATACCGAGCACGGTGCCGAGCAGACCGACGAACGGTGCAGTCGCACCGACCGAGGCGAGCACGGCCATACCGCCGCTCAGGTCGCTCGAGATCAGGTCAACCCGACGCTGCATGTGGCTCGAGACCCAGTCGTGCAGATCCACGTTCTCGGTCAGGCGGCCCTTGGCGCGCTCGTGGTGTTCCATCGACTCCATGCCGTCGACCGCAAGGCCGCGGAACACGTTGTCGTCACCGCCCTTGAGACGCGAGATGCCTTCCTTGGTCGATGAGGCGGACCAGAAGTCCTTCTCGGCGGCCAGGGCGTACTTCTTGAGCGCGTTCTGGTCGAGGATCTTCGTGATGATCACGAACCACGAGTACAGAGACATAATGCCCAAGATGATCAACAGGGTCTTGCTGATCGGACCCGAATCCCAGAGATCCTGGATGCCAAATTGGCGGTTCATTCCTGCTGCGTCAGCCATGAGCGAATCCTCTAACGTGATGTATCAGTTGCAGACGATATCAAGCCAATAAACAAACAATTACGAATCGTGATCCCTACCCCTGTCGCCCGCGCCCCGTCAGGTGCGCAGCCGCCAGGTGTACTTCAGTCGCTGCCAAGACTCGTGCACTTCGGTGCCAACGCGCTCGGGCTCGAAACGCCCCTGCGACGTCAGACACTTCGCCGTAGCCTCGTCGAGGCGCGGATAGCCGCTCGAAGTCTCGATCTTGGTTTCGCCGACGTGACCGTTGGCGAGCACCTTAAAGAGAATGACAACCGAGCCTTCTTCGTTCAGTCGACGCGATGCCGACGGGAAATAGGGCTCGCACAGTTCGCCGAGGTTCACGCCCTTGGCGACGCGCGCCGGGCTGATCGAAGGCGGTGCCTTCGGCGGCGGCGGTGGCGGCGCCTCAACCTTCTTCTGAACGATTGCCGTCACCGGCGGCGGGCCCGCAATGATCGGCAGGTCGACGATTGGCGTCTGTACCGGTGGTGGCTTGAAGTCCGGCGGCGGCGGAGGTGGCTCCTTGGGCTTTTCCTCCTCCTCGTGCTTGACCAACTTGGCATCAAGCACCTCGCGGAGCTGGGGAATGTACTTCACGGCCGTCGCGAGCACCAAGCCAATGGCGAGCAACACGTGCACGCCGATGACAACGATGCCAACGATGGTCTTTCTTGAGAGTGCCTGAGCGCTTGCCATGCAGCCGGGAGCCCCTATCTCCAGAATCTCTTGTCTGCGCTTCGCAGAGCACCCCAGGGCTTACGAGCCTCTGGGCGATTCGCTCAAGCGTCACGCAGTGCGTAAACGTGTACCTAATCCTGCGTCCATCGTCTGCTGTTCAACGAGGCAACAAGCGCCCTACGCCGAACATCCCGATGACGTGAGCACGACATTAACGCCTGTCGGACGACGACGCAAGACCTACTGTGTGACATTTTTTCACTGCCAGTGAATCCAGCGTCGGATACGCATCTCAGCGAACTTGTCAATGCCTGTCAGCGCGCACGCGCGCGAGTTTTCGGCGATTTTGGTCGCTTGACCTTGATCGGCGCCGCGGTCGCCGCATCCACCACATCCGTCACCGCGCCGAGCGATGCGCTCGAGACCACCCGCGCGTACTTCGCCAGCACACCACGCGTAACGCTCACCGCGGGCGGCTGCCAGCGTGCCCGGCGGCGACGCAGCTCCGCATCCGTGAGGGCTACCGAAATAGCCCGAGTCTTCGCATCAATGGTGATGCGGTCACCGTCCTTGAGAAGCGCCAGCGGCCCACCGACGGCAGCTTCCGGTGACACATGCCCCACCACGAACCCATGACTTCCGCCGGAGAAACGCCCATCGGTGATCAACGCGACATCGTGCCCGAGCCCCTTGCCCATGATCGCACCGGTGGGGCTCAGCATCTCACGCATCCCGGGGCCTCCCTTCGGCCCTTCGTAGCGGATCACCACCACATCACCCGCACGCACGGTGCCATCGAGGATCGCCTGAAGACTCGCTTCCTCCGAGTCGAAGACCCGCGCTCGCCCCTCGAACTTGAGGCCTTCCTTGCCAGTGATCTTGGCCACCGCCCCTTCCGGCGCGAGGTTACCGTACATCACGACGAGGTGACTGTCCGGCTTGATCGGGTCGGCAAAGGGACGCACGACATCCTGACCCTTTGGATACACGGGCGCCTTCGCTAGGCTCTCAGCCATGGTCTCGCCGCTGACGGTCAGACAGTCGCCGTGCAGCAAACCCTCATCCAACAAAGCCTTCATCAACGGCCGGATACCGCCGATGTCGATCAATTCGGACATCAGGTACCGACCGCTCGGCTTCAGATCGGCAAGCACCGGCACCTTGCGGCCGATGCGCGTGAAATCGTCGATCGTGAGGCGCACGCGCGCCGCATGCGCGATCGCCAGAAGATGCAATACCGCATTCGTAGAACCGCCGAGCGCGATGACGGTCGTGATCGCATTCTCGAACGCCTTGCGAGTGAGGATGTGTGACGGCCGAATACCCGCCTTCACCAGACGTACGGCCGCTGCACCCGCCCGCCGGCAATCCTCGAGCTTGTTCTTGGACACCGCCTCCTGCGCAGAACTGTTCGGCAAACTCATGCCGAGCGCCTCGATGGCCGAGGCCATCGTGTTCGCCGTGTACATGCCGCCACAGCTGCCGGCGCCTGGAATCGCGGTTCGCTCAACCTCGCGCAGTTGCCGGTCACTGACAGCGCCACTCGCATGACCACCGACCGCCTCGAAGACCGAGACAATGTCCCGATGCTGCACGCCAGGCCTGATCGTACCGCCGTAGACGAACACCGCCGGTCGATCTAGGCGAGCCAGGGCCATCAGGCATCCCGGCATGTTTTTGTCACAGCCGCCGATGGCCACCAAGGCATCGAAGCCCTGGGCACCGGCGACCGTCTCGATCGAATCCGCGATGACTTCGCGCGACACCAGCGAAAAGCGCATCCCGGGCGTACCCATCGAGATGCCATCCGACACCGTGATGGTATTGAAGATACGGCTCTTGCCGCCCGCGGCGTCGGCGGCAGCGGCCGCCGCGACCGCGAGGCCATCCAGATGAACGTTACACGGCGTGATGTTCGACCAGGTGGTCGCAATACCGATGGAGGTCTTGGCGAAATCGCCATCGCCGTAGCCGACCGCACGCAACATCGCCCTAGACGGCGCTTGCTTCACACCCTCCATCACGAGACGAGAATGGGCCCGAGAATCGTACGATGCTTTCTTGCGTGTTTTCATGGAGATAGTCTTGGTATTTAAGTTGGATTCGTCAGCGTGTTGTGGCGATGGGCCGCCCCGAGAGCGGTCGTTATATTGTGAGGCGCGGGCCGCGTAACTGCCAGCGAGTTATCTAGCCCGCGCCGCCGTAGCGCTGCAACAGATAGGCATGGAGCGCGCGCACAGTATGCGCCTCGGCCCCGACCGGACGACCTGGCCGCTCGCGCCCATTCCATCCATAAAGATCAAGATGCACCCAGTCGATGGATTCGGGCACAAAGCGCCGCAAGAACAATGCCGCGACGATGGCGCCGGCAAAGGGCTGCGAGGATGCATTCGCAAGGTCTGCGACTTTGGAAGCTAAATCATCGTCATACCCCGCCCAGAGCGGCATCGGCCAGACGGGGTCTCCGACCTGTCGCGCCGCCAGCGCGACCCGCTCGGCCAGCGCGTCGCCGCTTGCGAACAGCGCCGGCAGTTCCGGGCCGAGCGCTACACGGGCAGCGCCAGTCAGCGTCGCAAAATCAACAATCAGATCTGGCGAGTCCTCGGCGGCATAGGTCAATGCATCGGCAAGCACCAGGCGCCCCTCCGCATCGGTGTTCGTGATCTCGACCGTGAGCCCTGCCCGCGTGGTCAACACATCACCAGGCCGATAGGCGTTACCGGCCACGCTGTTTTCCACCGCCGGGATCAGTAACCGCAGCTGGATCGCCAACCCCGACTGCATCAACAGTTGCGCCAGAGCCAATGCACAGGCCGCACCTCCCATGTCCTTCTTCATCAGACCCATCGCGCTGGCGGGCTTGAGGTCAAGGCCGCCCGTGTCGAAACACACCCCCTTGCCGACGAGCGTCACCCGCGGCCCGACCGCGCCGTGACGCAGCTCGACGAGACGCGGCAACGCACTGGCCGCGCGACCCACTGCGTGGATCGCCGGAAAGCGGTCGGTCAAGAGCGCCTCGCCCACCACCTCGCGAATCTCCGCCCCGAAGCGCTCGCCGACCCGACGCACCGCCGTCGCAAGTTCCACCGGTCCGAGATCACAAGCCGGCGTATTGATCAGATCGCGTGCCAGGCGATCGGCCTCCACCAGTTGGCGGACCGTACCCATGTCGGCACCTTTCGGAGGGACCAGCGTCCCAGTACCCGCCGCCACGGTGGCTGCACGCCGGTACCGATCGAAACGATAGGCTCCAAGGCCAAAGCCGAGCGCCGCACGGGTGGCCACCTCAGGCGTCAGCGACGAGTCAATGCGATAGCACCCGGCGGGCAACCGCTCGTTGAGACCCGCAAGATGTCCGTACGAGATCTGATCGAGCGAGGCGAGTTTCCCAAGACCCAGCGCCACCCCCAAAAGCTCACCCTCCACGCCCGGCACCAGAAGCAACCGCCCGCGCTCACCGACGAAGCCCTGCGATTTGGCCCAGACACCGATCCGTCTGGCGTGTGGCTCGCCGACTCGCGCAAACCAATGGTCGGCGTCCTGCTCCCGCACCAGCCAAAGCGGCACCACACCGGCGGGCGAATCTTCGGCAAAGATCGACATCACACTTACCTCCCGGCCACCGGACCACAGCATAACGGAGCTTGCCAAAGCGTTGACAAGGAAGCGGTTTCTATGGTGACATTCAGTCGTTATTGTAAGCGCTAATCTATGTTCAACCGTGACACATCGGCCTCGATCGTCCTGCTGACGCCTGCGGCGCTCGAGACGCTGCTTGGGGGCCTCCTTCTTAGCACTGAGAGGTGCGGGATCCACGGCTGACCATAGGTCGACCAGAAATACAGGAACCCCGCACCGGCACCGCCCGAGGCGGGGTTTTTTTTCGGGCTAACGACTCGTTTTGATTTTTCCAGTTTTTTTTAACTACTTGGTCATTTGCACTCGGAGACAGCTCATGCGGATTTATTCGGCGAAAGACGTGGACCAGACGGCGCTTAAGGGCGCGACGATTGCCATCGTGGGCTACGGCAGTCAGGGACGCGCTCATGCGCTCAACCTGAAAGACAGCGGCTACAACGTGGTGGTGGGCGCGCGTCGTGGCGGCGCCAGCTGGAAGAAGGCGCAGAAGGATGGCCTCAAGGTTGCGGAACCCGCCAAGGCAGTCGTGGGCGCTAAGCTCGTCGCCTTGACGACACCGGATACCACCCAGCCTGCCGTCTACGCGGAAATCGAGAAGACCTTGGAGAAAGGCGCAACGCTGCTGTTCGCGCACGGCTTCAACATCCACTTCAAGCAAATCAAGCCGCGCAAGGACCTAGACGTCGTCCTGATCGCACCGAAGGGCCCGGGCGATCTCGTCCGACGCCAGTACCAGCAGGGCCGAGGCGTCCCCTGCCTGATCGCCGTCCACCAGAACGCCAGCAAGAAGGCCAAGGCCAAGGCACTCGCCTATGCCCATGGCATCGGCGGTACGCGTGGTGGCGTCCTCGAGACCACTTTCGAGGAAGAGACGGTCACCGACCTGTTCGGCGAGCAGGCGGTGCTCTGCGGCGGTGCCACCGAACTCGTCGTGAAGGGCTACGAGACCCTCGTCGAGGCGGGTTACCAGCCGGAGGCGGCCTACTTCGAGTGCCTGCATGAACTGAAGCTCATCGTCGACCTCCTGCATGAAGGCGGCATCACCAAGATGCACGAGTTCATTTCCGAGACCGCCAAATGGGGTGACCTGATCAGCGGCCCGCGCGTGGTCAACAAGGGCACCAAGGCCGAGATGAAGAAGATCCTGGGCGACATCCAGTCGGGCAAGTTCGCCCGCGGCTGGATCCGTGAAGTGAAGACCGGCAAGAAGAAGTACACCAAGCTTCTCAATCAGGATCTGAAGCATCCGATCGAGAAGGTGGGCAAGAAACTCCGTGACCGGATGCCTTGGCTAGAGCAGGGTCGTTAACTCGCAAGGAGCAAAGGCATGACCATCCGAGATCCCAACCGCGTCATCATCTTCGACACGACGCTTCGTGACGGCGAGCAGTCCCCGGGCTGCAGCATGAGCCCGCCAGAGAAGCTTAGGGTCGCGAAAGCGCTTGCGGATCTCGGCGTGGATGTCATTGAAGCGGGATTCCCAGCCGCCTCCAAGGGCGACTGGGAATCGGTCAACACGATCGCGCGTGAAGTGAAGGGCCCGGTGATCTGTGGCCTCGCGCGTTGCAACCGTGATGATATCGACAAGGCATACAGCGCCATCAAGGACGCACCGCGGCACCGTATCCATGTGTTCCTGGCGACCAGCGCGATTCATCGCGAGCACAAGCTCAACATGGCGAAGGATCAGATCCTGCGCACGGCGGTCGAGGGTGTGAGCTACGCCAAAAGTCTCACCGAGGACATCGAGTTCTCACCGGAAGACGCCTCACGCACGGAACTTGAGTTTCTCGCCGAGGTCGTCGAGGCCGCCATCGCGGCCGGCGCCACCACCATCAATGTGCCGGACACGGTGGGTTACACGACGCCACAGGAATTCTCGGAGGTGTTCGCTTACCTCAAGACACACGTCAAGGGCATCGACCGGGCCGTCCTCTCGGTTCACTGTCACGACGATCTTGGCATGGCGGTCGCCAACAGTCTGTCGGCCACGAGTGCCGGGGCACGTCAGATCGAGTGCACCATCAACGGCATCGGCGAACGCGCAGGCAACTGCTCGCTCGAGGAAGTCGTCATGGCGATCAAGACGCGCGAGACTCTGTACGGACTGCATACCGGCATCCACACGACCAAACTGTTCCCGACCTCCCGGCTGATCTCGACGATCACCGGCATGCCGATTCCGCGCAACAAGGCGATCGTCGGCGAGAATGCCTTTGCGCACGAATCAGGCATTCATCAGCATGGCATGCTGAAGCACCACTCCACCTACGAAATCATGCGGCCGGCCGATGTCGGGCTCTCGAGGACTCATCTGGTTCTCGGCAAGCACAGCGGTCGACACGCGTTCCGTGAGCGCGTCAAGGAACTGGGATTCGACCTCAGCGAGGACGAACTGCAGCGCGCCTTCACGGATTTCAAGGCACTGGCCGACAGGAAGAAAGAGCTGTTCGACGGCGACATCGAAGCGTTGGTGTTGCGCAGCGATCATCACGGCGCAGGCCCCTGGACACTGACCTCGCTGAGCACCACCGCCACCACCGGCGCGGATGCCCGTGCGACGGTGCGCTTGACGCACAGCGATGGCCATGAGGTGGTTCAGGAAGGCGCCGGTGACGGCCCGATCGATGCCGCCTTCAAAGCCATCGAACTCGCGACCGGCGTCAGCGCGAAGCTCCACAGCTTCGAGGTACGTAGCGTCACTGAAGGCGAGGATGCGCAGGGCGAAGCCATCGTCAGCGTGATCCACAACGAGCGCAGCTATCGCGGCGCGAGCATCAGTACCAACATCATCGAGTCGAGCGCCAACGCCTTCATCGAGGTCGTCAACCACATCCTGACGACCCGCGCCAATGCCCGCCCGACCCACGCACAACTGTCAGTCTGACGACGGAACCTCAATCCACATGACGCCGACCACACTGTTCGACAAGATCTGGGCCGAGCATGAAGTCGTTCCGGAGACCACCGACACACCGGCGGTGCTCTACATCGACCTGCACCTCACCCACGAAGTCACCACGCCACAGGCGTTTTCGATGTTGCGAAGCCGCGGTCTCAAGGTGCGCGACCCCAAGCGCACCTTCGCCACCATGGATCACTCCACGCCGACACTCGCCGATCAACTGTTTGGCCGAGTGCCAATCAAACTGGAGAGCGCGGCGAGGCAAATCGAGCAGTTCGACGTCAACTGCCGGGAATTCGGCATCGAACTGCTGGGCGTGACCCATGCCGATCGCGGCATCGTGCACATTATCGGTCCCGAGCTTGGACTGACCCAGCCCGGCAAGACCATTGTCTGTGGCGATAGCCACACCAGCACGCACGGCGCCTTCGGTGCACTCGCCTTCGGCATTGGCACCACCGAAGTGGGCCACGTACTCGCCACCCAGTGCCTGCTACAGCGCAAGGCGAAGAGCCTTGCGGTCAACGTCGAGGGCGATCTTCCGAGCGGCGTGACCGCCAAGGACCTGATCCTCGCCATCATCCAGAAACTCGGCGTCGCGGGCGGCACCGGTTCAGTGATCGAATACCGCGGCTCCACCATCCGCGGTCTGTCGATGGATGAACGGATGACGATCTGCAACATGTCGATCGAGGCCGGCGCCCGAGCCGGCCTGATTGCACCGGACGAGACCACCTTCGCTTATCTGAAGGGTCGGCGGCACGCCCCCCAGGGCGCCGACTGGGACAAAGCCGTTGCGCATTGGCGCACGCTCGTCAGTGATCCGGGCGCCCGCTTCGATCATGAACTCCATATCGACGCCAGCAAGCTCAAGCCGATGATCACCTACGGCACGAACCCCGGCATGTCGGTGGCGATCGATGAGACCGTGCCCGTCATCACGGGAGACGCGGTCTACGCCAAGGCGATCGACTACATGGGTCTGACGCCAGGACAGCGCATGCTCGGCCAGAAGATCGACACGGTGTTCCTCGGCAGCTGCACCAACGCCCGCCTGTCCGACCTCGAGGCCGCCGCCGCGATCATAAAAGGACGACACGTCGCGAAGGGCGTGACCTTCCTCGTGGTACCGGGCTCGCAGCAGATCAAGCGTCAGGCGGAAGCGCTGGGGCTTGACCAAATCTTTCTTGCCGCCGGAGCAGAGTGGCGCGAATCCGGCTGTTCAATGTGCCTCGGCATGAACGGTGATCTGGTGGCACGCGGCGCCTACTGTGTGAGCACCAGCAACCGCAATTTCGAAGGCCGCCAGGGCATCGGTTCAAGAACCCTGCTCGCCAGTCCAGCGATGGCCGCCGCTTCGGCAGTCGCGGGCTGCGTCGCCGACCCACGCCCCCTGCTGGCCTGACCGACGAGGACACGTTATGGATCCCATTCGCCTGATTCGCTCCCGCACGGTCGTCATGCCGGGCACCAACATCGACACCGACCAGATCATGCCGGCACGATTTCTGACCACCACCACCCGCGACGGCCTCGGCAAACATCTGTTTGCCGACTGGCGCTATGACAGTCAGGGCAAGCCGATTGCGGACTTTGTGCTGAATCAAGCCGAGGCCGTTGGCTGCCAGATACTGGTCGCCGGTCGCAACATCGGTTGCGGCTCCTCACGGGAACATGCGCCGTGGGGACTCTACGACTTTGGGTTTCGGGCCGTGATCAGCACCGAGATCGCCGATATCTTCCGAAGCAACAGTCTGAAGAATGGCCTGCTGCCGATCGTTGTCGACGCCGCCACCCACCAGTGGCTGATCGATCACCCGGGTGCCGAGGTCGTGATTGACCTCGAGGCCCGGCGCGTCAGTCTGCCGAATGGCACATCGGTTGAATTTCCGATCGAGTCCTTCGCCCGCTACTGCCTCCTGAACGGCGTCGACGAAACCGGTTACCTGCTGTCGCAGGATGCCGCGATCAGCGCCTTTGAAAAGCGCCGCGCATCGTGAAGGCCCGAATCGCGGTCCTGCCGGGCGACGGGATAGGCCCGGAGATCATCACGGAGGCCGTCCAGTGCCTCGACGCCATCGCCCGGCGCTTTGGCCATGACTTCGACTTCCAGGAGGCACCGGTGGGCGCGGCGGCCATGGATACCGTCGGCGAGCCCCTGCCAGCGGCGACCTTGACCCTTTGCGAAGGGGCCGATGCCATCCTGTTCGGTGCCATCGGCAGCCCGCGCTACTCCGACCCTTCACTGAAGCTCCGACCGGAACAGGCGATCCTTGGCCTTCGCACCGCGTTGTCGCTGTATGCGAATCTGCGTCCGGTGCTCTGTCATGAGTCCGTGCTGGACGCGTCGCCGCTGAAACCCGAACTCCTGCACGGCGTCGACATCATGATCGTGCGTGAACTCACTGGCGGCATCTATTTCGGCGCCAAGACCCGCACCGAAACCACGGCGAGCGATCTCTGCGTGTACTCGACGCCTGAAATAGAACGTATCGCGCGCCTCGGTGGCGAGCTTGCACGTGGGCGCGGCCATCGGCTGACGTCGGTGGATAAGGCCAACGTGCTCGAGACGTCCCGATTGTGGCGTTCGGTGGTCACCCGCGTGATGAGCACGGAGTTCCCCGACGTGACGCTCGATCACATGTACATCGACGCCGCTGCCATGCACCTGCTGCGGCGCCCGAGCGACTTCGACGTCGTCATCACCGAAAACATGTTTGGCGACATCCTGACGGATGAGGCCTCAATGCTGCCGGGATCGCTCGGCTTGTGCCCGTCCGCCTCCATCGGGCTCGGTCGTACCGGACTCTACGAACCCATTCATGGCTCCGCACCAGACATCGCGGGCCGTGGCATCGCAAACCCCTACGCCACGATACTCTCGGCCGCGATGCTGCTCAGACATTCGCTGGGCCTTGCCGATGAGGCGCGCGCCCTGGAAGCGGCGGTGACCCAGGCTCTCGAGGCAGGCGTACGGACGGCAGACCTAAAACCGAGCGGCACCGCCGCCACGACCCGAGAGGCCGGCCACGCGGTACTGGCACGCCTCTGAGGCGCAATGAGCGCCTGAGGAATGTCTGCCTACCCGACGCCGCGGGGCCTGATGCCCGGCGCGATCCGGGGCGGCGCCCCGCGCGGCGCCGACTGTCACGGTCACCTCGGTATGCTATAACTTCAGCCACCTACACGCTCGCTGCGGCCTCGATCCAATCGCGGCAGGGCGGCGGCAGGACATCATCACGCCAACATGGCCGTCAGTCAGGGGGGATACAGAATGATCAAGAGAGCTCTTGCTTTGTCGATCGCGCTCGGCAGCCTGCTTGGGGGCGTGGCGTACGGCGCAGAACCGATCAAGGTCGGTCTCTCCGGACCATTCACCGGCGGCTCCTCCTCGATGGGCGTCAGCATGCGGGATGGCGCTCGGCTGGCGGTGGCCGAAATCAACAAGTCCGGTGGCGTCCTCGGTAGACCCATCCTCCTGATCGAGCGTGATGACGAGGCTAAGAACGAGCTCGGCGTGCAAGTCGCCCAGGAACTCGTCAACAAGGAACAGGTGGTGGCGACGGTGGGCTACGCCAACACCGGCGTTGCTCTGGCCTCACAGCGCTTCTATCAGGAAGCCGAGATCCCCGTGATCAACAACGTGGCCACCGGCTCGCTGATCACACACCAATGGCCCGACGCCAAGAAGAACTACGTCTTCCGCCTGTCGGCACCCGACTCCATCCAGGCCTCGATGATCGCCACTCAGGCGGTCACTCGCCTCAACCTCAAGAAGCCCGCGATTCTCAACGACTCCAGCAACTACGGCACCCTCGGCCGGGCTGATCTCGAGAAGGCGCTGGCCAAGCTCGGCACGCCGCCCGTGGCCGAGGAAAAGTTCAATGTCGGCGACACCGACATGACGGCGCAGGTGCTGAAGGCCAAGCAGGCCGGCGCCAACGTGATCCTCACCTACGCGATCGGACCGGAACTCGCTCAGATTGCAAACGCCATGGGCAAGCTCGGCTGGAAAGTGCCGATCGTAGGTTCCTGGACACTGTCCATGGCAAGCTTCGTCGACACCGCGGGCGCCAATGGCGACGGGGCCATGATGCCGCAGACCTTCATCGAGCTGCCGACCACACCAAAGCGTGCCGCCTTCATCGCGGCCTACCACAAGGCCTACGGTGGCGAGCGCATGCCCTCAGCCGTGTCAGCAGCCCAAGGCTACGACTCCGTGTATGTGATCGCCGCCGCGATCTCACAGGCCAAATCGACGGACGGTCGCAAGATCCATGCTGCCCTCGAGAACCTGCAGACCAAGGTCGAAGGTGTCGTGACGACTTACGATCACCCCTTCTCGGCGACCGACCATGAAGCGATCACGGAGAACATCCCGGTGATCGGTATCGTCAAGGCCGGCCGTATCATTGCAGCGCATCCGGAAGATCTGCAGGGCGCCAACGCGCTCCGGGTCAAGCCCCGTAGCTGACCCATGGACCAGGCGGCGCCCGCGGCGCCGCCTGTTGACTGGCGGTGCGACGCGCTGACACGCGCGTACGCCTTCAGACGCTTCGATTGGAGGACGGACGCCGACGCATGGACATTCTTGCGCAACTCTTGGTGAGCGGCCTTTCGGTCGGGATGATCTACGGGGTCATCGCCTTCGGTTACCAACTGACCTTCTCGACCTCACGGACGCTCAACTTCGGCCAGGGCGAAGCGCTGATGCTCGGTGGCCTGGTGGGGCTCACTACGGTCAATTTCCTGATCGGTCGAGCGCTCGCGACGCCTGCCGCTTATCTGATGATGTTGCCCGTGGTTCTGGCATTCGGTTGCCTGCAGGGCACGGTGGTTGAGCTGCTCGGTGTCCGCCAAGCCATTCGGACCCGCTCGGAAGCCGGCTGGATCATGGCGACGATCGCGCTCGGCATCATTTTCCGCAACCTGGCCGAAAACATTTGGGGCCACGACGCGCTTCGCTTCCCCTCTCCTTTGCCGGAAGCCGCATTGATTCTCGGGCCGGTCCGTATCCAACCGATGGAGATCGCCATCATTGTCGGCACCCTCCTCCTGGTACTGGCGGTGGAGCTGTTCAACCGCAAGTCGATCTTCGGCAAAGCCGTGGTGGCGACCGCCGATGACCGCGATGCCGCGGGACTGATGGGCATCAACACCAAGGCGGTCATCACCTTTTCCTACGCGCTGTCCTCGATGTCGGCGGCACTCGCGGGCGTGCTGATCGCACCGATCACGCTCACCGGCGCGGCCATGGGTGGCGTGTTGGGTCTCAAGGCCTTCGCCGTGGCCATCATCGGTGGCCTGTCGAGCGGCCTTGGCGTCTTCATCGGCGGCCTCATCCTGGGCGTCGCCGAAACGATGACCGGTTACTACCTGTCGACCGGCTACAAGGATGTCCCGGGCCTGGTGCTGCTGCTTCTGGTACTCGCCATCAAGCCCTCGGGGCTGTTCGGCGCGGTGAAGATCAAGAAGGTATGAACGCGACACTACGCAATCGTCTGCTGACGGCGGTGGGCCTACCGCTGGTTCTGCTGGTACCGCTGCTGATCGAAAGCCCGTACTACGTGCACCTGTTGACCACCATCGCTATCTACGCTGTGCTGGTGCTAGGCCTGGATATCGTCTTCGGCTACACCGGCGAGGTGTCGATAGGGCACGCGGCACTCTGGGGTATCGGCGCCTATACCGCAGGCGTGCTGCACCTCAAGTTTGGCATCGGCTTGTTTCCCTCGCTGTTGGCGGGACCGCTCGTCGCGGCCCTGTTCGGGGCGCTCCTCGCCTTGCCGGCATTGCGGGTCACGGGCCCCTATCTCGCGATGGTCACGCTGGCCTTTGGCACCATCGTCCAGATTCTGATCAATGAAATGGACTTTCTCACCAATGGTGCCAGTGGCATTTCCCTGACCAAACCGTTGTTTGTCGACCTGCGAGATTACGCCGAGCAGTGGCCGATCCTCGACATGAGCCTCAACCGTCTCCGCGAGGTCGAGTACTACTGGCTCACGATCGTGGTCTTGGCGATCACGATCCTGGTGATCAACCGGATCGTCGCCTCCCGATACGGTCGCGCCTTCGAAGCACTGCGCGACAGCCCGATCGCCTCGGACTGCATGGGGGTCAGCGTCTACAAGCACAAGGTGATCGCCTTCGTGACCAGCGCGGCCTTTGCCGGACTCGCGGGCGTGTTGTTCACCTACTCCGATGTCTATCTGGCACCCAACAACTTCAGCTTCGAGAAGTCGGTGGAGTTCCTGCTTGCCGTGGCACTCGGTGGACGAAAATCCCGCATGGGTCCGATCGTCGGCGCGGCGGTGGTGGTGTACCTGCCGAACCTACTGTCCGACATCGACCTCTTTCGGGTAGTGGCCCTGGCGATCGCGCTGATCGCACTGCTCACCGGTGCGATCAGCCTCTGGAAGTCGCCGGCGAATCTTCGAAAGATCGCGGCACCGGTACTCCTCTGTGTTGCTTTCGCAGTGTTCTCTCGCCTGCTCCCCAGCATCACCGACTACCGCGCGGCGGTGTACGGACTGATGATCCTCTTCGTCGTCTACTACCTGCCGAACGGTGTCGCAGGATTTCTGAAAGAGGTCACCGCCCCGCTACGTCGCCGGACTGCCGAAACGATCGTCGGCGACCGAGCCGCGGTACCGGCGATCATCAACGAGGCGATCCTTAAGGAAGAACGCGACGGCCCGCTGCTCGATGCCCAGAGTCTCGTGATGCAGTTCGGGGGCTTGCGCGCCCTTAACGCGGTGGATCTCAAGATCGGCCGCGGGACGATTCATGGTCTGATCGGACCAAATGGCTCGGGCAAAAGCACCATGATGAACGTGCTGACCGGCATCTACGTGCCGACCGCCGGCGCAATTCAGTTCGACGGCCAGCCACTTCAGGGTTTGAAATCCCATGACATCGCTGCGCGCGGCATCGCGCGAACCTTTCAGAACGTCCAGCTGTTCGGCGAACTGTCCCTGCTCGAGAACGTACTGGTGGGACTCCACCATACCTATCGCACCGGTTACTTCAGCGTCGCCCTAGGCTTGCCCGGCGCGCGCGCCGAGGAGCAACGCGCCCGGGATCGCGCCATGGCACTGCTCGAGTTCGTGGGGCTGGCCGCTCTTGCCGACGAAGAAGCGCGGAATCTCCCCTACGGCAAGCAACGTCTTTTGGAAATTGCCCGTGCGCTCGCACTCAATCCCACCCTGCTGCTACTCGACGAGCCCGCCGCCGGTCTGACCGCCCCGGATATCCGTGACCTCGTCGACATCACCTACAAGATCCGCGCCAGCGGGATCACCACCATTCTGATCGAGCATCACATGGATATCGTGATGTCGATCTGCGATCTCATTACCGTGCTCGACTTCGGCGAAAAAATCGCCGAGGGTCGTTCGGACGATATCCGCAACAACCCGCGCGTGATCGAGGCCTACCTCGGCAGCGCCTCGGCCAACGCGCACTGAGGTCACCCATGCTCACGGTCACACGACTACACGCCGGTTATGGACAGGTCGAAGTCCTGCACGGCGTGGATCTTTCCGTGGCCGAGGGTCAACTCGTCACTCTGATCGGGTCGAACGGCGCCGGCAAGACGACCACGCTTCGGGTCCTGTCGGGCATGGTGGCGCCGAGCGCAGGCACGATCCTGCTCGATGGCACCAACATCGCGGGACTGCCGTCTTTCGATATCGCGCGCCGTGGACTCGCGCACTCTCCGGAAGCGCGACGAATCTTTCCGTCGCTGACGGTCACCGACAATCTGCTGCTCGGCGCTTTTCCACGATTGACCGGTAAGCGCGAGCGCGGCGATGTTCAGGGCGACCTCGGGCGCATGTTCGATCTGTTTCCACGTCTTGCGGAACGCCGCGCGCAACTCGCCGGCACGCTCTCCGGCGGCGAGCAGCAAATGCTCGCGATGGCGCGCGCCTTGATGCTGAAGCCCCACGTGCTCCTGCTCGACGAGCCGTCGATGGGACTCGCGCCGCAGCTCGTCGACGAAGTTTTTCGGATCATCGCCGAACTCAAACGCCATCGGATCACGATGCTGCTGGTCGAACAGTTCGCCGCGGCTGCACTGGAAGTCGCGGACCACGCCTATGTCCTCGAGAACGGCCGAATCACCGTCGAGGGACCCGCAAGCAAACTCCGAAACGATCCGGCGGTACAGGCGGCCTACCTCGGCTCAGGGCACTAGCCCAACGCCCACAGACCGTCAGATCAGGCCGTCAAGGCCAGCCTCACGGCCAGAGCTGCTGGGTGAAATAGGCCATCTCGAGCGCGCGGGTATGCGCCTGTTCGCGCAGATTGGCGCCAGCCGCATGGCCGCCTTCGGTCACCTCATAGAAGTAATACGGGACCCCGAGCGCGCCTAGCCGAGCCGCGAACTTGCGGGCGTGCTGCGGGCCGACGCGGTCATCCTTGGTGGTGGTCCAGACGAGCGGCCGCGGGTAATCCACACCGGATCTCACATTGTTGTAGGGCGAGATCGAGGCGAGAAACGCACGCTCCTCGGGGTCGGCGACACTCCCGTACTCACCGACCCAGGACGGACCGGCCGCGATCTGCTCGAAACGCAGCATGTCGAGCAGCGGCACGGCGATGTCGACGCCATGCCAAAGCTCCGGATGCTGGCAGAACTCGACACCCATCAGCAGACCGCCGTTCGACCCACCCTGGATGCCGAGGTGCCGAGGGCTCGTGATCTTGCGCTCGATCAGATCACGCGCCACCGCGGCAAAGTCATCATAGATGCGCTGGCGGTGTGTCTTAAGACCCGCCTCGTGCCAGGCCGGTCCGAACTCACCACCGCCCCGGATATTGGCGAGCACGAAGACACCACCCCGCTCGAGCCAGAGCTTGCCGGTGTTCGGCGAGTACACCGGCGTCTCGGAGATCTGGAAGCCACCATAGGCGTTCAGGATGGTCGGGGCAGTCCCATCGAAACGTAGCGCTTTGGGACGTACCACGAAGTACGGGATGCGCGTGCCATCATTCGAACGTGCCTCGAACTGTTCGACCGTGTGCCGCGAGGCATCGAACTTCTCCGGCAGCTGCTTGAGACGTACCAGACGACCCCCTCGAGTGTCGGTGAGCCCAAGCATCGTGGGCATCAGAAACCCGGTCACACTCACGATCACACGATCGCTTGCGAGTTCTGAAGTCACCACGCTCACGGTCGACATGTCCGGCACCGGAAGGTTCACGTGACGCCAGCCACCGTGCGGGGTCGGCCTGAAGACGCCAAGGCGACCGCGGACGTTCTCGGTGCTGGTGACCACAAGCGTCCCCCGGGTCGCAACGACCTGATCGACCGCAGCGCGCCGTCCGGGCGCATACACGAGCGTTGGTCGCAGATGGACAGGATCCGCCGTCAGCGCATCGAGGTTCAGCGCCACGATGGCGCCGGCAGGGAACAGATGCCCATCCGCCCGCCACGCCTCGTTGAGGCTGACGACGAGGCGTCCCGCAACCAGTGCCTCGACGGCACACTTTGCCGGCAAGGCGAGCGCGACAGGACCGTCGGGCGTCACGAGCGAAAACGCCTGCTCAAAGAAACTGATGCCTCGTAACAGCAGCGTGACGCGATGACCCTCACCGTCCTCGAGCGTCTCCGGCTGTACGCTGACATCGGCGGGAACTCCGCGATACACCTCGACGGCCTGGTCAAGCGAGTCACCGCGCTTCAGCCGTTTGACCACATAGGGGTAACCGGACGCGGTCAGCGTGCCGGGCTCCCACTCGCGGGCAACGAGTAGCGTGTCGGCGTCGAGCCAGGCGACATTCTGCTTGCCCTTCGGCAGCACGAAGCCCCCCTCGACAAAGGCACCGGCAGCCGTATCGAACTCCCGGATCGTGACCGCGTCCTCACCGCCATCGGACAGTGAGATCAGACAGCGCGTCTGATCGGGCTGTCGGCAATGGACACCATGCCAGAACCAATTGGCCTGCTGCTTGGCCGCCAAATCATCGAGATCCAGGACGGTCTGCCATCGTGGGGCAGCGGTGCCATAGTCCGACAGCGTGGTGCGACGCCACAGGCCGCGAACGTGCTCGGCATCCTGCCACAGGTTGTAAACGGCACCGCCGAGCAAGGTCGGTGTCGGCAAACGATCCGTGGCTTCGGCAATCTGCAACGCCTGATCGAACAGTGGCTGGAAACTTGGATCCTGCTCAAGCGCGCCGAGAGTCTTGGCGTTCTCGGCGTGCACCCATTCCATCACGCGAGGACTCGACCACTCCTCGAGCCACAGGAAAGGATCCTCGACCGCGGTGGCCGCGGACGTAGCGCCGGCAGGCACGGGCAGCCCGCCATTCAGCATCATAACGACGACGAGTGCCCCACGGCGCATCACGGATCGTAAGCCACGCATGCCATCACCTCGACATTGGATAAGTAGTCGACGCACCGGTCGCGCCGCGCCGATCTTTCCAGCGACAACGGCTCGACCGACTCACAAGGCTCACGCGAGCGCCGCCGCCCGATCGAGGCCCTCGGTCAGATCGGCGATCAAATCACTCGCCGACTCGATGCCCACCGACACGCGCAGAAGGCTGTCCGACAGTCCCGCGCGCGCGCGGGCCTCGGCGTCCATCGCGGCATGAGTCATCGACGCCGGATGCGCAATCAGACTCTCGACCCCGCCGAGCGACTCCGCGAGTGAGAAATACCGCAGTCCCTCGAGGCAGGCCTTGACGGCGTCAACCCCATGGCGCAATTCGAAGCTGACCATCGCACCGAAGCTTTTCTGTTGACGCTTCGCAAGCGCATGTCCGGGATGGTTCGGCAATCCGGGATAGTAGACCTTCGCGACCGCCGGGTGGCGCGACAAGGCTTCGGCGACCAGCGCGGCATTCGCCGCGTGAATCGCCAGTCGCGCGTGCAAGGTCCGAAGGCCGCGCAGCGTCATGAAACTGTCGAACGCAGCCCCGGTGAGACCGAGACAGTTCGCCCACCAGGCGAGATCAGCGTGAAGCGACTCGCTCGCCGCGATCACCGCACCGCCGACGATATCACTGTGCCCATTGAGGTACTTCGTCGTCGAGTGCACCACAAGGTCGGCGCCCAAGGCGAGCGGCTGTTGCCACAGGGGTGACAGAAAAGTGTTGTCCACCACCACAAGTGCACCCGCCGCCCGCGACAGTTCGCTGACCGCCGTCACATCGGTGATGCGAAGCAGCGGATTGGACGGCGTTTCAAGCCACACCATCCGCGGCTTGGACTGCAGGGCCTCACGAACACCCGAAAGGTCGGTAGGGTCGATGAACTTCACGTTCAAGAGACCTTGACGGGCAAAGGCCGTGAACAGCCGGAAGGTGCCGCCGTAGCAATCCCGCGGCACGAGCACCGTCTCGCCGGCGCGGCACAGGTGCGCGACCAATGCGACCGCCGACATCCCGGAACTCGTGACGACGGCACCGGCACCCCCCTCGAGATCCGCGAGCGCCGTGGCAAGCGCCGAACGCGTCGGATTGCCCGACCGCGAATAATCGTATTCGCGCTTCACACCGAAAGATTCGAAGGTGTAGGTCGAACTCAAGTAGATCGGTGGGACGACGGCACCGTGCTGGGTGTCGGCATCCAACGCCGCACGAACCGTGCGGGTCTGTGAATCGGCGGGACGTGTCATTGAGTCATCCTGCTAGGTCAGGCCAAAAAACGTTCAAAGATCGGTTTCAGTCGCTCGCCTTCCTTCAAGAAGGCATCGTGCCCGTACAGCGAGGTCAGCCGTTCGAGCCGCGCATCCGGCAAGGCCGCCACCAGCGCCTCAACATCCGCCATCGGTACGAGCTCATCCTCCGGGACGGCGACGGCCGTGACCGGACACGTAACGGTCGCCGGATCGATGGAAAACAGGTCGATCGACTCCGACAAGCAGATGAATGATTCGGGG
>Ga0164297_10000450_pt1 | contig 50628 bp, 38 predicted proteins | sample GEODES058metaG_FD_113539 | JGI IMG/M metagenome (GOLD analysis project Ga0164297, IMG submission 113539) | Dystrophic lake water microbial communities from Trout Bog Lake, Wisconsin, USA - GEODES058 metaG | ecosystem: Environmental > Aquatic > Freshwater > Lake | place: USA: Trout Bog Lake... | reverse complement strand
TATGGCGGGAGCTGCGCTCCAATGTCGCCAAAATAGCTCCAGCAGGTAATCCCAAATGCCTCACCCGCTTGCCGTCCATCAGGGAATGTGGTTCCACCAGAAGCTCAATCAATATCGGCTCTGATTGTTGATCGACCTTTGATCGATCCAACTTCAGGTCTCGCTCCATAAGCGCTTCGTAGATCGGATGATCCTTTAATGCTCCTGCCACTAAATCTGCCACGAAGGCCCCCACCAAGAGCGCATAAAGGAGTGAGTACTCACTTGTCATCTCCATGATGAGGACGACTCCCGTCAGGGGAGCACGAACAGAACCCGCAAACAGACAAGCCATTCCTATGGTGGCAAATCCCATAGAACTGAATGGGGTAGCTGGAATCAGTTGGTGAACAATCAATCCAAATGCCAGCCCCAGTAAAGACCCCAAGGCCAATATGGGAGCGAAAATGCCTCCTGGCAAACCCGTTGCATAGCTTGATGCAGTTAACGCGAGTTTGCCTGCAAACAGGAGGATGGCTAAGACCAAAAGGTTCCCTCCGTGCAGGCGTCCAGATAGGATTAGTTCTGCAAGCTTGTGGCCACCACCCGTAATTTCATTCCACCAAAGGAGCGCAGAACCGGAGCAAACCCCTACAATCGCACCAACGACAACTTTGGGAAGCCTAAGTCGTGTTCGAACCTCCAGTCCTCCAAGAATGGATTTATTGAAAAGCACTCCGAACACGCCCGCAACCGCTCCCAGTACTGCAACTTGGGGCAGAACTCTCAAAGGTGCTCCTCCCGGACTGGTCAGCGCAAAGGATGGATGCTGTCCAAGCAGGAACCGAGTCACGAATATGGAGCAGACAGAAGAAATCAATGCAGACCCATAGGTCAAGGCGGACATCTCACGTTTGAGCTCTTCCATGACAAACAAAAAGCCAGCCAAGGGAGCATTGAATGCCGCCGCCAATCCTGCACCAGCGCCCGCTGCGATCAGAGAATCCCGACTTCGCTTCGGTGCTCGTAAGACATCGCCAACCAACTTTCCAATGGAAGCTCCCATTTGGACCGTTGGTCCCTCACGACCAAAGGACATACCTATGGCCAAGGCCGAGAGTCCACCAAGAAATTTAGCAACCAGCAGTGGGACCGGTCGGATGGTCCTCAAATGAAGCAGAGTGGCTTTGATGTGGGGGATTCCACTTCCACCCGATTCTGGGACCGTTCTTCCAATCAACCAAGCAGAAATAGCTCCAATCTATGCCGTGAGCCCAATGAACAGGACGGCACCAATAGGCCCCATTCTTTGGAACCAAGCGGCAGCCATGACCCCAAAGCTTTCAGCCCGGGAAACGGAAAGCTGATACAAGACAGCGATCCCGCCTGCCAAAAGCCCAACACCTGCAGCACGTAAGAGTTGGATGTGTCGTTCTTCCCGATACAGTCGGTTTCTAACTTTCATCCTTTCAGCTCGTGACTGGTGAGCTGACAATTCTGGGGACATGCTCTTTAGTCTGGCAGACCGAGCGAATCGGGCTGTTCAGCTAACCTTAGTTTCTGTTCAGATATAGGATCGAGTGCCGAATGCCAAATTCTCTCATATACTTCAGATCATCGAAGTCACCCATGGGTGCCTCTTCAATTCCCGTGCCTCGATAACCCACATGGAGATGATTGTCGCTTGGTCCCTGGCCACCATCAATCCATCGATAAGCATAGAGAATGTCTCCGCCATAGAACGTCGCTCCAACCGTTGATCGACTCTGGGTCCACTCATCGTAGAATCTCTTCACCACCCAGCCACCTTGAACGTGACCGCCGGTGATCTTTTTGTCGGCGATCGTTTCACCTACATAGCCGCAAGCCCAAGGATTCTCTTTGCCATGATCACCCAGAGTGAAGTAGTACACTTTTCCTTCTGGTCCATGGCGCTTATCTCGATCAAACAAGACGACTGGTCGGGAATGGGTTCGCACGTCACCAGTCGGTCCCTGCACCCAATCCAACGACTTGGCCACAAGTTTTCCGTTCTCAATGGCATACCGTCGAATAAGCCATTGAGACGGGTGAGTTTTGTCCCTGTCTTGAGCCATTCCAAGAATTAGCTGGTGGTGGATTGTGTCGACCGCTGGGCCTACTGGAACGGTACTCCTCTCCGATAGCGTCTGGATCGTCTTTTGTCCACCCCGGAGGACTCTGGCTTGAACTTCCTGTGTGGTCGGATTCCACAAAAACAGATACAGCTTCCCTTCGAATTCACCGATAGTCGGCTGCAACGCGGAATCTTTATCGACAACTTCTGCTAACGACAGGTCTAGCCACCCATGTTGGTCATCTGCTTCTCGCACAACGACCCCTTGCCCAGTTTGATACGCCATCACGATCTTTCCGCCGTAGCTTGTCGCAACTGGATCGCCAATCAATCCGCCAAATTCAAGTGTCTGAGCAGGTTCCCATTCATACGGCTTCTTCAAACGTTTCAAAATGAGTGCACCAGGTTTCTTTGGCCCCAAGGTTGGGTCAACTTTGGTATCTGGAACTTTAGAATCCCGCCCGAAGAGAACATAAGCCCTTCCTCGGTGAGTAAACAACCACGGAGCAACCTGAGTCTTTTCCATATCATCTCTTCGCCCGGCAGTGGTTGAATAGGCATAGTTGATATCCGCCTTGACATGCTTTTCTCCAAAGACTCCATTCCAATTCCAATCGATGAGCGTGGTTTTTCCGTTCGGTTTCAAGTGGAATCGGTACGGGGCATTTTCCAAGAACTTAACCTTTTCATAGGGGAGAGGTAACTCTTCGTCCAAGTCCGATTCATTGATCACAACATTGGCCAGGCGGCCATCGCTATAGCCGATGTTTTGAATACTTCCATTAAGGGTGTAGCTATAGGGATAGTTCATCAGACTGGGATAGACGGGGCATCCGTCAGCCCCATAAAACCCGTTGTGACTGAGACCAAGCTGGTGCCCGAACTCGTGAATGAAGGTTGCATAGAGGGCCATTCCACCCCCACCACAGCCGCCTCCGTCTCCCAACTCATCGGCTTGACCTCCTCCGCCACGACCGATCTGCATCCAGTGGACCAAACCCTTCCACTTTGAAGGCAAGAACTTGTCGCGATTTGCCCACCAAGGGTTGCTCATATCGCTACCCGAAACCTTATCCAGGAAGATCGGGTGGAGCACCCATCCGGTTGAACCATCTGGATTCTTGACCGGAAGCGACTGGTAATAAGATTTGACTTTCTCGAACGTGTCCTTTACAAACTTCTCATCCACGTCCTCATATCGAGAGATCAGACAGACAAGGTCCACCTTCTTGGGATCGCATCCCATCCCCTTCAAATCCAGTCCGTGATAGCCACTAACCTCCCAACCATCCAAAAGGCCGTCTCCATCAGTATCGGGATTATAAGGATCTGTGCCCAACTTCTCCTCTTCTTGGTTGGATAATCCATCGTGATCTGAGTCGACTTCTCCTGGCGAGATCGTGCGAAACATCTCCACGTCGTTCCCGGTATGAGGCTCGGTTCCCAATCGGAATTGGAAAAGGTCTTGGTCACCGTCCTTGTCCACGTCGCCAGCAGCCCAAATGGAGGGCGCTGGTGGAAGCTCGGATTTCGGAAATGCAACAACGAAATCTAAATGCGAGATAGGTTTGCTAACATAAACCTTGCCAGAAGCGACCACCGCGTTTTGCCCGTTTTCGACCTTCCCCAAAATTTCAGTTCGGGCAAGGTTTTCAATGTCCGCAAATACGACATTTCTATTCGTTAGTTCAATAACAACCTTTGGGTTTAATTTTGAATCAGCGGTCGACCATGGTTGTATGGAGACAGCGGACTTGAGACCGCCGAAGCTTGCAAGCTTCCCTTCCCCATCGACCTGCCACCCTTGTCCTGTTCCTTCATCCCAAACCCAAACTTTCGAATCGACGATAGCTGAGTGTGGGTGACGCAATTTGACGGGAAGCTTGACCCAATTGGGCACATCGGTGAGACGACCATCTTTGTCTGATCTTGCCAGTCTAAGATTGTCCCCTCCGAAAACGCCAACGACGTTCGCGCGCCTACTACTATCCATGACTCCAACTGCTGCGGACTGACAATCCTTGCCCCAATTGGACAATGCTCGCTCTGGGCGTCCACATTTCATCCCATCGACGTTGATCGCGATATCGATGAATGCATCACCTGAAGGCTGAACTCGCACAAGGTCGCTATACCCATCTCCGTTCAAGTCGGCGACGTACGCCCATGAACCTTGGGGAGAAAATCCAGATGCCCACGGCAAAGCGGGAGCAATGGAGGGAGCAGAAAAAATAGCCAGGATCGCAGCACCGATCATTCCCCTACTCTACACCTTTACCACCTACAATTCCTGATCACGCGAGCCTGACCTGGTACAAAATTGACTTAGGGAACGGTAAGGTTAAGCATGCCTGATTCACCTTTCTTGATAAGCCCTCAAAGCAAACTCCTGTTCATTGGAGACTCCATTACCGATTGCGGGAGGGCCAGACCGGTCGGAGAAGGTTTATTTGGGGCCCATGGAACAGGGTATGTCAACGTCGTTTGTGGCCTTTTGGGTTCGGTCTATCCGGAACACGGCATAAGAATCGTAAATCAGGGCTGTAGCGGCGATACCGTAAGAGACCTTAAGAAGCGATGGTCTTCCGATGTCACAAGCCAGAAGCCAGACTGGCTAGCGATCATGATTGGAATCAACGATGTTTGGCGGCAGTTTGACTGTCCAACGCAACCCGAAATCCATGTACTGATCGACGAATACCGATCCACACTAAGTGAACTGATTGAAGGCACCCTACCCAATCTGAAGGGCCTTGTTTTGATGACGCCATTCTACATAGAAACCGCAAGAACTGACGCGATGAGGGCAACCATGGACGCTTACGGGGCGGTCGTTCGAGAATTGGCCCAGAAGTATGGTGCGATCTATGTCGACACTCAAGCCGCATTCGATAAAGTGCTAGATCATCAATATCCAGCTGCAATTGCATGGGATCGGGTTCATCCAAATCAAATCGGAACAACTATTCTTGCCAAGGCGTTCTTGGACGGTATCGGTTTCGACTGGAATAGGTAACAGCCTACAGAATTCAATAGCGCCATAAGGCCCAAGTTACGTCTTTCCTTGATGCAAAATAGATTGTCTGTGCACGGCCTTGTGCATAGTGAGACGCATTGGGGAGTTACTCAGCTTGGGCTCAAAACCTATTCAGATTCGATTGTTTGGCACCTTTGAAGTGCTTGTCGATGGTGAGCCCCTACGCAAGTTGCGCACGCATCGCGGGCAGGTCGTTCTCGCACTCTTAGCGCTCAAGTTGGGCCGACCAGTCGACCGGACTTCCATAGCAGCCACGGTATGGCCCGAAAGCGATCCATCAGACGCCTTATATAGTCTCCGTCGAACCCTAACAGACTTACGTCAGGCCTTGGGAGACCACAGTGCCGTCATCCTTTCTCCCACCCAGTCCACTCTCCAGCTCGATCCAGAAATCGTTTGGTGCGACGTGCACGCCTTTGATCATTCCATAAGGACCAGCAACGAATCGAGCCTTGCAGAATCGGTAGATCTCTATCGAGGTCCCCTTCTTAACGAGTGGCGCCACGACTGGGTAAGCATGGAGCGCGCGGTCAAAGAGCGGTCTCTACTTGAAGCCCTGATCCGCCAATCTGACCGTGCAGAAGAACGAGGCGACAGTATCGCCGCAGCTGAAGCGTTACGGCTCCTATCGTTACTCGACCCGCATGATGAGTCCATCTTCCGAAGGCTTGCCTCGAACCTAGCCAAATCAGGCAACCTCTCGGGTGCTCAAAAAGCCTATGAAGAATTCAAGCGACGCTTGCGGATAGATTTGGATATTCAGCCTGCTGAGCAGACGCAAGATCTCATGAAAGAGCTCATGGGTAGCTCGATGCGTACCATCGATAGCTCACGATTTGTTGGCGGCAGCTTGCCGACGCCAACATTGCCTTTGATCGGTCGCCGTGCAGAACTTACCGAAGCGATTGATGCATTCGCCGATCATCGATTTGTTAGTTTGGTTGGCGTTGGAGGAGTTGGTAAAACTCGTTTAGCCCTCGAAGTTGTTCGGCAATATGCATCCCACTCGGCTCACCGAGCAGTAGCAGTTGATCTTTTGGCAGTTCGCGATTCTGAGCGCCTTCATGAGGCATTGGCTGTCGCCGCAAAGGGTCTGGATCCTGACTCCAACTCTAGCCCAAGTTTGATTGTCAGTCGCCTTTCTGAAGTTAACGCGATCATGCTCCTGGACAATTGTGAACACCTCCAGGAACCTGTGAGGCTCCTGATTCGGGAAATACTCGACACTTGTCCCAGCATTCGAATCCTTGCTACCAGCCAAATAAGCATAGGACTCCCGGAAGAAACAATCATCCGAGTGGGCCCCATGGAAGTGCCCAATTCAGAACATGTCTCGTTCGAGCAAGCAATGCGTTCCGACGCCATCAAATTGATGGTTCAGTACATCTCTCGTGCCAAGGGGGGGTTTGACTTAAGTGAAAGGAACTTCAAATCGGTGTGCAGGATTTGTGAGACTCTGGAAGGAGTTCCCCTAGCATTGGAACTGGCTGCGACTCGAACCAAGCTCTTATCTCTCGACCAGGTTGCAGTACTCCTAGAAGATCGATTCCGTCTTTTGAGAACGACGGATAAAGGAATCGAAGAACGTCATCGCACTCTTCAGGCAACGATGGACTGGAGCTACAGTCTGCTCTCCGACGGTGAACGAACTCTTCTCCAAACAGTCAGTGTCTTTGCCGGGAACTGGACATCGGAATCAGCGGCCAAAATCCATGGAGACCTCGATGAATATGAGGTGCTGGAACTACTTGAGCGACTTGTAGATCGATCCCTCGTGCTGTCAGACCCATCGGAGGATTTGCCAAAATTCAGATTGCTGGACTCGGTTAGGCAATATGGCCTTGAACGCCTGAAAGAAACTCAGGCCCTGGAAGCCGTTCGAGATCGGCATCTCACATGGTTTGTTGAGCTTTGCGCAAGGGCGGAAAAGGCCTTCCCAGGTAAAGACCAAAGGCAATGGGTCGAGCGTATCGCGATCGAATACGAGAACATTGCGGCAGCGATCTCTTGGGCTCGAACTTCTCCCATGAGATTGGGCTTAGCTTTGGAGATCGTCGGTTCGCTGATGCGCTATTGGTGGATCCGTGGCGAGCTGACGACTGGACGAGAAACAGTATCCAAAATCGTCGATATCGCAAACGAAAGCGATCATCCTGTTCCCTTTGCCAAGGGTCTCTATGCTCTTGGTGCCCTGGCGTGGAGCCAAGGGGACAATACTGAGGCAATCGAATATCAACTACGAGCACTGGAAATCTTCGAAGCACATCAAAATCATCACGCAGCCGCTGGCTGTCTAAGGAACCTATCTCAAGCAGCTCGAAATCAGGGACGAGATGCCGATTCGATTTCCTATGGCGAACGTGCTTTGGCTGGTTACCGAAAATCGGGCGATGAAGTATTGGAAGCCTGCGTCTTGGTGGACTTGGGATTGGCTCTCTTCGACATCATGAGATTTGATGAGGCCAAAACTCATCTTCAGCAGGCAATCACTTACAGTCGGATTCATGGAGTGCTGTCGCTGGAAGGTGTCGCCTGCCTGAATTACGGCAGTGTCTGCCATGCCCAGCTCAAGTTTGATGAGGCCAAGTCTGCCTTTGAGCAGGCTCTTCAAGTTTATGAACAGGTTGGAGGCCTCATCTTGGAAACGATGGCCAAGAACGGACTAGCCGTTGTTTGTGCCGAGTTGGGAGAAGTTGAGCGAGCCATCCGCTTACTGGCACCCAGCATTGATGTTTTCTCGAAATTGGGTGAGAAGAAGGGAGTCTGTTTGGCGGTGGAAGCTACCGGATACATTGCAAGGTGCACGGGAGACTATGAACTTTCGGCTCGAATGTTGGGGGCGACAGATGCCATGCGCGAAACACTGGATATCCCAAGAGCACCAGCAGAATGCCCAGAATATGCGCGGTGCTTGGACAAACTTCTTGAGGTCCTTGGGCCTGACCGAGTCCGTGACCTTATTGAAGAAGGAATGGCTTCTCCGGTCTCTGAGATTGTTGATGAGGCTCGAGACTGGGCCAATCAGATTTAATTAGTTTGGCGCAGTTTGATCGTTTGTTAATGGCCATCCCACATATGAGATTTGCCGCCTTTCAGCTTTTCTCCGGACCAAGGCATCGCTTCGCTCTGCACCCTCGTCTACACATGCAAGTTGTTGGTTGAAGGCCTAATGCACCTTCTGGCATGCCGGCTTTCCGGCCCTCCCACCGTTCCGCTTATTCTGACAAGCATGGTTTCCAAATCATTTTCGAGGCAATCATGCCACACCCCAGCCAAGAGGTTCGGAATAAAGGTAAAAATGCCGGTTGCAGGCTGATCTTCAGCGAACGATCTTGGAACGACTCCAGATTTTGGTGAAGATCAGTATGATTGAGCATTGCTCTTCAGAACGAATTGAATTGCACATGGGTAGGCACCGGCCTACTCGTGAGGACACAGGAGGTATTGATGAAGCATTTTTATGGTGCGACTCTAGTAGCAGGTATGGCCCTGCTGATGGCCGTCGGATGCGGCTCGGGGGACAATGGCGGTTCCACCTCTGCCGATAACGGTAAGACCCAGATGACGCCAGGAACCACCGATGCCAGCGGAAAGAAGCTGACCATCGCTGTCATTCCCAAGGGATCGACTCACGATTATTGGAAAGCTGTCCACGCTGGCGCCAATGCAGCCGGCAAGGAACTCGGAGTCGAGATCCAGTTCAAAGGACCACTTAAAGAGGATGATCGTGAAGATCAGATCAAGATGGTTGAGAACTTTGTCAACTCGAAAGTCGATGGAATTGTTTTGGCTCCTCTGGACAATCAGGCGCTTGCCAAGCCAGTCGAAGCCGCTGTCGTAGGCGGAATTCCAGTCGTCGTGATCGACTCCGGGCTCAAGAGCGATAAGCAGTCGAGCAACATCATGACCAACAACTACAAGGGTGGTCAGCTCGCTGGTGATGCCTTGGCAAAGGCACTTGGTGACAAGGGCAGCGTCATTATGCTTCGCTATGAAACTGGTTCGGCCAGCACAATGGAACGCGAACAGGGTTTCTTGGATGCGATCGCCAAGCACACGGGAATCAAAGTCATCAGCTCAAACCAAGAAGGTGGATCAACAGCTGACTCAGCTCAATCCAAGTCTGAAGCTCTGTTGAGTGGATTCAAGAATCCTGACGGTAGCTTGCAAGCGCAGGGCATCTACTGTCCCAACGAGTCCACCACATTCGGAATGCTTCGAACACTTGAAACGAACAAGTGGGCAGGCAAGGTCAAGTTTGTTGGTTTTGACTCTTCTCCCAAACTCCTTGATGGATTGAAGGCAGGAGAGATCGACGCCCTGGTCGTTCAGAACCCGTTCAAGATGGGCCATGACGCTGTTGAAACGATGGTCAAGATCATCAAGAAGCAGAAGTTCGACAAGGATGAAGACACCGGTGCAACTCTGGTTACTAAGGACAATTTGTCTCAGCCAGATATCAACAAGCTGGTCTCTCCTCCACAAGACTAACCATTCCTTCGGTTCACTTAGAACCGTGACCGATTCGATGAAACGGGAGCCAGAATTCTGACTCCCGTTTCATCGAATCTAGCTTCCAATTTCGCAATCCTTACCATCATGTCTTTCCTCTCCATGCATCAGATCTCCAAGCGGTTTGGAGCAACCATCGCATTAGATCAGGTCGATTTGAGCGTCGAACCCGGCGAGGTCCACGCATTGGTTGGAGAGAATGGATCCGGCAAGAGCACGCTCATGCGCATCCTTTCGGGTGCAATCATGCCAGATTCTGGTTCCATTAGCTTTAATGGCCAGCCCTACGCGCCCAGGAATCCGATGGACGCACGAAAGCACGGCATCGCGATGATCTATCAAGAACTATCGTTATGCCCTCACCTATCCTCGGCTGAGAATGTTTTGTTGGGAATGGAGAAGCACACCTTTGGAGTGATCGACAGAGAAACCAGCCGAAAGATCACTTTGGATGCCCTCCAAAAGCTCGGTATTACCGACCTAGACGTCGACGCCCCAGTGAGTACCCTCCCAATTGCCACACGACAATTGGTGGAAATTGCTCGAGCGATGGCCTTGGAATCCAAACTTGTAGTTCTCGATGAGCCTACAAGTAGCTTGACCCAAGCGGATGTCGAGAAGCTGTACGAGGTCATTACGGTTTTAAAGGATAAAGGCACTGCCGTTATCTACATTTCCCACTTTCTCGATGAGATTAAACGAATTTGTGATCGTATGACGGTTCTCCGAGACGGTGTTAACGTTGGCGCTGCCCGTGTGAAGGATGTGGACACCGACACGATCGTGTCCATGATGGTCGGTCGTAAGATCGAAACAATTTATCCCCGATCACAACGAACACCTGGCGAGATGATCTTGGAGATCGAAGGTCTACACGGACTAAAGAAGCCAGACAATGCCAGTCTTCAACTTCGACGAGGAGAGGTCGTTGGGATTGCCGGTTTGAATGGCTCAGGGCGAACCGAACTTGTTCGATGCCTCTTTGGACTGGATGCGGTCAAAAGCGGGCGTATCAAAGTCGGCTCTTATGAAGGCACCGCAAAACCCGCCGCGCGTTGGAATTCTGGGATGGGCATGCTCAGTGAAGACCGAAAACTTGAGGGTCTGGCGCTCAGTATGACGATTGCCGACAACATGACGCTGACAAAGCTGAGTCCAATCGTCTCCAATTCCAAACAAGTCGAGGACACAAACCATTGGATTTCCAAAATGGGGGTCAAATGTCGCGATCCACTTCAAGCTATTGGCGAGCTATCGGGGGGCAATCAGCAAAAGGTTGCCATCGCTCGCCTGCTCTACCACGACGTGGACATTATGTTGTTAGACGAGCCCACGAGGGGCATTGACGTTGGAAGTAAAGAAACCATCTATCAACTAATAGACCAACTTGCTCTGCAGGGCAAGGCGGTTTTGATGATCAGCAGCTACCTTCCCGAGTTGCTGGGGACGTGCGACCGAATCGCGGTGATGCACAAAGGGATATTGGGCGAAACCCGTGACGTAGCCGACACGGACGCCGAAGCCATCATTCGAGAGGCTGCCGGAGCATGAATAAGTTAAAGAACACCAGCGTTTTCAACCTTGCCGGATTGGTCGTGGCATGGTTGGGAATCTTCGCTTTCTTTTGGTGGAAAGCGCCACCCAATTTCCATTCACTGGACAACTTCAAGACGATGGCACGCCAAGACACTATCGTCGCAATTGCCACTCTTGGAATGACATGCATCATCATCTCGGGCGGAATTGATCTGTCCGTCGGCTCTGTAGTGTCTTTTGTTACGGTTGTGATTGCGACACTCCTTCAGTCGCATATGAATCCGTGGCTTGCCTTGCTCTGCGGCGTTGGCGCTGGCGGTGTTTGGGGATTGGTTAACGGCGTCTTGATCACGCGGCTCAAAGTCGTTCCCTTCATTGTTACCTTGGGTACTTACCTTCTCGTTCGTGGAGCGGCTAAGGGTCTTGCCCATAATTCGACTGTTGATAGCCCTCCATCTTGGCTCAATGACCTCACGAGTCAACCTTCAGGTGCCGATGCTTGGAAGATTTTGCCCATCGGAGTCTGGATAACAATCATTGGCGCTCTAGCCGTTGCCATCATGCTGAAGCGAACTCGCTTTGGACGGCATATTGTTGCCGTCGGTTCAAATGAGCAAGCTGCCAGACTATGTGGCGTACCGATCGAACGAGTCAAACTAGCCGTCTATTGCCTTTCTGGGTTACTTGTTGGTCTTGCTGGCTTGATGCAATATTCTCGACTCACTCTGGGAGATCCGACCGCCGCCGATGGCCTTGAACTGAAGGTCATCGCAGCAGTTGTTATTGGAGGCGCAAGCCTGAGCGGTGGACAAGGTTCGGTTTTGGGATCACTCCTAGGTGCTTGGATCATGACGACCATCAGCACCGGTTGCTCCCAAATGGGTCTCGATAACTGGGTTGAACAGATGGTAACCGGAGCGATCATTGTGATCTCCGTTGCCATTGATCGCCTACGTGTGCGTAAAGACTAGCCCGGCCTTATGCCCGAACTCCATGGTTCGGGCATAAACCCCTTCCTGATTGGATCGACGACGATTTAGACTATCAAGGACTCAATGAACGAGATATCACGACGCACAATGTTGAAGATGGCTGGTGGGGCAACTCTAACCCTGGGCTTTCCCGGCAAAATCCTAGCCGTCCTCCAAGATGGCACCCTAGTGGTTACCGATCACCGAGTTCCCGCAGAAAAGGGTCTTTCCCTTGAGTGGATGAACACCTTGGTACAGAAGGGTGAAAAGGAGACTTGGACAGGCCGCGAACTAAAAAGCATTGGGATGCCGATTGGAGGCATTGCGACGGGTCAGTTGTATTTGTGCGGGGATGGCACGTTGGGATGCTGGGAGCTATTCAATCAGCACACCTATCAGAATGAGGGACCCTATAGCTATGCCTTTAGGCCAATCCCTAAACAAGTTCAGTTCGGTTTTAACATCAATGCCGGTGGCAGGATTTGGCAACTCAAACATTCAGGGTTCTCCAATATCACGTTCAACGGCACTTACCCGATCGGAACTGTTGCCTATCGTGATCCCCATTCACCTATCGATGTAGATCTGGTTGCCTATTCGCCCTTCATCCCGTTGGTTTCCAAAGATTCAGGTCTGCCGGCGACGATCTTTGAAATTAAGGTCACTAACAACTCCGATCAGATGGTTTCAGTAAGCATCGACGGTTTCTTGGAGAATGCATGTGCAAAATCCGCTGAGCCTCATGGTGGTCAGCGGATGAGACACACCAAAGGATATTCCGACGGCGACTTCACCTGTATGACTCACTCCGTTGATCTGGTTGAAAACGGAGTGGGGGAAGAGCGGAAACTTCAGAGACCACACGTGGTCTTTGCCGACTTCGAAGGTGATACATACGGCAACTGGAAAGTAGAAGGCGATGCATTTGGCCCTGGCCCTGCCAAAGGAACCTTGAGTAACCAAAATCCCGTCACCGGCTACATCGGCAATGGTCTGGTGAACACCTTCTTTAAGGGAGACGGAACTGTTGGCAAACTAACGTCACCTGAATTTAAGATCGAGCGAGACTACATCAACTTCAAGATCGGAGGCGGCAATCAGCCGGGCAAAGAGTGTATCAACTTGATCGTTGGCGGCAAGATCGTCAGAACTGCCACCGGTCGAAATGAAGAGACTTTGCTCTGGGATGCTTGGAACGTATCTGAGTTTAACGGAAAGACCGCTACACTTCAAATTGTTGACGAGAACACGGGTGGATGGAGTCACATCAACATCGACCAAATCACCTTTGCCGACAAGATTCTTTCCAAAGACGATTACGCTCGTCGCAACGGAGATATCAATCTTGACGCTGGCACCATGAGCCTGATCCTATTGAGCAGCGGTGCCGCTGATTCCAATCCGGCGTATGGCTTTGAGCACCCCTATGTCGGACTTGTTCAGTCTTCCGAGGTGACGGTAGCTGGCCAACAATCGGTAACGTTGACGTTTGCTCTAACGTGGCACTTCCCCCATCACCCCCAAGGAAGACATTATGCGGAGGTCTTCACGGACTCAGAAGCCGTCGCCAAATATGTCGCGAAAGAGTATCCCCGGTTGAGCCGCGACACCAAGAAGTGGCGGAATACTTACTACGATTCCACTCTGCCCTATTGGCTGTTAGACCGGCTCCACATGACCGCTGCCAATCTGGCTACCGGAGTCACAGAATGGCGAAGAAACGATCTATTCTGGTGCTGGGAAGGCGTCGTCTGTTGTGACGGAACCTGCACCCATGTCTGGAACTATGAGCACACCCTCGCTCGACTGTTCCCTGATTTGGAACGAAATATCCGTGTCAAAACCGACTTTGGCGTCGGCTTCGATGAGAACACAGGATTGGTTGGCATGCGAAGTGACCGAGAGTATGCGGCTGATGGACAATGCGGCACGATCCTGAAGGCATATCGCGAGCATCAAGTTTCCGCTGACTCAGTCTTCCTGAAAGATAATTGGCCCAAGATCAAAAAGGCCCTAGAATTCTTGATCAAGCACGATGGCAATGGGGATGGCATCTTGGAAGATGCTCAACCCAACACCTACGACATCGAGTTCTTCGGTGCAAATACCTTTGTGGGTTCGCTCTATCTTGGAGCCTTACGAGCCGGCGAAGAGATGGCAAAAGAGCTGGGCGACGACGAATTCGCCCTGACATGCAAAACCATCTTTGAAAAGGGTTCCGATGCAACGATGAAGCGTCTTTGGAATGGCGAATATTTCATTCAAGAGGTGGATGAATCCCGCTACAAGCAGTATCAGTACGGCCCGGGATGTCTTGCTGATCAGTTATTTGGTCAAGGCTGGGCTCATCAGGTCAACCTGGGATATCTCTATCCCGAAGACAAGGTCAAGAAGGGCCTGCAATCTGTGTGGAAGTACAACTGGGCGCCCGATGTTGAGCGCCAGAACAAGCGCTGGCCACCGCAAAGACCGTTTGCCTTGGCGGGTGAGGCAGGTCTCTTCACTTGTACTTGGCCTATCGGTGGTCGGGAGAAAGACCCTGTTCTGTATCGAGACGAGATATGGACCGGGATCGAATACCAAGTCGCAGGCAATATGATTTGGGAAGGCTTGGTCGACGAAGGACTATCGATCTGTCGGGCCGTTCACGAACGGTATCACCCTTCTAAGCGAAACCCATATAACGAAGTCGAATGCAGCGACCATTATGCGCGGGCAATGGCTTCATGGGGCGTTTTCCTTGCATTGGCGGGATTCCGATACCATGGACCTAAAGGCTATATCGGATTTGCTCCAAGGCTCAAGCCAGAGCATTTCAAATCGGCTTTCACAGCGGCCGAAGGCTGGGGCACGTTTGAGCAGAAAGTCACGGGCTACCAGCAAACCGCCGACATTGCGGTGACTTGGGGCAGATTGAATTTACGAGAGATATATCTCGAATCCGATATTATTGGGACAATCAAAGTCTTCCTAGGCAAGAAGGAACTACAGGCATCAGCCAAGCGATATGGAAGGGGTGTGACCATTACGCTCGATAAACCGCTCATCTTGAAAGAGAAACAAGCTATTCATGTCCAGATCGGTTTAGATCACCCAGCCTAATGACCTTCAGCGGATCGAGTCGCCTCTCATGAGCTTTTCGATCCGCTGAAGATCAAAATCCTTCCGATCAAAAATCTGCTTGATGGCACCGCCTACCATCACACCAATTCTGTCGCAACAATGAATCATGTCACTTGCGCTTGTCGACGCGATGACTAGTGCTGGCCCCAGGTCGGCTAGGTATGGCAGGTACTCCAACATCTCAACTCGATTGCCAGAACTCATCCCACGAGTTGGGTTGTCGAGTGCAATTGCGATTGGATGATTTGCCAGTTGAGTCTCAAGTTGATGCCGAATTGGATTGGATTGGTTTAATCCACGCATCGTTGGAGACACCAAATTGGACTTCACGACTCGGTATTCAGAATATCCGCCCAAGAGGTCCGGTACGAATCCGATGCCTGCGGACAAGCTATTCTCCAGACTATTGATCTTGGTTGGAACTGCACCGCCACGCAGGAACACTTCCCCCGAATGATTGGGCAAACTACCTACCAACGCCCGAACGAGTTCCGACTGTCCAGCTCCCTGTAACCCGACGATGCCAAGAACCTCAGACCGCTTGAGCTTAAAGCTTGCTGAATACACGATGTTCTCAATCGATATCCCTTCGACACGCAAAACCGTCTCTGGCCCTACGATTCGAGCTGAATTGGGTCGAATCGATCTTGGATCATAACCCAGCATCTCTCCATTAATCTGAGCCAGAAATGCCTCTCCTGGGCCACGAGTCGATATCCATAAGCCATCCCTTAGCACTGATAGGCGATCCCCGAACTGATGGGCTTCTTCCGATGACGACGTCAGTAACAGGATGCCAGACCCACTCACTCTTTGCTTATCCAAAATCTGCCAAAACAGGTCTCGCTCTTCAGTCCTCATCGGAGCCGAAGGATCATCCAGTATGAGAAGCTTGGACGTCTTGCTGAAAACACTCAAGACCTCGACCAGCCGTTGCATACCCGCTGATAACTCAATCATCTTGGCTTTCGGGTCGAGTCCCAAAATACCAAACGACTGCAACATGTGTTCCGCTCGCTTGAGCTTTTCGTGGCCGTCAATGAAGCCAAATCGGGTCGGCAATCCGTCAAGGCGAAGATGGTCAGCGACCGATTCGTTCCCCATCAGAACACGCGGAGAGCCTACAAATCGGATACCAAGCATATCAGCATTGCGAAGTTCACGAGTTGCAGTTAGTTGACCTTCTAGGTGGATTGTTCCCTTAGAGGCCTCAAGCTTGCCAGTAAGGAGTTCTGCTAGCGTTGACTTACCAGCCCCGGATAATCCGGCAACGGCGTGAACCGTTCCCGGTTCCACCGTCAAATCGATCGAAGTTATCCCTGTGTTCGAGTTCGGGTAGGTGAACGAAAGGTCCTTCAATATCAGCGAGGGGAAAAGATAAGGCATCGTCAGACTTGCTGATTAGGACGGTTCATTTTGACGAAAGAAGTGCCTCCATCCCAAGAGTTTGGATGAAGGCACGAAATTTGAGATCAATAAGCGTAGTTGCCGTTGTGAGCGTCTTCCAGATACAAAGCAAGGAGATCAATCGATGCCTGAACATCATCGATATCCACTGTTTCGTTCACGGTATGGACGTATCGGCATGGGATCGACAAGGTGAACGACGGAATTCCACCGTGCAGTCTTTGAACTCCACCAGCATCGGTACCACCCCTTGGCAGAACTTCCATCTGGTGCTTAACACTGTTGGATTCTGCTAGAGTCCGGAAGTGGCTGACAACCTTCGGGTGACAGATCAGGCTACTGTCCATGATCTTAATCGCTGTACCAGCACCCAATTTGGTGACATGCTCCGATTCAGGCACACCCGGAATGTCGTTCGCCAAAGTGATGTCCAAAGCTACAACCACGTCAGGATTGATCGCAGAACCGGCCGCTGTTGCACCACGGAGCCCGATCTCCTCTTGGACGGTTGCGATGGCATAGATGTCGACCTCATGAGACTTCATCTTCTTCAGCGCCTCGATCATCACGAATAAGGCGACACGGTCGTCCATGGCTTTACAGGATAGGTGATTTCCCATCTGTCGGAATCGTCCATCCATAGTGACCTGATCACCGATTCGAATTTGAGCCTTAACCTGTTCGATACTCAATCCAGTATCAACAAAGAAGTCGTCCAGTTTCTGCCCTTGAGCTTTCTCAGCGTCGGACAGCATATGTGCCGGCTTGGTTCCGTACATTAGAACACCGGGAAGAACGCCATCTTTCGTTTGAACACAAACACGCTGACTGTTCATTTGCCGAGGATCCCAACCACCCAGCGGATTGAGCCGGATAAATCCGTTGGAATCGATGTACTTAACAACGAAACCGATTTCATCCATGTGGGCAGCAATCATCACTTTACGCGTGCCGTTGCCCTTTTTAACGCAGAACAGATTCCCCATTGAATCCGTTGATATTTCGCAAAGTCCTGACAATTCTCGGCGGACAATGATGCGAAGCGCATCTTCGTAGCCCGAAGTTCCATGGGCCTCTGTCAGTTCTTTCAGCAGGTCAATATTCACCGTCGATTTTTACCTTTTGTCACGACCATAAGACACTCAAAATTCGATATCGTCCGAGAGTTCTTGGGAATATTGATGCCTTTAAGGAATCAGGCCGGAATACCAGTGGGGCGGAAAGGGCAGATTGATGGGAAGACGAGAAAGACGGAAAGCCAAAAGGCCTTTGTTAATGAATGTTTGATGTAGCGCTGAAGGCGCGACCTCGGCCAGCCCTGGGTGAATGAAAGGACCGCAGGGTAAGGACGCCACCTTTCCTCCGAGCCCTGTAAGTGGCGACATCAACAATTCCCATAAAGTCACTGGGCATCTCGGATAAAACATCCTCGCTGACCAGTGGCACGCAAAATCGCACACAACTAACTCGGTTTCGTGGAAAAGATTAATCCCATTGCCTTGCGGTGGCCTAAGCCCGGTATCGAGCTCTGACCTGTCTGACCCGAAGCCGTTAGTGTTCGAGCGCAGCGAGTTTAGGCCGAGGGACAGGTCAGCGAGATTGCGTTAGGTCTCGAGTCATCAGAAGGCAATGCCCCGCCCGGGGAGGGCAATAGTAAAAGGAAATGCGCAAAAGGGTGGGAAAGGGCGGAAGGACCGGAAAGGAACGTCCAGGGATGGACGTTCAAAGAAAAGCAAGAATTGCGGCAGGACGCCGCAATTCTTGCCAAACAAAAAAATCCGCGAGTCAGCATGACGAGCGATTTCCCACAGGATGTGCTCTGTGAATGGGTGGAAAGGCGAGAAATCAGTCAATCCTCCAAGCTTTCCGGATCACCCATCCCAACCTTCCCTCACGATTTTTCGATCGGAATCGAAAACATCGCATGGGAAGGGGCCGGAAGATTTCTAACTCGCCTTTGGCGAGTTAGAAATCGAATGCATTAGTGAAAAGGATAATCCCATTGCCTTATGGTGGCCTGAGTCCGGTATCGAGCTTTTACCTGTCTGCCCCGAGGCCGTGCGTGTTTGAACGCAGTGAGTGTAGGCCGAGGGACAGGTCAGCGAGATTGCGTTAGGACTCGAGTCATCAGAAGGCAATGCCCCGCCCGGGGAGGGCAATATTAAAAGGAAAAGGGCAAAAGGGTGGGAAAGGGTGGAAGGGCCGGAAAGGAACGTCCAGGGATAGACGTTCAAAGGAAAGCAAGAATTGCGGCAGGAAGCCGCAATTCTTGCCAAACAATGAACCTTGCGAAACAGGACGTTTCGCAATCCACCACAGGATGTGCATAGAAAACCCATGGCATCCGTAGAATCGCCGAACCCCTTCCCCGGCACGCTGGCGCCTATGGCAACTGCGGCCGCACCCTTCCCCACGATTTTCGACGAGAGTCGCAATATCGCAGGGACGGGCTACAGAAAGGATGCCTTATGGATTAGTTAACGCCGATGGCGATGTAACCAGCGGCAACATATTGCTTACCGCCCACGGCAGCCTGAGTTAGGCTCAAAGTTCGAGTCAGCCGAAGAGTCGCTCGACCATCAGCCGGAAGGTTGATAGCAGGATTCACATAGAGCGTACTGCCGTTGAATCCCGCATCCACTGCTGAAATCGTGGGTCCGATCTGAACTCCGTTCGAAGGATAATCTTGAAATATTGACATGCTGTAGTTGATCGTTCCCAGCGCCAAACCAATACCGTAGAAGCCGGTTGCAACAAACGACAAAGGACGGTTGGTGCGGACCTCGACATCATTGGTATAGGTTATGTCACTGGCCGTACCAACACCCTGGACATTGTAAACGCCACCAAAGTTTCCGCTGACGTAGATGTATGTCGCGACGTTGATCAGCGTTTGCGCCAGGAATTGGCTGTAAGTCGAAGAAGCTCCGACCAGGCCGTTCTGCCCGTAGGTCGTCCCGGCTATATAGCCGCTGAAAACTTGGGCATTTGCGCCATCACCGTTGACTTGGTAGGTGGCCAAACCGTTGGTGCCGGGGGTGCCGTCGTATGTGAAGATGCGTGAATTCACGCCTTGGGCCATGGATACAGCAGCGAGTGCACCCAGAATGGCCGTGAAAGCCAGTCGCGTCCTTTTCATTTGTTCTCTCCCAACCGACACATGCCGTCCGTGAATAATCGATTCTTCCCTGAATCTGTTAACCGGTTAACCGTACGTTATAGTACTAGCTCTGGTTCAAAAAAGGACGAGTTTGCCCGACAAATATGCAAATGGGGCGAGGAACAAACTGTTCCCCACCCCGATCGCAAAACCTCTCCGATTCGCGAGTTTAGTTTACGCCGACTGCAATGAAACCAGCGACTTTGTACTGAGTTCCACCAATCGCAGCTTGAGTCAAGCTGAGCGTTCGTTGAAGTCGAAGAGTAGCCTTGCCGTCTGCCGGAAGGTTGGCAGCTGGGTTGACATAGAGAGTGCTTCCATTGAATCCACCATCGACAGCCGAGATCGTCGGGCCGATTTGGACGCCGTTGGAAGGATAATCCTGCCAGAGCGACATCGCGTAAGTGATGGAGCCGATGCTTGGAGCCAAGCCATAGAAGCCAGTAGCTACGAATGAAAGAGGTCGGTTTGTTCGAACCTCGACATCGTTGGAGTACTGAATGTCGCTGGCCGTACCTACGCCTTGGACATTGTACACGCCACCGAAGTTACCGCTAATGTAAACATAGGTGGCAACGTTGATGAGGGTCTGCGCCAAGAACTGAGCGTTGGTGTAAGAAGCACCGAGAACACCGTTCTGACCGTAGGTTGTTCCAGCAATGTAACCGCTGAAAACCTGAGCATTCACGCCATCACCCATAACCTGGTAGGTGGCGAATCCGTTTGTTACTTGATAACCGTCGTATGTGAAAATTCGAGTATTGAGGCCCTGGCCCATAGCAGCGGAAGTCGCCGCCGCAAGGACAGAGATAAATGCAAGCTTATTCAAGTTCATTACTGAACCCTCCTGTTAACTCGCGTCCCCTCTCGACACGGTCGTGCCTATCATTATTACACCGCGTCACGAGAAAGAGGACAGTATTTTTACTTGTTTTCATTTAAACGGTAAATCAACAAGCCATTTTCACTTAATCGACCTCTTTTCTAACTTTGAACCTAGAAATTTATGATTTATATTGCTTTAACCATTTTTAATAATACAAGAACAACTTAACAAGTCGATTTTGCGTTCATTCAAGGGGAGCGGTTAACTTCCAACAACTTCTATCGTTTCACCAAATCGCACCTTTTGTTCCCTTCTGTGCGTATATGCGGTGATGGTTCGAACACATGGGCTGAAGAAGCACTTTAAAGACCCAAAACTTGGTATCAAAAAGGCAGTAGATGGTATCGACATATCTGCCGCTCCTGGCCGAATTTTCGGCCTCTTGGGTGTCAATGGAGCCGGAAAAACCACCGTCCTGAGAATGCTCTCCACAGTGATCAAACCCACCGAAGGGACCGCCTCGGTCGCCGACTTTGATGTGGTTCAAGATGCAGCAAAGGTTCGTCGAAATATCGGCTTCATGTCGAACTCCACTGCCCTCTATGGGCGCTTAACTTCCCGCGAAGTCATTGAGTATTTCGGCACCCTCTACGGTCTGGAAGGTAGCCATTTGGCTGATCGGATGAAGTACGTCATCGACAAGTTGGCAATAGAAGAGTTTATCGACCGTCAGTGCGACAAACTCAGCACGGGTCAGAAGCAACGTGTCAGCATTGCCCGAACCATCCTCCACGATCCTCCTGTTCTCTTCTTCGATGAACCGACTGCTGGGCTAGACGTGGTCACCAGCCAAACGGTCATGGAGTTCATTGAGGAGGCACGAGATTTGGGCAAGACTGTGATCTTCTCTACCCATATCATGAGTGAGGTCGATCGACTTTGTGATGACATTGCCGTCATCCACGACGGAGTGATTGTTGCCACCGGGAACCCTCAAACAATGAAGGACCTAACAGGTGAGAAGAACCTCGAAAAAGCATTCCTTCAACTGGTTAAGTTTGAGAGTGGATATGTCAGCAATAGGACGGCGGGACAATGAACGATACGTATAAGATTGCCAGAAAAGAGTTACGCGAAATGTTTCGCGACAAGCGTGTAAAGTTCGGCGCGTTCGTGATGCCAATCTTCTTGGTCATGATGATGGTCCAGCTATTTGGATTCATTATGAGCGCGGCAAAGGGTGCGACTAAATCCACGATTTATTTCGTAGGCATGAAAACTGACATGTCCAAGATGTTCGAAACATCTGGCATGATGGTTCTTTCCGTGCCAACCGTCGAAGAGGGCAAGGACATGATCAAAAAGGATCATGCCAAGATGGTCCTCGAAATTAAGCCACCCAAACCTGATGGTCAGGTCATTATCAACGCTTTTTACGATCCCAAACAGCAACTTGCTCAGATCGAACTATCTGCTATTCAGCAAGCTTTAAATCAGCAGAATAAGAAGGCACTGATTACAACCCTCAATGAAAAGGGCATCCCAGAGGCAGCGGCTGAGCAAATGAAACTTGTCCCTCAGCAGGTTGAAGTGGGCACAAAGGGGGCAGGGGAACTGATTGTGGGATTCCTTCCCTATCTGATTGTTCTCTTTGCTTTCAGTGGTGGCATGAGCATGGCTTCAGACCTTGTGGCCGGCGAAAAGGATAAGAATACACTAGAAACTCTACTCATAACTCCCGTCAGCCGTAACGACATCGTCTTGGGTAAGGTCTTCGCGCTTTCAACCGTATGCTTCCTGAGCAGCCTATCCTGTGTTGTCGGCCTGTTTCTGGCCAGTGTCCTCAAAACTCCGGGAAGTTCGGAGATGTTCAAGGACGGATTTGGAGTCACTCCGATTGCGGTCGCAACGATCATTCTCTTGCTTCTACCACTCGTTGCCATGTTTGGCAGCCTACTGATCGCTATCAGCAGCTACGCAAGAAACCCACGTGAAGCTCAGACCTATCTGGCTTTGGTGAATTTCTTGGTAATTCTTCCCGCTGTGTTCAGTCAAGTAATCGGGCTAACCGACTTGGCCAGCAAGCTTTGGATCAACGCAGTTCCGGTCTTGAATTCAGCCAACAACATCCGAAATGCCCTTCTTGGTAAAACGGATTGGCTCGGGGTTGGAATCACGGTTGGGATCGGAACAGTACTCGCCGGAATCGCGATATGGGCGGCGGTGTACCTCTTCAACCGTGAAGAAGTGTTGATTCGGGTGTAATTGTCCGCATTAAGGGTGAGCCATGAAGTACCCTTCTGGGTTCTTCATGCTCACTCGACTCCTTGCAATCGACATTGACGGAACCCTGCTCACTGGAGAGCGAATTCCCCATCCCGAGAATGTTGCCGCTTTTGATCGTGCGGCTCAGGCGGGAATTCAAGTAGTCCTTGCCAGTGGAAGAATCGCCTTATCCATTCGCGATTTCAATCAGAAACTTGGCCTAAATGGTCCGATGATCTGCTGCAACGGCGGTCATGTGCAGTTGGCAAATGGTGAAGACATTGTCCATGCAACCTTGGATCAGGATGCCGTAGATATCACCTTGGCATACGTTGCGGAAGCTGGAGTCCATGTGAACGCGTACACCAAGGACCTGCTCTACTTCAATGGTGAGTCACAATGGGCCGAGATGTACCGGCAACGGGTCAGGATTATCCGTCCGGACGTAGTGTCTTCTGATGAAATTCGGAAGATGAACCTTCTTAAGCTCATCTTGATTGACGAACCCAAGAATATCCCGATCCATCGACGAGAAATGGAGAAGAGGCTCAATCTGAAATCTGCAGCCCTCACTGAATCAGAGCCTGAATACTTGGAAGTACTCTCTCCCAATGCGAACAAAGGCTTGGGTTTGAAGGCTCTGAGCGAAGCCCTTGGTCTCCAACAAGGCGAGACAGCGGCAATTGGGGACTACCTCAATGACATCGAGATGATTCAATGGGCGGGCGTAGGTGCAGCGATGGGTAATGCCCTTCCGGAAGTAAAGCAAGCTGCCAACTTGGTCGTACCGACCAATGAAGAGGCCGGAGTGGCGTTCTTCATTGATCATCTCATCGAACGAAACCGACAGGCCTCTTCGGGCTAGACCAGGTTGGTCATTCGATCGTACGCAATGACCAGGCCCTCAAGGGTAAGGGTCGGCTCATACGACTGAATCGTATCGCAAATCCCCACGAATAGGCTTCCGAGGCCCCCGGTGGCGATGACATTAGCATTGCCACCCAACTCCTCTCCGATCCGCCTCGCCAAGCTGTCAATAGCACCCGCATAACCGAGCATGATTCCAGACTGCAGGGATTGGACCGTGTTCGTTCCCAACGCCTTTTCAGGTGCCACAAACTCAACTTGAGGCAACTTGGCTGCCTTGTCAAATAAGGCTCGGCTGGAGAGCTGAACTCCGGGAAGGATTGCTCCTCCAACGTAAGCACCATCTGCATCGATTGAGTCAAAAGTGGTTGCCGTCCCAAAGTCCACAACAATGATGGGTGCCTCAAATCGTTGGAGTGCTCCAAGCGCATTGGCAATTCGATCTGCCCCGACTGCATGGGGGGGATCGTAAAGAACCGTCATATCCACGTCGGTGCCGCGGCGGAGAAAGTGCAAAGGAATCCCCAACCACTTTTCTGCGAGCTTCTGCCAAAGGCCGTCGACTTGGGGAACAACTGAACCACAAATGGCGGCGGAGATTTTGAACGGGATCTCTTCAAGATCAAACATCCCTTTGAGCCAAACCGCCAATTCATCCTCGGTGACATTGACGCTGGTATAACGGCGCCACATGGCTCGCCATTGGCTACCATCCCAAACTCCGCAAACAGTGTGCGTATTCCCTACATCAATCGCCAAGAGCATAGGTCAAATCCACCCGACCGTGTACTTTGCCACCGAGTTCCCGAACCATCGCCTCAACAATCGCCTCAGCCACCTGATCGCGCAACTCGTATTCGTCGGCTTCAACCATAACCCGGATAACTGGTTGCGTTCCACTGGGTCGAACGACTACTCGTCCTCGACCTAAAAGAGCAACATCCGCATGCTCCAACTCGGCAGAAATCTTCTTCTTCCACTGATCGGTGGAACTGACCCCGATGTTGATCATGACCTGTGGCCAGGGCTCGTAGTCATCGTAGAAGGACGATGCAGCGCGGCCTTCCCGCTTCAATACTCGAAGCAATTCCAGCATCGTAACCAAGCCATCTCCGGTCGGACCACGGCGGGGGAAAATGATGTGTCCGCTCTGCTCGCCACCAACCAATGCGCCCGTCTCTTTGATCTTCTGAGCGACATACTTATCTCCTACAGGAGTGCGCTCCAACGTGATATTCCGACTGGTCATGTAGGCATCAAAGCCTCCATTGCTCATCACGGTACCCACAACAACCGCTGGATCGAGTTCATTGGATTGCTGATAGTGGGCCGCCCAGATCCCGATTGTTCGGTCACCATTGATCAAGCGTCCCTTGTCGTCACTGAAGACACAACGGTCGGCATCTCCATCAAACGCAACACCGATATCGGCTCCCAGTTCCTGAGTCAGTTTTTGAACCGTATCAGGCTTGGTGGCACCACCCTCCGCATTGATATTCATGCCATCGGGCGCGGCACCGATTACGGTGATCTCCGCGCCTAGAATGCGAAGAATCTCCGGTCCAAGTTCGTACGCCGCACCATGGGCAGCATCAACGACGACCTTCATGCCATCCAGTCGCTCCGGCACCACGCTCTCCAGAAGCTGCATATAACCGGCAATTTCGCTTCGATCCGTGGTCAGGCTTCCAACCCCCGCGCCAGTTGGTCCTTCATCGGACACTTCCAAGAGTGACTCCATGAGCTCTTCAACTTCATCAGCGAGCTTGCATCCATCGTGACCAACGAACTTGATGCCGTTATCGGGGGCCGGATTGTGGCTGGCCGACACAATCGCTCCGAGACCATATTCACCTGTCCGTGCCACAAACGCAATGGTTGGAGTCGGAGCGACTCCAATCATCACCACATCGATGCCAACCGAGTTTAAACCGGCTGCGAGGGCTGCACCCAGCATCGGACCGGATCGGCGTGTATCCATACCAATGACCGCTCTGCGCACCTGGTTGGTCTGGATCATCCACCTGCCTGCGGCTTTCCCAAGCTTCATTGCCAATTCTGGAGTCAACTTCTTGTTGGCAACACCACGGACACCGTCCGTTCCGAAATACTGTCTCGCCATTAGTTCTTCACCACTTTCACACGGGCAGGTCGAATGACCTTCTCTCCCATGCGATAACCCGCTTCGATCTCAAGGGAGACCGTGTCGTCGGGGTGTTCTTGACTAGTTTCTGTGCCAAGCGCCTCATGGAGTTCAGGGTCAAATGGCGAACCCACAGATAGGATCCGTTTGACGCTCTGGGATTCCAGAACTGCCTTCAACTGCTTTTCAACCGCCCGGATTCCGGCAACCAGTGACTCGATGGAAGCTCCGGCTTCCACGTGAGCAATCGTTCGCTCAAAGCTATCCAAAACGGGAAGGAGTTCGACAACCAGCTTCTCGGTAGCCGTAACTCTAAGTTGGGCCATTTCAGACTGATTGCGCTTACGGTAATTTTGGAAGTCGCGCTGATAGTTTTGAAGGTCGGCCAAGGTGCGGAGCACCTGTTCTTTGGCTTCATCTCGTTCTGCGGTCAGACTCGCGATCTCCTTGTAAAGAGCTTCTAAGTCCTCGCTCACGACATCGCCCAATTCTTCGCCCGTGGGCTGTTCAGTTGGTTCCGGATTGATGGGCGGATTCGTCTCGTCTGGGTTAGATTCTTGATTTGGTTTCGACAACGCGTCTTTCTCCTGATGTGGATTTCAGCTCAACGCTCTCGGCTCCATCGCCATCGCGTGATTGAGTGTATCTAGACCGAGAATTTTACCTTTGCCCGTCTAGAGGCGAAGCCTAAGCTCTTGCCCATTGAATTAGAAACGGTCACGGATATGAAAATCACATATAACGATTGATCGAGCTAACCAGAAATGCTATCACGGCAGGTCTAGTCCGGTAGAAATTCTCCATTCCCATTCTTCCGCCATAAGTTCTGTCGTGAACTTGGACTGCTCTGTCCTGAGCCCACACAATAGTCGAACGAATTGAGTATTGACCGAGGCAGTAGTCAGTGAGCGAATCACAGAACTTCGAGGCTCCAAATAACGAGTTCCAGAAGCCCCAATCTCGACCCCTCGATAGATAGAAGCCAGAAGAAGTTTCCTTCAAACACTTTACTGATCATGATCGTACAGGTCGCAATTCTATACTCGATGATAAACAACAAGGCTTAGCCTTGGGCTTTTTAAGCTTGTCCCTTCAGGCCAACAGAAGAAAGGCTGCAGTAATTGGTGACTTGAGAGTTCGCTAGGAGAATAGCCCAATCTCGATGGGTTGGGAATGGCGCACATATGCCGACCAGGCAAACTGAAGGTTCGACATGACTACATCGACAGTCCAATTTGCTTGTGTGAGTTTTGGATGCTCTATTTCCAAAACAAGAATAAAAGCGTGCATAGAGTAACAGCGTTCGATATTTGCCGAGACTTCAATTCAATATCAAGCGATTGGTTTCTCCATATTAGTGTAATGAGAAGACCAAAAAAAAGTGCAACGGGGATAAGCATACTGGCCCTCCTTAAGTCTCCAGCACGAAAGGTAACCGTCAAAATTCCGATTTGACAACCAAGGCAGATTAAGATGTACGCCTTATCCAAAAACTTAGCTTTCAGCACCATAACCTCCGATACAAAATCACCTTGGAACCGATGGTTTAGGTTCTACGGTGCAAACGTAAAAATGATATTGTTTCGCTAACGCCCTAACTTCTCAAAATTCAGCCGCATTATGATTTCCATCGTAAGACTACAATGGGCAATAAGGCCAAATCTAGGCAGGTTGTTACCTGAGCAGCGACCCGGAATGCGTGGTCAGGGGTCTGCTTATCAACATAGACTATGCATATTAGAGAAGAGAGGAGCATCATCTCAACCAAGGAAGTAACGAGCCTGCTCTTTGACTTAACGATTCGATAACCTACGATTATTAATTTAGCTAACACTAAACCATAAAGCACAAGTAGCATTGGAACCATTCGAGACACCTATCTAATTTTTGAACTAGCGCAGTTACCAAACCCAAGCAATATGCATCACGCATGCAGACAACCCAACTTGCGTATTGAATGACCCAGACTAAATTCTCCTTTATTTTTGAAGGTTTCCGCTACGTTGGGCGCATTCCAGTTCGTCAGGCCGCCTAATTCTCAGATGGGCAAAAGGTTACTCTTTTGGAGTTCAGATTCTCTGGATGTTTGCTCACGCTAACCAGAAATCTCGTTCTACCAGTTCGTCTTCGTTCCTGAGTCTCATCGCTGACCAAGTGAAAACCATACTGATTTAAAGCCATTCCCATCTAAGTGGATGTTCTTACCTCACCCAAATTCTGCCGAGCGCGAGTTGTGAGAATAACTCCGATCAGCAAGATAACGAATCCCACCCCCTGAATCGGAGCCAGAGTCTTCCCCATCAGTACCCAGGCGAAGAACATCGCGGTCGGAGGCACGAAGTACTGGTAGAGCGAAGTCTGCGACGGACCGACCTGCTTCACACCCAAGTAGTAGCAGGCAAATCCAACTACGCCAGACAGGATCGAGACCTGAAGAAACATCAACCATCCAGCCAAAGAGATCGCCGCAAAGTGGGTGACTGAAACAGCATGGAATCCAAATGGGATCATGACAATCGCTCCACCTGGCATTGAGAGTGCCAGCAATTGACTTGCCTCGTACTTCCGAAGGAGCGGCTTCATATACACGATCGAGCCTGACCAAACTATTGATGACCCGAAGATCACAAGATTCCCTAAAACGGTCCCACCCGTTGACGAAGATCCGCCAAGTATCACCAGGCCGACTCCGATGAAAGCCACGAGTGAATTCAGCATGGCGGCGGCATTGAACCGTTCGGCCTTCACCAAGATCGAGATGATGTACGTTAAAACGGGCGATGTAGCAAGAATGATTGCCCCTTCCGCCGGGCTGGTCATGCTCATCCCTTCCAGAAAAAGCACCATATAGAGCCCCATGGCAAGGAAACCACTGAAAAGCACTCTGATCGCATCCGACCGATCGTATTTCAGGCTTAGTCCTCGGAAAAGACACAAGGGAATCAACACAGCCCACATCGCTCCAAAACGCAGAAGAGCCACCGCTGGCGTGTCAATTTCCTTGTAGAGCAGCTTCAGCGACACGAAGTTGAAACCCCAACTCAAGACTGTGAACACCAAGGGCCAACTGATCTGAGGTTTTCGGGGTTCGGACACGGGTTGATTATGGAGTGAACGACGGGAACGGTGAACCGAAACGAACGGCTCTGACGTCATTGATTTGCAAAAAGCTCCACTCCAGAATAAGGTTCTTAGCTGTAACACCTAAAACGGTGAACTAAGCCTTATACTGTGGACTTGATCACTCGTTAATCGTTTGTTTCTCGAAAAACACGAACCTCAAATTTTGATATGGCACTAATCGATCAATCGCAAACCAACTATGGCGCAGCCAAGCGCTTCCGCCTGATTCTCCGCGAGCAAGGCTCCATCCGTGAGATGGGAGGCGAAGACATGTCGATTGCCGTTGGTATCACCGACAGCATCTTCATGAACGCACTCGATACGAACACGTCGGACATCCACCTACAGCCTGAGCGCGACCAGCTCAAGATCCGCTACCGACAAGATGGTGTTCTGCACGATACCGGTCAGCTACCAAGTGAGCAAGCCACCAACGTTTTGGCTCGTCTCAAATTGGCGTCAGGGATGCGAATCGATGAAAACCGCGAGCCGCAAGACGGACGTATCGACATGGAATACCTGGGCCGACGTCTATCGGCTCGTGCTTCTTGTATCCCATGTTTGAACGGTGAGAAATTCGTTATGCGTCTTTTGGACCCGAATGCAATGAAGGTCGACCTTCAGAAGCTGGGTATGCCAGAGGACGTTCTGAAGAAGTGGGCTAAGGCTGTCCAGATGCCATACGGCTTGATCTTGGTTACCGGACCAACTGGATCTGGAAAGACTTCAACGCTTTACGCGTCACTTCACACCCTCGACGCTCGAACTCGAAACATTGTCACGGTCGAAGATCCTATCGAATACGAATACGACCGAAACATCGCTCAGGTCCAGGTTACGGATAAGATGACCTTCCCCAAGGTTATGCGAACCTTCCTTCGACAAGACCCTGACGTCATGATGGTTGGAGAAATGCGTGACCCAGAGTCGCTCGCGATCGGTATTCAAGCCGGTCTCACGGGCCACTTGGTCATGAGCACCCTTCACACCAACAACGCGATCGAAACCATCGGTCGTATGGTGGACATGAACGCTGAGCCTTACTTGGTTTCAAGTGTTCTCGTAGCGATCCTCGCTCAACGATTGGTCCGATTGAATTGCCCCAAGTGCCGACAACCCTACAAGCCAACTGAAGACGAAATCCATTCACTGGGCATCACTGAAGAAGAACTGGAGCGCGGTCGATTCGCGAAAGGTGCTGGCTGTGGTGATTGTCGCGGAACAGGCTATAAGGGACGAATCGGCGTATTCGAACTCGTTCTCGGTACTCCTGAGTTTCGCGCTGCGGTTGCGACGACAACGGATTATCCGTCGATGGTCGCCGCTGCGAAGGCACAGGGTTATCGAACGATGTTGGAAGATGGGAAGGCCAAGGTTCTGTCCGGCTGGACCACTCCAGAAGAAGTTATCAAGGCTGTATACACGCAGGCGATGTAAATCCACAAATAGAAATGGCCGAGGCGATTATGCCTCGGCCATTTCTATTTGTGGGTACGGCATATAGTTTCTTGCATGATCCGGAAAACCAAGTTAGTTTTTGCGCTAATTTGTGTGCCACTGGTCAGCGAGGATGTTTGTGCCGAGATGCCCAGTGACGGACTTCGCAGATGTCGCCAGTTACAAGGCTCCCAGATTGAGTGACATCCTTACCCTGAATTCCATTCAGTCACCCAGGGGCTGGCCAACGTCGCGCCTTTAGCGCTACATCAAACACTGAGGTTTACATTAGCCTTTCCGGCCCTTACTCGACTTACTCGCTCTGCCGACGAGTTCCCTATTCAGCTAGTATAGAAATCCAAAACCAATCAAGGAATTGCTCGCACTTGCTGATCCTCCCTATCCTCGCTATGATCCCAAATAAACTTCCGAATGCTGACTATGAGATCTACATTGGGACCTATACGTCCAAGGATGGGAGTCATGGAATTTACCGATCGGCTTTCAATCCCCAAACGGCTGTGATAGGGCTCCCCCAGCTTGCCGTTACCGCCGAGAATCCAAGCTTCTTAACTGCCGATGCATCTGGCACCCACCTTTTCGCAGTTCATGAACTGGAAGCTGGTTCCCTTTCTTCATTCACGCGTCTGCCGTCAGGTGATCTGCACTCCATCACCAATCAGTCTGCGAAAGGTTCTGGAACATGCTTTGTATCTTTATCAAGGGACGGCCTCTCAGCTTACGTCGCCAATTACAGTTCCGGATCATTTGCCAAACTCCCGATTGCCTATAATGGAGCCTTGGAGCCGTCCACGTGGAGTTTTCAAAACAGTGGGCATGGACCTGACCAAGGCAGACAATCCGGACCTCATGCCCATTCGATTATCGAAGAACCCGGGGGAAAGTTCGCGGCCGGGTGCGACCTGGGTACCGACGAAGTTTTGGTATTTCAAGGTGCCAATCTCATCCAACGAGTGAAGACAAAACCTGGCTCAGGCCCGCGTCATTTAGCCTTCTCACTAGACGGTCATTTCGCTTATGTTGGTGGTGAACTGCTTAGCACTATCCAAGTCTTCCGGATCGACGCACCTGACCATTGGGCGAGTGTGCAGATAGTCGACACGGTTCCATCCGGCTGGCATCACGGGTCCTATATTGCCGAAGTATCCATTCACCCAAATGGAAAGTGGCTCTATGTCTCTAACCGAGGACACGATTCCATCACCGCTTATCGAATCCTTCCCACAGGTTTCTTGGAACTGATTGAGAACAGGAAGGTCATCGAGCAGTTCCCGCGTGGATTCACAATCGATCCCACCGGCCATTGGCTCATAGTCGCTGGACAAAACAGCAATAACTTGGAGGCACTCTGGATCGATCCTCAATCCGGAAAGCTAACTTCAAAACATGCGCCCACGCCCACACCATCACCAGTCTCCATTCTCGTTCTCCCCAAGCTCTTATAGGCGGTAGGATTCATTCATGCATACCGAGATGTTGATCGACGGCTGTTTTGTTGGTGGTCCGTGCGATCAAAGTATTGGAAAACAGGTCATCCGATCCCCATTTGATGGTCGAATCGTGGGTACTGCGGCTGAAGGCGGCTGGACGGAGTTGAGGGCGTGCATCGATGCCGCCAATCATGCCTTCCAGACATGGCGTAATGCTTCAAAACAAGATCGTCAAACGCTTCTCAGGCGCATTGCAGAACTAGTAAGGGAACGAGAATCCGAATTGGCCGAACTCCTTTGTGCCGAGGTCGGCAAACCGATCACTGCAAGCCTAGGTGAAGTCGCACGACTGGCGATTACGTTTGATCATGCAGCGGCATTATTGGAAGACTACGGTCATGAATCACTTTCTCTCGAATCAGACCCACGGGGGGCCTCCTATTCATGCGTCGTCGAGCGTTTCCCAAGGGGCGTCATCTTCTGCATCGTGCCCTATAACTGGCCCTTCAATTTAGCAGCTCACAAAATTGCTCCTGCTTTGGCGACTGCCAACACGGTCATTGTAAAACCGTCTCCTCTGGCTCCCCTCACCACAATGAGCCTTGTCCGCCTGATCCATGAAGCTGGATGTCCAGAAGGAGTGATTAACCTTTGGAATGGGCCAGCACCAGTCGCTCAAAAAGGATTGGCAGATCAGAGAATCCGGATGCTGAGCTTTACCGGCTCAGCTGAAGTCGGCTGGAAACTCAAGCAACTCGTAACCGATCGCCCTGTAGTACTGGAGTTGGGTGGAGATGCCTCAGCAATTATCTTCGATGATGCTGATCTAGACTGGGCGACTCAGAGAATCGCGTTGGGAGCCTATAGCTACGCCGGACAGATCTGTATTTCCATTCAGCACGTTCGGGTTCAAGAGGCAGTTTACGAAGAGGTTAAGCTGAAACTGATTCAAGCCACCCTTGCTTGCCCCTTTGGAGATCCCACCCTGCCTGAAACTGTTTGTGGGCCACTTATTACCGACGAGGCTGCCGAAAAAGTGGAAGCAATGCTTTCGGAGGCAATCAGTGGCGGAGCTACAGTATTGGCTGGAGGGCAACGCCAAAGCAGAATGTTCTCGCCCACGTTGGTTGAGAATGTGCCATCTGATTGCCGCCTTGCGCGGGAAGAGGTCTTCGGCCCCATTCTAACTCTCAGCCCGTTTCAGCATCTCACAGATGCGATTCAGGCGGTAAATGCTTCGGATTACGGAATCCAAACTGGAATCTTCACCCAATCTCCAACCATTGCCGAAATGGCTTATCGGGACCTTGAGGTGGGGGGTGTTATCATCAACGACTTCCCCACGCTTCGATTTGATTGCATGCCGTATGGCGGAGTCAAGAAGAGTGGATTCGGGCGGGAAGGGGTTCGATGTTCAATGGATGAGATGACCGAACCCAAGACTCGACTAACCAAGATCAGCTAGAGTTCGATTGTCGGATCAAGAATCTCGACCTCTCCGGTCTCCATGTTGTAGACCGAGCCAACAATCGATGTGGTTCCCGCCAGAATCGCGGCATTCAGCGAGTAAGAATCTCTTGCTAAATGCTCTACAGTCTGGGCAACATTTTCTTCAACCGCGGCTCGATAAAGATCTTTAGGGTGCGTGGCTTTGGCGCGGTAGACCGCACTCAGAACACTGAAGCGATGAAGTCCGCCCGCTCCTCCTTTATCACCTTCTAGCAGTTCCCCAACGGCCAAACACCCAGTATGTCCCATGACCATAACCAAAGGAACTTTGAACTCCTTGATGGCGATATCCAACATCCATTTCGCACTGTCACTTGCGACATTGGCTGGAACACGACTGGCGAAAATCGCTCCCAAGGGCTGGTCAAAAATCAACTCAGGGGAAACTCGACTGTCCGCACAAGCAATAATCCCTGCCAACGGCTGTTGATTCATCGAGATACTTCGGAGTTCCTCAACAGAATATTTATAGGGGCGCGGATTGCCTTCTCTGAATCTCTTATTCCCTTCAAGCAGCTCTGCAAGCACTTGCTTTGATCTTTCTGTAAGCTTCATATCGTTTTTTGTTTCATATCTAACCTATGCCCTGGTCTTAATCCGTTAAAAATCAGCATACCGGGAACCCCGTATTATTGCCCGGTTCCTGAGGTGCCTGCCGTGATAACAATCGGTGGGTCTTTGACTCCTTGGCGGTCCACGAGTGCTCGTCTTCTTCTGACGTCCGCCAAGGCTGCCGGACTTGAATGAGGTGGCTTTCGAGGTTGAGCAAAAGCCCGGGCAAAGGTCGGCCACATCGGATCAATGTCATGTGACAAATCGAAAACCATCACTCCCTGAGAAGACGCACAGGCTGCTTGCATTGCGTTTAGGAGCCCTTCGGGGTTGTCTTTAAAGTCGCTTAGGGCAATCCCCGCGTAAGTCCAGCACTCATCACGTACCAATCGATTTGTTAGGATTGCTGCCGACTCTACGCAGTTGCCAATCCCGACTCCTCTTACCATCGCATCATAAATCGTTGGCGTCGAGTAATAGCACCCCGAGATCAAGAGATCCAGCAATGGGGCATTGCCCGCCCTCTTGAACGAGCGTGTTGAGAACCAAAAGCCTGCATTCGTTTGAGGTGAGGCATAGTTATCGCCCAGAGCAGGATAATCGCCATACCAAGAACCGACATAGAGTCCCAGTTGAACACTCGGTTTGATCTCCTTGATCGACCGCTTCACAGTTGCCAGATACTCGTGAAGGACATCGGCGCGCCATGCCATCCATGTGTCATAGAACGGTCCTGGTCGAATTCCTCGATTCAATGTATGGCTCAGCGTAAACTTGAAAACATCATCGGGCCAAGTGATCTTCTTCCCGATATGCTCTTCAAACTTGCTCCGTGTCAGTTCACTAAAGTCAGCATTGATACCCCCGTAGCGGAAGCGGTCATCGTAAAGAATCCCGTCCACATCATATTTGCTGACTACTTCCTGAGCCAACGAAATCTCATATTTCTGGACATCCGGATTGTTCGGATTAACCATAAGTGGATATTGCTGTTCAGGGCGTTCCGATATTGGAACGTACAGCGGATTGGTGTCGAAATAGATGCTGTCTTTCTCTCGGTAATGCTGCTTGAGAAAAGCACCTGCCGACGCCGCCCCGTAAAGAATCATGGAGCCTTTTTCCAGCGGTTTGAGCCCATCTGTAAGTGCAGGTCCTTCAACAGCCGAAATCATCTTCATCCGTCGATCCACAATAATTGCAAACCCATCAGAGTCGGTTTTGGGAACCTTATCAACTGAGGTGAAGATCGAAACCGATCCAGGCTCGACCTTGTCAAATGGAGTTGCCAAGTCGATAGGAGGACCACTGTCCAACCGGATCGCAGGCTTAGGTTCGTAGAGCACGGTTTGCCAATCCTTCTTGTCATAACCTGGTCCGACCTGGAACATGCGATGCCCTTCGCTAAAGGCATTCATACTGACAAAAAGCGAAATACCATTAGCTTTGGCTTCACGCACAAAGTAGGTCAGTGGATCAAAATCGGCCGGTAGAGTCTGCCCTCTCCATTCACCAAGTTTCGGTGCAATTGAACTCTTGTAAACAACTTGGCCTGAAATCGGCTTGATGTCAAATACGATAGTGTTAAAGCCTACCGATTTGATCTGATGAACCAAATAGACGATTTTTTCCAGATTGTTATAGCGGTCAATATTCGCGGTGGCATCAATCCATATAATGCGCGCCTGTAAGTGGTCGCCTTTGGCGGTCTGCTGAGCCAATCCATACCCGTTAGAGTAGGTGTCAATCATGACTCCAGGTACGGTCGGCAAGGGCGATTCCAGTTCAAATCTCGGTTCTAACGATAATGGCCGAGGCGGCTTGGAAACGACTTGAGCATGTTTGGGGGCAAGGGTCAAAAGGACCGAAAAAACGGTGAATAGGCCCATCCCAATGGTTGTACCCTCATTGGCCCCTTACGCACCAATTGCCAATGCCCAAAAACCTGCTCTGTGTATCGAACAAATCCCTTTGTTCTCAAGGACTGAACCTTTGGACTTCCTACCCATTCCCGCTTTCTGGTCTTGGGGCTTTACAGCCCCTACACCAACCGAATCCTAGAAATCTTAGGTCTCATAAGTCCGCTTTGGACTTATGAGACACACCCTTACCTCAATAGGCCTTGGCGAAGACGACACGGCGAGCGCTCGGCTTACCCGTCAGGACGCAAGTGCCAGGCTCGAGGTCACTCGGATCCAGAGGAGTCAGCGGAATACACCGGATCGTTGCCTTTGTCTTTTCGGCAATGATCTCTTCGGTTTCCGGAGTCCCATCCCAGTGAGCGACGATTAGACCAGGACCACCCTCGCCAGCAAACGCAGCCTCGAACTCTTCCCAAGTATCGACTCGGCGTGTGTTGGCCTCTCGGAAAGCAAGTGCCTTATCGTAAATCGCCTGCTGAATCTCGGGCATCAACCCAAGGCAAGTATCAGCGACCTCATCCAAAGCCACCGTCACTTTCTCACCATTGTCCCGTCGAGCCACAGGCAGTGCACCTGCTTCCAAGTCTCTCGGACCCACTTCGACACGAACCGGTACACCCCGCATCTCCCAGTAGTTGTACTTGAAGCCGGGACTTTCCTTTTCACGCTTATCGATCTTCACTCGAATGCCATGAGCTTTAAGCTTGGAGGCAATCTCTTCGCAAGCACCGATCGTTTTGGCACGGGTCTCTTCATCTCGGCCCATCGGCACGAAGACCACTTGGATCGGCGCCAACTTTGGCGGACAAACGAAGCCCTTGTCATCGGAGTGGGCCATGATCAATGTTCCGATCAAGCGAGTCGAAACACCCCACGACGTAGCATAAACGTATTGGAGTGTGTTGTCTTTGTCGACAAACTGAGTTCCAAAAGCCTTCGCAAAGTTTTGCCCCAAGTGGTGTGACGTACCCGCCTGGATTACTCGGCGATCCTGGGTCAGAGCTTCGATGCAGTAGGTATGATCCGCTCCTGGGAACGTCTCGTTCTTACTCTTGACCCCCTTGAGTACTGGAACCGCCATCCACTCTTCAGCGAACTTCGCGTAGCACTCATTGAGAATCGTCAGAGTCTCCTCTTCTGCCTCTTCCCAGGTTGCATGAGCGGTATGCCCCTCTTGCCACAGGAATTCAGCCGTGCGCAGGAATAGTCGCGTTCGCATTTCCCATCGCACGACGTTTGCCCACTGATTGATGAGGAGGGGCAAGTCGCGATAGCTCTGGATCCATTTGGTATAGGTATTCCAAATCACAGTTTCACTGGTGGGACGAATAATCAATTCTTCCTCCAGTCGAGCCTCAGGATCAGGGATCAATCCCGGACCATTGGGATTCGCCTTCAACCGGTGATGAGTAACCACCGCGCACTCTTTGGCAAAGCCTTCAACATGTTCAGCCTCTTTTTCCAGGAACGACCGCGGGATGAGCAGCGGGAAGTAGGCGTTCACGTGGCCAGTTGCTTTGAACATATCGTCGAGTGCTCTCTGCATGTTCTCCCAGAGGGCGTATCCGTGCGGTTTGATGACCATACAGCCTCGAACGGCCGAGTAATCTGCCAAATCCGCCTTGATGACGAGTTCGTTGTACCAATCGCTATAATTTGTTTCGCGGGATGTTATCCCTAAGTTGCTGCTCACAGTCCCATCATTTTGACATAGGCAGTCAAATCGTAGAATTTCGAATATCCTGGTGAATTCACCTTATACTATGAAGAGCAATTATTTTTTAGGGTAGATCGTCCTATATTGGAATCATACGTCGGACGAGCATATGAGTTTAACCGGGTCATCCCATATTGGCTTTGCTCCAACTGAGTTGAATAACTCAGGGGATTCCCAAACCAGTATTGAACGTAATTTAGCCCTCGCCCAGGTCATTTACAACCAATCCGATAGTGCCGTCATCATTATCGACAACAATGGCACGATCCTTAAAGCCAATCCCGCATGCCTTCAGATTACGGGATTTACCGAAGCGGACATTGTTGGTAAGCGGTACATGGATGTCATGGTGCCGGATGATCTGGTTGCGGAAGCCCATGAAAAGCTCCATAAGATGATCGAAACCCACGAGACTCTCCACTGCGAAAGTCGATGGCTTCGAAAAGACGGCAATCAATGCATTCTCAAAGGAACCTTTACTGCCGTCCTTGACTCGACTGGCAACTTGGAACTGATCGTTGGAATCGGTATTGATGTAACTGAGGAGCGAAGAGCCCAAGAGGATCTTCGGAAGTCCCAATTCCGCTTCGAGCTAGCCGTAGAAAGCACCCGAGATGGGATTTGGGACGTCAATTTAGACACGGGCGAGGTCTATTACTCACCTGCTTGGAAAGCGATTATTGGTTTTGAAGACCATGAGCTTCCCAATCATCAGAATACGTGGCTTGATCGAATTCACCCAGACGACCTTGAAGCCGTAAAAGCCTACCAAGAGTCTTACTTGACGAATCCAAAACCAAAGCATGCCGTTGAATTTCGAATGCGCCACCAGGATGGTAGTTGGCGATGGATTCTAAGTCAAGGTAAAGCTACATATGGTGATGACGGTCGGATAGTTCGCGTGGTGGGATCGCACCGGGACATTACAGGCAATAAAACGGATGAATTGGCCCTCCGCGAAAGTGAGACAAGACTTCGAGAAGCCCAAGATATCGCCAAGCTCGGAACATGGGAATTGGATCTGGCCACCAATAAGGTTTGGTGGAGTCCCCAAACTTACTTAATATACGGTCTACCGATGGATGTTCCGCCGCCATCAATGGATCAACTTCTCCTGACCGTTCATCCTGAGGATCGCCAGACAGTCCGAGAATCGATTATCCAAACCCTTAGAACAGGTGAACCCTATCGCGTTAAGCGTCGGATTTTTCGCCCCAATGGAGAGCTGAGGTACATCATCACTTCAGCTCGAATCATTTGCGATGAATCGGGACGACGAACCCGAGTGGTGGGTGTCGTCCAAGATGTCACCGACCAACAACTGGCGGAAGATACCATTGTTAGAGCCAGAGAACAGGCGCTGGAGGCTTCTCGCCTTAAGTCTGAGTTTCTTGCCAACATGAGCCACGAAATTCGAACGCCTATGAATGGCGTTATCGGCATGGTGGACATGCTGCTGGACACCAAACTTGATCAAGATCAGCAAAAATTTGTCTGTACGATCAAATCAAGTGCCGAAGGCCTGATGACTATCCTGAACGATATCTTGGACTTCTCCAAAATTGAAGCAGGCAAACTCAATCTTGAAGAATCCGATGTTGACGTCTTGGGTGTCTTGGAAGAGGTTGCTTCTATCGTCAACCGCTCATGCCAAGAAAAGGGACTCGATCTTCAAATAGACGCGGACTACTCCAAGTCAGCCCACTACATCGGTGACCCCACTCGCATCCGCCAGATCATCTTGAATCTCGCTACAAATGCGGTCAAATTCACACAAAGTGGGACGATCACCCTTGGAATCTCAACCAGTACCGAAGGAGTTCAACTCTGGGTGCAAGACACCGGCATGGGAATTGTTGAATCCCGACACCGAGCCATTTTTGACAGTTTCACTCAAGCAGATGGATCAACGACGCGCCAATTTGGGGGTACGGGTCTGGGACTCGCCATTGTGCGACAGTTGGTCGATCTTATGAGTGGTAGCGTTGCCTTGGTTAGTGGTGAGGGCAAGGGCAGCCGGTTTGACGTTTTTCTACCACTCGAACTTTCCCCACTAAAAACCAGTGTTGCAATCTTAGCGGAGAAAACCATTCATGTGGTCACATCTTCTAAGCCACTTAAGGCTCAAGTTGAACGCTTCATCGTTGGACAGGAAGGAACAGTCAGGCACTACACGTCGATCAGTCAATTCCTTGTGGAAATCAGGGAGACCACTGCTGAATGGGTTTGGATCGACTCAACCTCGATCGATCGCGACGAATATACATCCCTTCCTAACAATCCTGATCAGAAATTTGACCACCTGTTTCTTATCGCCAATGCCGCAACCCCCTGTCCCGCAGGGTTTTCAGGTTGTATTTCCCTACCATTGACGCGCTATGAAGTTGCTTTGTCCATTCAATCTTACGGTGCGAAATATCCAGATGGGGAGAATGGCGAACCTGTTCCGTACCGAGGCAAAAGGCTCCTACTCGTTGAAGACAATATCATCAACCAACAAGTTGCCCAATACCAAGCAAAGCGACTTGGCTTTATGATTGACATTGCCAATAACGGGAAGGAAGCGGTGACAATGGCCAACCAAGCGGAATATGACGTCATCCTCATGGATGTCCAAATGCCCGAAATGGATGGTCTAACAGCTACAACTTTGATCCGACAGAATGAACATCCGTCCAAACGACCAATCATTCTCGCCATGACCGCCCATGCCATGCAGGGTGATCGGGACAAATGCCTTGCCGCCGGTATGGATGACTACATTAGCAAGCCCGTTCGCGCCAAAGAAATGGGCGACGTGATTCAACAGTGGCTCGAAAGTTCCAAGGCCGGCACTTCAAGGATCGATTGGGAATATCTCCATGAGGCATCGAATCATGATGACGAGTTTGAGCAACAGATCATTACGATCTACATGCACACAATGCCACCCCTGATGACTCAATTGGTTGAGGCTATCCACTCGAATGCGACTCACAACATCATAAGGCTCTCACACACTCTAAAAGGGAGCAGCCGATCCATTGGTGCCAATGCTCTGGCAGATATCTGTGACGAAATTGAACAGGTAGCCAAATCTGGCGATCCATTCCCCAGCACCGAATCGATCAAACAACAGTTTGATGAGCTTATCGAAGAATGTCGGCAGTTCACAGGCGCACCTGCCCATGATCAGCAATCGGCTTAACCAATCGTAGAGCCTTGTTATGCCAAACTCATGAGTGCGCAAAGGAGCGCACTGAAGAATATGCCGATTATTTCTGTTCGAATTCCTCAAATTGGTGAAGGTCTCCAAGAGGCCCGACTCGTGGCCGTGCTGAAGCAGCCCGGCGATTGGATCAAGCGAGATGAGCACATTTACCAAATGGAGACTGACAAGGCTGTCATGGATGTAGAGTCTCCCTATAGTGGCAAGTTGGTCGCTTGGATGGCACAACCGGATGAAATCCTTGCCATTGGAGCCGAAGTGGCTCAGATGGAGGTTGAGGGTGAAGTCCAAGAAATGGTCGTCCATGGGGCTGCCGCAACATCTGGAAACAGTGAAGCCAGAACCGAAACCCCATCAGCTTCAGGAGCCAGAGCGGCAAACATTCCTCCAAGAACTCGCGCTTATGCCAAAGAAAAAGGAATTACGGAAGATCAATTAAACAGTTTGGCTGAAGGCAAATCAAAGCTGATGCCTTCGGATATCGATGAGTTCCTCAGTGGCTCAAAGAGCTCAGCAACATCCTCGGCACGCTATACCGAAAGCTCACTGGCACCCAAACAAAGGCTTTTGGCTTCGAGATTGATGCGTGGATCGCAAGGGGTAGTTCCGGGAACGATGAGTGTGGTTGTCAATTGGGCCTCCATCGAACATTGCAGAGCCCGTTACAAATCCAAAGGTGACAGCTTCCAACCCAGTTCCTTCACGATGTTCGCTTTTGCAGTAGCCCAAGCACTAAGGGACTTCCCTGCTTTCCGATCTACGCTACTGGGTGATGACACTCTGAGAACCTTCAATCATGCTCAATTGGGCATTGCAGTCGGAAATCCTGGCGATGAACTGGTCTTGGCGGTTGTGCCCGATGCCGATACCCTCACATGGCGAGAATTTGCTAACAAAACCCGCGAACAGATTCAACTTGCCAGAACCGGCAAAGATCAGGCCAACGAAGAGGTCACGATCTCTCTGACCAATATGCAGAGCTTTGGCCTTCGAGATGCGATTCCCGTTGTAGTATCACCGGCCGTCGCCACTCTATTTTTGGGAGAAACATATTACGCTCAGGACCCCCAAAGCGATGAGCCAAACTTGAAACTGTTTGCCAACATGGCTCTCACGTTTGATCACAGAGTCGTCAACGGAGTAGGCGCTGCCAATTTTCTGAACGCGATCAGAGACAAGGTCCAAGCGATGATTGGACTGATTGAGTACTAAACAAAACGAACCCTATGAAACCCGTTATTGGAATCACTGTTGACTGTCACCACGATCCCGAGGAACCCCGAACCCGGGGCAAGCTTGAGCTCAACTGGAACTATGCTCAGGCGGTATCCGATGCGGGTGGGGTTCCAATTCTCATCCCACCGACCGCCGACATGGAAGTCGTATCTCAACTTATCCATGGATGGCTTATCCCAGGAGGAGACGACATCGACGCCAAGAACTTTGGTGAAGAGAATCATCCTGAAGTCGGGCTTCAAGATCCGGCACGATTTGAGGGAGAGTCAAGACTTTATCGGGTAGTTCCCTCAGATCTCCCCATATTCGGAATCTGTTATGGCTGCCAGTTCCTCAATGTCGTTCGTGGCGGGTCACTCATTCAGCACTTGCCAGACATTGTCGGGCATAGCTCACATTCCGGTGGCACCATGCAGGACTATGAGATTGACCCCAATTCTCAGCTGGCTCAGGAATCTGGCCAAACCAGAATTACCGGCAAGAGTTACCACCACCAAGCAGTCAAACAGGTTGGCGAGGATTTGAAAGTGGTCTCGCATTCCGAAGATGGCACGATTGAAGCGATTGAAGCCACAGATCGACCATGGGTGATTGGAGTTCAATGGCACCCTGAGCGAACGCTCGAAGACTCTGCAACTGAAAACCTATTTAAGAATTTCATTCAAGCCGCTGCTGAATTTGCAGCCAAAAGGACGTAAACCAACCATGAAAATATTCGTCAATGGCGACGAAATTGAACTTCAGCGAACCGATACAAGCGTCAACATTGGCCATGACCGCTTGATCGTGAGATCTCCTTTAGGCACAAATACCGCTTTAGCCCAACGTGTTGGAGACACGATTTGGGTCTCTTTTCTCGGCCATCAGTACCGAATAGAAACCAAAGCCAGAAGGGCGCACAGTTTTGGGCAAGTTTCTACAGGCGAATTGAGAGCTCCCATGCCAGGCTCCATCGTAGCCATTAGACTCAACGAAGGGGCACCTGTCAAAAAGGGGGACACAATCCTAGTTCTGGAAGCGATGAAGACCCAGCAACCGTTTCACGCTCCTTTCGATGGAGTTTTAGCAAAGGTATTGGTCGCTATCGGAGATCAAGTTTCTGACGGCGCAATTCTGGCTATCGTAGAACCATTGAGCTAATCATGTCGAGTTCTATTCGCATCCTAGAAGTTGGCCCTCGTGACGGCCTACAGAATGAGCGCATTACTATTCCAACAGACGCCAAAATCCGGTTCATTAATAACCTGGCGCAAGCAGGTCTGGAAGAAATTGAGGTTACAAGCTTTGTATCGCCCAAATGGGTGCCGCAGTTGTCAGATGCCGCTTATCTGGTCCCCAGCCTCCCCAAGGGCCCGAAATACAGCGTCTTGGTACCCAACCTGAAGGGCCTCGAGCGTGCAATAGAGGTTAACGTTTCTCGAATCGCAATCTTCACTGCTGCGTCTGAAGCGTTCACCCAAAAGAATATCAACATGACGATCGCCCAATCCTTGGACGTGTTCGAGCAAATTGTCTTGGCCTTTCGTAAGGAACAACCTGACGGGTGGGTTCGTGGTTACGTAAGCACGGCATTTGAATGCCCCTACTCTGGCAAAGTCGATCACGAATCGGTGCACAACGTAGTGGACCGCTTACTTGCCATGGGGGTTGATGAGATCAGCATAGGTGATACGACAGGTGTTGCCAGCCCCACGGAAGTCCGCCACTTAACCAGGCATCTCCTTCAAACCATACCGATCACCAAATTGGCTTACCATTTCCACGACACACATGGAACCGCCATCGCCAATACAATGTCCGCTTTGGACCTTGGGATTCGAGCATTTGACTCCAGTGCGGCTGGTTTGGGAGGATGCCCATACGCCCCTGGTGCGGCAGGAAATTTGGCCACTGAAGATCTGGTGTATTTGTTAGAACGTGAAGGACTCTCGACCGGAATTAATTTAGATTCCTTGTCCAAAGCCTCTATTGAGGTCTTGGCAATTCTTGGACGACACCCGGTTTCAAAGTCACAGATTGCACAATTTTCGGCTTCTGAAACATCCCCCAAGTAAAGAGTGCCAACCCCATTGCAGAGACCAAGACGGTTGAGATCTTCTCATCCTTGGTGAGATCAAAGTCTTTCCAGTTCACCAAAAGAACACAAGTTCCGATCGGCACCAATGCAGGCAATGCCAAGTGAAACAAACCAACGGCCAGCATATAAACGAGCAAGGTTGGAATCACCACAAGCATGGTGCGTTTGGCCTTAAGGTTATGCCGGAACAAAGCGATCATGAACATGGCCAAGAACATGAAATCTGCGGGACCAGCAAACGCCGCCGCCGAAACATGTCCGGTTAAGGGGTTTTTTGCTGATGCCACCGGTATCGCCACACCCACTGCCGGAAGGACACTCGGCATCTGCTTCAATACGACTTGAGTTACCCCAACCGGGCTAAAGACCAAGAACATATCGAAAAAAGCAAGGAAGATGGCGATGGGAACGACCAGGTTCTTATCGCGGATGAGAGTTGCAAGCAAAGCACCCAGTCCGACACACCAAGCATTCAATCCCACTTGGCCGATTGCCATAAATACATCACTGGCAAAGCTACCTTCGTGAAAGAGTTGCTTAGAAAGCAAAACACAACCAAGTTGTGTTGCAACTCCTCCGACCAAAAACACAAAGGCTAATTTGCGTGTCCATCGGTCTTGTGCTGCATAACAAAGGGCTAGCAGTGGTACTCCCAAAAAGAGCTCGCACATGAGCACATTGGCAACTGGAACCCATGTCATAGGGACCTCTAAGTGCCGAACAAAAAGCCGTAAGACACCTAAAACCAAGATCGAACCAAAGAAGATTGGGATTCCTCTCTTAGATCCAGGTGAAATTTCCATTCTCTGCTTTTTCCGACTTTAGAGCGATGACTTGGCGGTAAACGTCCACAACATCCTGACACATTCTTGGAAGTCCTTGAGAACGAACGGAACGAAGGGCCTGGTCACTCATTCGGGCTTGTAAACTATCTTGATCCAAAACCCTCAGCGCGGCTTGAGCAAACTCAAGTGAGTCGTTCTTGACAATGTAACCGTTCTCGCCATCAAGAATTGCCGAACTGGCACCTCCACCTCCAACGGCAATTGCCGGTAGGCCGTATGACATGGCTTCTTGAACAACCAAACCTTGGGTTTCCGTGATCGAAGAAAAAACGAATAGATCTGCCGCTGCATAATAGCGGTCAACTTCCAGCCTGGGAACAAATCCAACGAATCTCACCCGATCGCCAATTCCCAATTTGCGAACCAAGCTAACACAGTCGGGACGGGCAGGACCATCTCCCACAAGCCACAAGCGAACAGTTGAATCCGCCTTCATGACCAATGCGGCCATCTCTAAGAGAACCGAAAGATTCTTTTCCTTTGCAAGTCGGCCCACATACAACATAACCTTTGAATCAGGAGAAATATTCAAGGACTGTCGGGCATCGGCTCGATTCATCATTTGCGGCAACGGAATACCTGTAGGAATCACCGTAACAGGAGTCGTAACAGAGTGCCTTCGAAGCCACTTGAGTGATGCCTCACTGGGAGTGATGACATGGTTTACACGGTTGTAGTAAAAATTCGTGTGCTTGGCGATACGAAACCGAACATAGCGATACGGAAGCAATTTAAAGTAGTGGGCGTACCGATCGTACAAAGTGTGGTAAGTCGACACAACAGGAACGCCATGGGATTCGCCCCACCGAAATCCAACCATTCCCAACATGAATGGCGTGTGTGTGTGAATGACATCAAATTCGTGCCGCCGAAACTTTAAAAGCATCCGGTAGAACGGAGGATAGGTGATCGGATACCCTTTTGAAATGGGAGTCTCGATGGCTCGGAACCGATATGTATTCGGGTCCGGGTCTTTGTAGCCTGGATTTCGTGCGGTAAACAGGTGAACGGAGTGTCCTTGGTTCCGAAGTTCGGTCATCAGCCCGTCGATACTCACGCTGACTCCGTTCAGGATCGGCAGGGCGCTGTCCGAAAAAAAGGCCACCCGTAACCGACCATTATTCACGGATCAAACCTCTGGGAACCGTCCGTGAACCTCGACGAACTTAACAATGTCCGAGAGGCGAAAGCGCCTCTGACCACCAGTTGTTCGGTGATGGGCCAACCAACCTCGATTGGTATACCGTCTGACTGTTGCCGGACAAACACCAAGTAATCGGCTGGTTTCCTCTAACGAAAGTTCTGGGTCAAGAAGTCTCTTGATCAACTCTTGCCGTGTCTCTTTGAACTCGCCTCGATAATAGTTGGCGGTCACCGAATCATCATAAAAGCTGCACAGGAACTCGACATTCTTCGGGAGTGCCATCCAAACCGTTTGAAGCTCAGGGTCAATTTTGGGAACGAGCGACGTGGCTGGTTGGCTTGGCGTTCTTCGGGGCCGAGGAGCGCTCATTACAGTTTTGCGAAACTTGGTTTTCGGCCCTGCAGGCGTAGCCGTTCTGTTTCCTTTGGCTCCGATGTAGTCGCCAATGGACGGGATGTTGACCCCCATTTCACCGTCTTGATCCGGGACAGACCTACCCTTTTCGGTTTTTCGATCGAGGAATGCGTTCTCGATATAGGCTAATGGATCAAATTTCGACGATTTCAAAAATGGGGCCCCTTGAATGACAAGTTGGATTGTACTTAATGGATAGCGGTAAGAGAACGGGAAAAAACTTTCATTTTTCGCGCACAGAAGCAACTTGCACTGTTGTGGTCCTCTTTGACCCAGCCTCTATAGAATTAACATTGAATCTCCAAAACTTAGAAATCTGTAACGATTTTGGATCGCTTCGCCGTAAGCTCGAAAGATGTTTTCCTTGCCAGCTAGTGCGGAGATCATCATCAACATGGTCGTTTTGGGAAGATGAAAATTTGTGAACATTCCATCAATCACTTGAAACTCATATCCGGGGCGTATAAAGAGCTTCGACTCTTTCGAGCCAATATCTACTTTTCGCTTTCCAACCGCAAAACTCTCCAGGGTGCGCACAGTAGTTGTACCGACGGCAATAATCCTGCCGGAGGCATACGCAATCTTCTGCGCCGTTTCGGCCGGCAAGATACACGTTTCACCGTGCATCTTGTGTTCGCTCAGATCCTCTGCTTGGACCGGACGAAAAGTGTCTAAGCCAACATGAAGCGTAACCTTCCCGATTTCAATCCTACGATCAGCAAGTTGTCGGAGAATCTCATCCGTAAAGTGCAGTCCCGCCGTTGGTGCCGCTGCACTTCCATTCGCTTTCGAATAGACAGTTTGGTATCTCTCTTTGTTGTCCAACGATTTATGGATGTAAGGCGGCAACGGGGTGAGACCAATCTGATCAAATTGCTCCATCAAATCGGGAACAAGTTCAAATTGAAAGACTTTTCTCCCCTCGTCCAACTCTTCGACAATATGAGCCACCAGGTTCGTCCCGAATATAACTGTTGCTCCAACCTTGAGTCTCTTACCCGGTTTGGCCAGTGCCTCAAATCTGCCGGGAGCAAGCTCTTTCAACAACAAAGCCTCTATGGCCCCTCCAGAAGACTTGGCACCGAAAAGCCGAACGGCAGAAACCCGAGTATCGTTCATCACCAATAGATCTCCGGGCTCAAGAAGATCGATCACCTCAATGAATTGGCGATGCTCGACGTCTCCACCTTTGCTCAGATGTAACAAGCGAGAAGCCGCTCGATCTTCCAATGGAGTCTGAGCGATCAGCTCTTCTGGCAGGCTATAGTCGTAATCGCTTAACCGTTCCACGCCAGAGCCTCCGGTAAGTCCGCTAATGTGCAGAGGCATTCTGAGTCGCTAGTTTTTCGGTTCCGGTCAATTTGAAAGACCCGAATTCCAGCGTTCTGAGCCCCTACGACGTCGTCTTCGTAGCTATCCCCGACATGAACGACATCCCTTGGTTCAAAACCTGCTTCAGAAAGGGTGATTTCAAACAATCTGGGATCAGGTTTCTCAACCCCCTCAACCAGCGATGCCTTTACGGTGACGAATCTGCCCTGTAAGCCGAACATCCCTAAAACCCGATGCAGAGAATAGTCCCAATTGGAAATCACTGCCATCTTGATCCCCAATTCGTCCAATCGATCTAAACAAGGCAATACATCATCAAACAATGTAAACAGCATCGAGTTGGGTCCAAAAATCAGCTCATCCGCTTCGGCCGCCAATTCGTCTACTCGATTAGAGTCCAAACCGCATTGGGTCATCCATTCAACGCCCAAGCGATTCCAAAACTGCTTCGCCCGATCCATGTCTTTCATCCGGTTTATCTGCAGAAATTCGGGCAGATTCTGTCCATACAGGATCATGTATTGAATCGCATGATGGTCCTGCACATCCATATCCAGATTCTTGGCGGCTTGAACAACACACTTACCCAAGGACCATCCCTGGGGCACGCCAATGAGCGTATCGGCGCAATCAAACGTCACAAGCTTTGGAATCACCTTCGAAATCTCCCGACTAGAATCATAGCCAGGCTCAAAAGACCACTGATTAAGAGCATGGTTGTCACAGGCATGTAAAAGAAAAACCCATCTCGTTGGACTCTGATATCACCAGGTAACCGGCCCAGCTTTAACCAAGGCAATTTCGAAGTGAGCAGGATCAGACCACCAACTCCCGCCAATAAAAATCCCAATCCTATCAGTGATTTTCCGAACTGTTCTCCCAAATATCTCTTCCTATGCGTCTAACTATGTAACACTCTTCGCGCCTGACAAAGTATGAAGGGTAGAGAGAGTCATTCGAAGCCATGAGACACCGACCGTTCTCGAGAATTGCATTCACCGCCACTCTGCTGCTGTCACTCGCCAGCATTGGTTCGTCAGCCCTTGACGATGGATTCCCCATCAAGCGTAGCCTTAAGCAAGACACATCCAAGAAATACTCTATGGTTGTCGAGTTCGAAGTTGGGGGTAGCTTGGGACATCTCGAAGCCACTGTCACCGAGAAAGTCACATCGGTCGACAAGGACGGGAATTACACCATCACCCAATCCCAAGAAAATGCTTCTGGCACGTTCGGTGGAGAGAAGGTGGATGTACCAGCGAGACCACCTTTGGTCTTGGTCTACAAAGCAAACGGCCAAGTAACCAGTATCAAAGACGCTGCCGACGCAGCCGCCAAATCACAAATTGTAGACACGCTGTCCTACCGAATGGAGAATCTGGCAACTATCCTGGACCCGGGAAAGAACCTGGAAGTTGGCGATCTTTGGACTGCCACGATCAAGGAAGACAAAGCCTTGGGAACCGTCGAAGCCAAGGGCGAGTATCGATTACTCAGCGAGGAAAAAGTCGGAGATGTGGATACGCTCAAGATAAAAGCGACCGTTCGCGAAGCTGACGGTGACAAGCCGGCGATGAATGAATTCACCGAGTGGAGAAGCAAAGCCGATGGCTCTATGGTTCAGCTTGAAGAAAAATGGACCAATGCACCATTTCCTGGTGTTTCCTATCCGGTCAGCGCCTCCATCAAAATGACGCTCCTTCCGAATAAATAATGCTATCCACTCTCTGCCTAACTCTTTGCCTTCTCAGGCCCTTACCCGTCCAAGATGCGGCCTTTGATCTCGTTTGGCACCCTCAATCGGGTACGCAACTTGCTTATCGTTTGAGCTTGAGCATAGACACTCAACCAGAGCCGTTCGTGTTCACAGCTAAGTTGAACTCCAAGGTGCTAAAAATCAAACCCAATGGTGACTACGACATCCAATCGACGACGACGGAGGCAAAGGTCAAACATGGACTTCACGTTGAACCTTTGGAAGATAACGCAAAGCCAACGGTAGACACCTACAATAAGCGGGGCGAGAAAATCGCCACAACTGAAGAAGATAACTCGTCAGATGAAGCCAATCCCGGCCTAAACTCAATTGACGCTATTACTGACCAGTTAACTCCCAAATCTCCCGTAAAGCTCGGCGAGTCATGGACAGCGTTCCTTCAACCCAACAAAAAGCTGAATCGAGAAGCGGGCAAAGTCGTTTATACGCTCGTCGGTCAGACAAAACAGGGAAACTACACCGTCCTCAAAATCGGATTCAAGTACACCGAAACGGAAAAGGATCAGCCTCTTACCTCCGATGGCTATGTGATGCTCAATCTTCAGGACTATTCCCTGGTTCGCTTCGAAGGCACGCTCAAAGGGGCCAAATTCAGCAGTGATCCAGATTTTCCCAAAGGGGACGCGGTTCTGAGCGTCATTCGAGATTGACTATCTCTTCTTGGCGCCTAGCAATTTAAAGCAATTACGACAGCGAGCTTCGTAACTTTCAGTAGCTCCGATCAGGATGATGGGATCATCCCAATGGGCGGGCCGTCCATCAATAACTCTGTAGGTATGACTGGCGACTTGCCCGCATTTCATACAGATTGCTCTCAATTTGACGACCTCATCCGCCGCCGCAAGTAGTTTCGGCATCGGCCCAAACGGCTGTCGGCGGAAGTCTTGGTCGAGCCCGGCACAGATAACCTCTTTCCCTTTGTCAGCCAATTCCACCAGAAAATCCACAATCGAATCATCAAAGAAC
>Ga0164297_10000447_pt1 | contig 50708 bp, 36 predicted proteins | sample GEODES058metaG_FD_113539 | JGI IMG/M metagenome (GOLD analysis project Ga0164297, IMG submission 113539) | Dystrophic lake water microbial communities from Trout Bog Lake, Wisconsin, USA - GEODES058 metaG | ecosystem: Environmental > Aquatic > Freshwater > Lake | place: USA: Trout Bog Lake... | reverse complement strand
TACGCCCCACGGCATCGCGCTTCATGATCGCTGGTGTTCTGGCTTCTTCCATAAGAGCCGTATTTTATGGCTCCGACTCTTATGCACCGTCCCTTTCGCATGGGGCTAGATTTGACGGATACAATTTGACATTACATTCCGGGCCACAACCAAGCGTCAGCGATCCGTACAGCGGGCAGGAAATCCGGTGCTCACTGGCTGGGGTGCGGAATGTCAGAACCGTCAGGGCCATCCACGCAGTATGCTAAACAACTCTTTAGGCGTCGAGTCAGCATTGAGTGAATGTGTCTAGGACTTCCTTACTTTCCAGCCCCCAATTCCTGATAGTAACGCTTCACCAAATCACGGAACTCAGCAGGCACCGGATCACGGTCCACCGGGGCCAGATTCTTGCCCGCATCCTTCTTGGAAAGCTCCTCCACCACGCGGTCCCGCAGTTCCATCAGCGGCTGCGTGATGCGCGTATTCAAGAAAGCGACCTGCGGGGCTTCATTGCTGCGCTTGAGTTCGATGCGCAGCGAGCGTGCTCGGTCCAGCACCTTCGCCGCTTCGTTGCGCAGTTCCGGATTGTTGAGCAGCTCTTCGACATTGCGCAGGCGGTCGCTCCACTGCTCGTAGCCGCCGCCGGTGAAGACGCCGTTGTCAGGCTTCTCTTTGCTGTCGTCAAAGAAGAGCGCCTCCGGCACAGCACCGCCGTTGATCTGCGGACGCCTGCGATCATTCTCAGAATCACGATCTCCCGTGATGCCCAGCCCCATGTTGGCATCCGCCGTTTGCTGCGCCTGCCCCTTGCCCTGACCCGGCCCTGGCTTCTTCCCTTGGCCCGGCTGCTGACCTTCACCCGGTTGCTGGCCATTCTCAGCGGTTTGTGCTTCAACCTGTCCCTTGCCTTGGCCCGCCTTTCCAGGCTGCCCATCCTTGCCCGGCTGCTGGCCGGGTTGATTGCCCTTGGGCTGCTGCGCTGAAGCTTGCTGCTGGCCCTCACCCTGGCCTTGGCCTTCACCATCCGGCTTGGGCTGCTGCCCACCCTGCCCCTTCTCGCCGGGTGCCTTGCCTTGACCGGGCTTCTGCCCGTTTTCAGCCGTCTGCGCGTCTTTGCCTTCACCCTGGCCCTCTTTGCCTTGGCCGGGCTTTGGCGCACCTTCTCCTTCTTTGCCAGGCTGCTGGCCTTCGCCTGCCATCTTCGGATCTCGCGGCTGCCCTTGGCCGTCCTTGCCCGGCTCCTGACCTTGGCCGTCTTTGCCTGGCTGCTTGCCTGCACCGGGTTGTTCACCTTTCTCAGCCGTTTGGCCATCCTTGGGCTCACCATTTTTACCAGGCTGTCCTTCTCCAGGCTTTTGACCTTTTTCACCAGCATTCGGCTCCCCGGCATCCGCCGTCTTCTGTCCTTCCTGTCCTTTCCCCGCAGCCTCCTGCTCCTGTGCCTCCTTGATGAGTTTATCCAGTTCATTCTTCGCCACGCGCAAGGCCTCGCTCTCACTGCCAAGCACACTCTCCGCCGCTTTCTCGACCCCCTTCTTGAGTTCATCGACGGCGTTGGCGACTTTGCGCTCCGCGTCCTTCGCCTCAGCCTGCGTGCCGTAGCGGAGCTGATCACGCGTTTCCTGCAGGTTCTCCTCCAAGCCGCTCGTCTGGGCCTTGCGCACGGTGTCGTAAAGATTGCGGTGCAGCAGCGGCTCGCTCTGCTCCGCCTGCTCGCTGAGCTGGCGCATGCTGTCCAGCAGCTTTTGGATGTTCTCCTGCTGCTCCGTCACCTGCCGGCTCTGCGCCGCGTTTTGCATGCTCTTCTCGATCTCTGAACCAGCTTCCTTCTGGTTTTCGAGCGCTTCGCTGATCTTCTTCTGATTCTCCGCCGCATCGCGCGCCTGCTGCCGGATCTGCTTCACCTCATCGGCAAATTTTTTCGAAGTCTTCTGCCGGAAATCCTCCTGCATCTTTTCGAGCTCACGCTGCGCCCGCGTGGCCGAGTTCGCGGCGTCCGCCAGCTTTTCATCCTTCAACTGCTCCGCAGCTTCCCGAACCTTCTCACGCGTTTGCTCCAGTTGCTCCTTGGCCTCGGCCATGTTCTGCGCGTTGTCAGGCTTCTCCATGCGCTCCTTGAGATCGTCGAGATCGCTCAGCAGTTGCTCCTGCTCCGCCTGCAGACGCTTGAGCTGATTGTCGAGTTCCTGCTTCTCCTCTTCGGTCTTGGCTTTGGCGATCTGGTTCTGCAGTTCCTTCATCTTCTCCGCCAGCGCCTCCTGCCGCCGCGCCAGTTCCTTGAGGCGGTTCAACACCTGCAGGTTCTCCTGCTGCTCCGCAGTCTGCTCCTCCGTGGCAGCTTTCTCTTCTTCGTAGCGCTTCTCCTTCTGCTTCAGCTCCAGATCCATGAGCTGGTTCTTGTTCGCCTGCTGCCCTGCGCCGGGTGGTGGCGGGCTGTTCTGGCGGATCACCTGATGCTCGCGGCTCTGCGCACGGTGCAGCCATTCGAGCGCTGTTTGCTCAAAAGTGAGCGCCTGATTCAGCGGCGACCGCTTCTTCTCAGCCGATGCCTGATGCAGCGGCTCCTGCGCGTCCTTGAGACTCTTCCACGCCTCGGTGAGCGCCTGCTTCACTTCCGAGTCCTCAGCTTTCTCCATCCCTTCTTTAACCTGCTCCAAAGCGATACCCACCGACTGATGCACCACATCAATGTCCGGCGTCGCAGCTTCAATCACACGCCCCGCGTTCGTATCACGAATGATCTTCCAGGTGGCATTGACGATCTGTTTGACCAGTTCGACAAGCTTATCCGCCTGAGCCTTCGGCTGACCAGGCTCGCTAGGCGGAGCCTCAGCTTCACGGAAGATGTCTTCAAAATGCCGCACATCCGCGAAAAACATGTCGCTCATGTTGCGCCGCACCTCGCCCTTCGGCCCCGTGTCCTCCGCCCATAGATAATAGCTCACCAGTTGCCGCGGCTCTGCATGTTCTTTCTCCAGCGCCAGCTCCGCCCGCACATCCTGCTTCTTCAGCGGCGTAGTAACCGGATGCTTGAATATGATCTCCTTGCTGTTGCCATTGATGCTAAACACCGCACCCGATTTGGTCACCCCCAGATCATCAGACACCTTCGCCTCCACTGGCAGTTCCTGAATGCTCGAAACTTGCAGATCCCTCTTCGGAAACACCACCTCGATCTTCGCAAGCTGATTCGACTGCACCGTCACCGTAAACCACGGCGGATTCTTGTTCCCGCGCTCCGCTTCATCCACCAGATGAAGCCGATACTTCTGCGTCTTCTCGGCCATCAGCGTTCCTTCAAGCACCGTCGCATCTGCCGCTGATGGCGTGAGGGCAATGACACTCTTGTCCTCGCCAAAAAGTTCTGCAGCAGTGAGATGCGGAGCAAAAGGTGACACATCTTTCCGCGCCGGTGCCCCCTCTTCACTGGCCAGAATGAGCGGCTTATTGACCTTAATCTTCCAGGCAACCTTCGAGCCTTCCAGCGCCGTGACCTTCTGCGTGTTCTTCGTCTCCTTGGCCGGCTGCTTCGTGTATTCCGGCGGCGTGACGATCACATCGCTACGAACCAGCACCGGAAAATCAAACACCGTGAGGGTATGCGTCTCCGATTTCTGATCAGCAAACTCCACGTGGTATTTCGTATCACGCTCCACTTTGTTGATCATGCCGCCATACACCTGCTCATCCACCGTCAGGCGCATCGGCAGCCTCTCCCGTTCCTTACCATCCACCTCGCTGACCACCAGCGTGGCATCCGCAGGCACAGGCCCATTGAAACGCGCCTCAACAATCAGGTGCGTACCGCGTTCGATCTCAGCATCTCCAGGGTTCAGCGTGGCCTTGAACTCCGTCGGTTTGGCCTCGTCCTCGATCTGACCTTTGACGACCTCCACCTTGCGATGGGAAGATTGAAGTCGCAGCGCCACATCCGTAACCAGAAAGGCGATTACCGCAATCCACGCACCAACCAGCGCACGCGTGTACGGCTTCTGCGCGACCGTCACCGGCCAGTTCTGCGTCGCCGCATGGGCCAGCGCCCGATCAATGAGCCGTTCATGCAGAAAACCAGTCGGTTCATCAGCCTCCGGCTCATGCTCAATGGCCGTCAGCAGCAGCGCATCCAGCGAGGGATGCTTTTGCTCGATGCCGCGCGCGATGTCATGATCGCTCCAGATGTTCCGCCGTCCTTTAAGCCAAGCGACAAATCCCAGCACAATCAACGCCAGCATAGACCAGCGATCCAGCCGTTTGGAAATCTGATCCCCATTCAGCGCAGCCAGCAGAAACGCCCCCCTCACCAAAATGCCAATCACAAAAACCGCAGCAAGGTGGCGCATCAGCCGCGCACGGCGAAACGCCTCGCGAACTTCAGCAATGCGGGCTTCGAGGATGGTGCGTGCAATCATAAGCGGTAAGAATTACGCGGTTTGGAGAGCCGTCTGTCGGCCGCGCCCTGCAATCCAAGTTTCGAGCAGGAGAACGGCCAGGAGCATGAGAAGAATATACCACCACGATTGCTGCCGCTGCTCGGTATCCGTCGCCGTAAGGCGCTCGTCCGAGGTCTCTCCGCCCGCCGCGCTGTCAGCACCGCTGGAAAGCTTGATGCCATACTCAGCCAGCTTTTGCGGAGCGAGAGGCAAAACACGCCCCTCATCCGGCGGCAGATTAACAGCATGGATCTGCGTGTGCGTCGCGCTTTGCACCTTGTAGAGACCAATCTCTGTCGTCGTGAAAGCCTCACCCGCTTTGAGGTTCTGCGTCTTTCCATCCGGCCCGGTAACCGTATGTGCAGATCCAGCATCCAGCGGCAGCACCTCCCCCACCAGCAACGTCGCCGCAGGGTCATGGCTGAAACCAGCCGCCGCCAGCCACCCATACAGCAGCGGCACAAATTTCGTGCTGAGCGCCAGTTGGCTGTCCCCAGGATGCCAGCCGGAAGCCAGCACAATAAGCGTCCCCTTCCCAATCCGGGCGCTGAGGATGGCAGGCTGTCCGTTATCAAAACTAGCCAGCGTCTCGACCTTACCACCCGCATCCTTGACCTCAATCTGCCGATGCTTCCAAAAACGCAGTTTCGTAAAATCCCGCAACTTCGGATCACCAAACGGCTTGAGCAGCGGATGCTCCGTTTTGACGTCAGCCAGCATCCGGTAGTCGTCATTGCCATCCCCGTCCTTGACGGCGATGCCAGGAATCCCGGTGAGAGTTTGGAGCAGCGCGGCATCAGCAGAGGAAGTGGCGACCTCCACCAAAAACCCGCCAGCGCTCACGAAGTCGCGCAAGCTCGCGTGCGCCCCCACTGGCGGCGTAGTTCCCGAGATAACCAGCAGGTCCGGCTTCTGCGCAGGCAGCGCTTTTCCAGCCGTGAGCACCGGTGCCAGCGTGGCCGTAGGTTGCAGCGCCCGCGCCAGATAATACAGCGGCGCAGCAGCCTCATCCCGAGTGGCTTCATCACCCAGGAAATGAATCCTCACCGCACGTGGCTGCGGCGGGGCGGTGAACAGTCGGTTGTCGAAATCGTTTTTATCTCCGCTGACAGTCAACGTCGTGGCATTCGTAGAATTCGGCGGTGCATTCAAAATGCGCGAAGCTCCCGGCGGAATCTGCGCCGTGATGCTGTCCGTCTTCGGCGCTTTATCCCACGCCAGCGTGAAGTCCCGTAGCGCCGAATCCCGCGTATTGCTCAAACGCACACGAACAAGCGCATCCGCGTTCCCTTCCTCATCACGAGCTGCGAGAGCAATCGACAAATTATCATTCGTCGCGGGATCAAGCCGATGAACATTCAGCATGAGCTCCGCAGGCCATGCAATAGTGCGCAGAGCATCCAGGTGCGTCCCCTCCTGCAAATCCGTGATAAGATGAATGCGCTTCTTGAGCTTCGCCGTGCTGGCATCAAACGACGGTACCGCAGCGATCAGCGCACGATCAAGCTGCGTTCCATTCCACGTCGGCGCGAGCGCCGCAAGCCGGCTCTGCAGCTCAGCCACGCGGTTCGCGGGCGTGTTCCGATCTTCCTCAAACGTCCACACCGGCGTGAGTTCCCGATCAAAAACCGCGACCGCGACACGGTCCGTAATCTTCGCAGCCTTAAAAAGCCGCTCCGCTTCGGCCAGACCACGCTTCCACAAATCATCGCGCCTCATCGAAGCACTGCGATCCAGCAAGATCAGCGTCGCCTGATCCCCAGACGAGGCCGTGGCACTTTCACTCTGCAAAAACGGCCGCGCAAACATCAGCGCCAGCAGGATCAGCGCCAGACACCGAAGCAACAGCAGCAGCCAGTTCTCCAGCCGACGTTTGCTGACCGGCACCGGCGTGCTCGCATCCAAAAACATCAGCGTACTAAACTCCACCCGATCCTGCGGCGGCTTGCGGCGAAGATGCAACAATATCGGCGCGATGATCGCCGCAGCACCAGCGAGATAAATGGGAAAGAGCCAGCTCATGCGAAATAAAGGGTTCGAACAACAGAAAGCTCCGTCCTCAGAAATCGTCCTCCTACTCGAACTCGTCCTCGATCACATAACTCCGAGCACAACAAGACGCGCCGATTCAGAAACAGATGTGTTGGCATGGATTGGAAAGTCATGAGTTAGATAATCGAAAAGCAACCTATCCCGCCACCCTCGCCGCCGCAGACTTCGATGCCTTCTTCCTCTGCCGCGCACTCAAGAAATCAAAGAGCACCTCCTCCAACGGCTGATCCGTCGGACAAAAATGATACTCCACATTATGCCGATCCGCAGCCGCCTGGATCGTCTCCCGGTGCACCTGCAGCCGCTTCAAATAATTTTCCCTCACAAGCTGCGGATCAATAAACCGCTCCGCCCCCGTCTCCGCATCCCGAAAGTGCGCCGACTTCTCAAAGGTGAAATCAATCTCCGCACGATCCATCAGGTGAAACAGCACCAAGTCATGCCCCATCGCACTCAGCAGCGCGAGCTGCTTCTCCAGGTGCTCCACCGGCGCCAGCAAATCCGTGATCAAACAAATCATCCCCCGCTTCCGCAGCAGCTCCGCCAACTGCCCCACCGACAGCGCCAGCGACGTCCCCGCCGCCTTCGCCGGCCTCTCCAATTCGGAAATGATCCGCCGCAAATGCCCCGGCCGATTGCGCGGCGGCAGATGCTCCTCAATCCCATCCGCAAACGTCGTCAGTCCCGCCGCATCCCCCTGCTTCATCAAAAAGGATGCCAGCGTCGCAGCCAGCGTCGCCGCATAATCCGCCTTCGTATATCCCAGCGAACCAAACGTCATCGACTTGCTGTGATCAATCACCATCTGGCAGCGCAGATTCGTCTCATCCTCAAACTTCTTGATGTACGTCCGATCACTCCGCGCCAGCACCTTCCAGTCAATGTATCGCGGATCATCCCCCTGCACGTAGGCCCGATACTCCGAGAACTCCACCGAGAACCCATGATACGGACTCCTGTGCATCCCCTTCCAAAGCCCCTCCACCACCACCTTCGCCCGCAGCTCAAGCGACTTGATCCGCATCAGCGCGGCAGGATCTAGAAATGTGGTGGTCATGTAAAAAAAATATAGAGCCGAGTTTTTTTCGTTACGAAGGATGCGTTTGGGCGAAGGCGTAAATTCTATTGTGTGGCTTTAGTCAGTTCCTCATTTTTAAAGTAATCATCCAGTTTCTTCTGCCACTCCTCGGCGGCAGCAAGAATACCCGCTCCCGACTTGGCAGGAGCACGGTCCCATGTCATGGGCCAAGGAAGTTTGATCTTTTGCAGCTCACGTTTCGCATATTCATGCAAGTCTGGTTCTAGGCTATCCAATGTGTCTCCGGCAAGATCGTAGCACATCACACGCAGGGTTTCACCGCGGACGCGTTGCCCCATAAACTCCCGATTGCAATTGATTGCCCTTAAGAAGTGCCAGACAGCTCTCCTTTCGCGCTGCTCTTTTGTCATATTTGGTATATCTCTCTTCATATTACGATATTTGAGAGCGAGATTCAGATGCGCCAATGGATGGCCTACATATGCGGCAATCAGGTAGTACAAGCGGCCCAGATGTTCTTGATCGGATTGAGAGGAAAGATGCTCTCCTAGAGCAAGGCATGCCTCGATACTGCCTTTTTCAGCAGCCGCTTTCAGCAGCTCGACGGCCCGCTCGGGGTCCTTGTGAAATTTCTCGCTCTTAGGCAACCAGCGAGCAACATTACCTTCATGAGCCTCCCGAAGCTGGTCACCATAGCTGACACCTTTTAGATAGCATCGCCCCAATACGTTCAAGGCTTCGGAATCGCCTTGGCCCGCAGATTCCTGTAGGGCCTTGTAATTAACGAACCGAAACTCATCGGCACAAACTTTGGCGAATTGATCCCCCTCAGCCAGAGCTTCTCGCAGGCTGGAACTGCTGGGCATGAGTCTCCAGTATTCCTTTTTCATGTAGCGCTGAGTGGCTGGTGAAAAAAGGGAAAGTGGAGCGAACCACAGCCTGCCTTTGGCCTCATTGACCGTCTGGATATGGGTTTCCGTCACCCGCATCACAGCAACATTTTTGACAATGCTCTCGACGAACGAATTTCTTGGGTATCCACGGGTGGAGAGCATGATGCCAGTGGCCTCGCCAACCTTCCTCAACAGATCCTCGTATTTAGGGTCAGGAATTCCGCCCTTCGGATGCAGGGTGAGGTTCCCCGAATCATCCCATTTATAATTTGTGTCGCGCGGCTTCGCCCCTATCAGCCACTGATCATACCAACTGGAATCATCAAGTGTCCGATGAAGCGCGATGCGCTTGCTCTTCGGCGCAGGAACTCCGTCAATATAGAATGATCCCTCGCTATATTCGACAGCGACAAGCTGATCACCCATGACAGAGGGCAGCAGAGTTGAAACGAACTCCCGCGTGTCCACCTCTGTCGGCTGGAAAGGGTTGAGATACTCTATCTGTTCTTGAGCAACCAATTTCTCCCTGCCTTTCTCAGAAAGTACTCCGTCCGTATAGGAGGAGTCCCTGGACACCAGGCCTCTGTCATTGTCACCTAGTGAAACGAAAGCCACTTGAAATCTTAAAACATGATTCGCCGCTCCGAATTTGGCAAATTCATCCGCTAGCTGCTCCTCGATGTTGGCAGCTTTGGCGCCGTCAACATTCCATATAATTGCGTAGGGATAGCCATCACCGGGCCTTTCATGAATATACCACTCCTTGAGAGACGCCAATGTTACGCCTTTAATGCGCACCGTGTTGAGCGCATTGTCATTGGTTGGGAGGCTTTTGATGAAGATTTTCTCTTCGGGCGTGGCCTTACGAATCTGCGCTCCGCGCGCTAAAGGTATTGGAAACGTTAAATTGACCTTGTTGATTGTGGTGAACGTCGTCGTCGGCAGCATGGCACCTGATAGATCTCCGTCTTTTGAAGCCACCATGCTACTGCTGGCCTGGGAAGAGGTGACCAAGCTGGATACCAAGGCAGGAACACTGCTGCCATTCGAAGCAATCGGACTGCCCGCAGGTGCGGCCTGAAGGCCAGCCGTGGCATCCAAGATCAAATCCACAGGGCTAGGACCAATCTGACTGCCTCCACCACCAGCCATGCGGCTGGTGACCTGAAGCATGAGAGGGATCTTGGCCTCTCGTGCTTTGGCAATCTCCTCCTCTATCGTCGTGAGGTCTTTGACACCCTTGCTATTGATCGTCAGGACAATCGTCATATCGGGTTGCCCAGGTTTGTTGGACACGCAGAACAGTCGTTTGGTCCCGTAAGTTTCCAAAAGACGTCTAAGCATTACCTGAGTGGTCTTTATCCTGGCCTCTTCTTGTGGAGACAGAAGTTTGATGACGTAATTATTTTTGAGATTGACGGTCCCATCGGCTTCCGAAATGCCTGTCAGATCTGCGGCATGCAATAACGCAAATCCCGACAGCAAGGCACAGGCTATGAAAAGGTGCGGTTTCATTTTATCCGAATTCGTTTCAGGTTGGTACTTGAATTGAAGCTCCCGGCAAACGCGGAGCATGCTTGGCCGCCCCCAGCGAGGCAGAAGTGTTGATCAGTCGTCATCGTTCATTCCCGGCCATTCGTCCGCCTCCCACTGTGCGCCGTCACCGAGATGAGCTCGCTGAGCATGGTCATCCACCGCCCTCACTACACGTATGTATTCTTCCATATCATCCAGGAGCGTCCAGTTAGGGGCATTTGCCACACCTGCCGCTTTCATGATACCCCGGTCAAGGACGGCAAAAAGAGGCTTTTTTTCCTCATCACCTGAAATCAACCAGAGATACTTTAGGTACAGACTTATCATTTTTTGGCAGATGCCGAGTTTGATTTTACCATCTCGAAGATACGGACCAAAACCTTGATCCAGGACTTCAGACAGGCGCTGGATTTCGTCGCACCATAGTTTGGAGTCAGCCGTTGAGTGTTCATATCTTTCTCCAAATTCCTCGAGCCATTGTTTTGCAGCCACTTTAAATTCTTCTTTAAGCTTCGTATCTGCTCCGTCGTCATAAACACAGGCTCGCTGCAATGCCGCATTAACCGTGTTTCGAAGGATCATTTGTTTGATAAAAGTATGCATGCGCCAAGGTTTTAATTTTGTATCATAAAGTGGTGCGGTTTGCTCAACTAGCTCACCTTATGCTTTGCGAACAGCCTGACGACATTCGGCGGCGCTGCCAGTTGCAGATGCCAATACGCCGCATGTCCTCAAAGGATACGCAGCGGGTGACTGTCAAGATTTTGCGCGAAGCACTCATGGGTTAAGCCTTCACCGTCTCCAGCAGCTTCCCAATCACTTTCTCCACCGTCACTCCCTCCGCCTCCGCCTTGTAATTCACCAAAATACGATGCCGAAAAACCGGCAACGCCATCGCTCGAATATCCTCCACCGTCACATGCGTCCGATTGTGCAGCAGCACGCGCGTCTTCGCACCCAGCACCAGGTTCTGACTCGCACGCGTCCCCGCGCCCCAGCTCACCCACTGATTCACAAAATCAGGCACGCCCTCTCTTCCCGGCCTCGACGCCGCTGAAAGCCGCACCGCATACCGCGCCACATCTTCGGCGATCGGCACCTTCCGCACCACCTGCTGGAACGCCAGCAATTCCTCTCCGGTAAACAGCCGCTGCACCGGCTCGCCTTTCCCAGACGTCGTCTTCGTCACCACCGCCACCTCATCATCCTCGCTCAGATAATCGATCACAATATTCAGCATGAAGCGGTCAAGCTGCGCCTCCGGCAGCGGATACGTCCCCTCCTGCTCAATCGGGTTCTGCGTCGCCAGCACAAAGAACGGCTCCGGCAGATGCATCGTCTTCCCGTTCACCGTCACCTGATGCTCCTGCATCGCCTCCAGCAAAGACGCCTGCGTCTTCGGCGGCGTGCGATTGATTTCATCCGCCAAAATCATATTCGCAAACACCGGCCCACGGCTAAACACCAGCTTGCGCCCCTCCGGGCTGTCTTCCAAAATCTCCGTTCCCGTAATATCGGACGGCATCAAATCCGGCGTGAACTGAATGCGCTGAAAGCTCAGATGGCACACATCCGCCACCGTCTTAATCAGCAGCGTCTTCGCCAACCCCGGTGCCCCCGTGATCAAGCAATGCCCCCCACTCAGCAGCGCGATCAGCATCTCATCAATCACATGCACCTGCCCCACAATCACCTTCCCCACTTCCGCAAACAGCCGCCGACGCGCAGTGGCGAGCAATTCGACGATCTGGCGTTCAGAGAGAGGGGCGGAGGACGGCGGAAGGTCGGGAGGAGCGCTCATGGAGATAGGTGTTTGTATCAAACAGCGCCCACGATGCCAAGTTTTCATCCACCACGCAGGAACACAAGATTGGTACGGATTAGCCGCTCCGCAGCCGCAGAATATCGCCCATTCGTAAGATTCACCAGCACCAAAGGTGCGACCTATCGAAGCCCAGGGCAACGCCCTGGGTCTCTGCGCCCCCATCCGGAAAGCAAACCCAGCAATCCGCCACATCCCAAGCCCACCAGCAGCGTCTGCAATGAGCCCCGACTCACGCCTCCGTCCAATTTACAATTCTCAGTTTTCAGTTCCCAGTTTACAACCTCAGTCCTTCGAAGCCTTGGCGAAGAAGGATCCCCTCACCTTGACACTCGCGCCCGGTTCTACCTCGACCACGCCGGCTCCGGCTCCCACGTCTTCTCCCCGTGCCCTACGCCAATCAGCTCCGCATCCTCTTCCTCCTCCGTCTGCTCCAGCAACGGCGCAAACCTCTCAGAGCGAAACCCCAGCTCCTGCTTCACGCTGGAGTGCGGATCATCGGGATTATGCAGTTCATTGAGCAACAGCAGCAGATCAAACTCCGCCCCCGCCAGTTTGATCTCCGCATCATCATTCACCACAAACTGCGGGTTCGATCTCCCCGCACGCAGCGCACGCACCGTGTAGATCTGATCCTTCTTCGGCAGGGACTTGTACAAATCAAAGACCCAGGGATCGAATTGATCATCAATGCAGACAACTTGCTGGCCGGTTTTGAACATGATTGGAAAAGATTACGGATGGACGAAATGAATGCCGTGCTCAACGGCATTTTCGTTGACGCGTGACATATCAGGCCCGCCCGGTTTGGCAAACTCCACGGCACAGCGCTCGAAAAAGATCTCAAAGCCGGAAGGCACGGTGGTGATCAGCATTTTCAGCGCTGTGGTCCCCACGTTGCGAAACGCATGCACCTCCCCCTTCGGCATAAAAACGGTGGTCCCGGGAGCCACAGCCGTCCAAACACCCGCATGAAAGAACTCCACACTGCCATCGATGACAAAAAAGTTCTCATCCTCCCGCGTGTGGTAATGCGGTGGCGGCCCCACTCCGGGCGGCGTGGTTTCAATCCACTGCGTGAATCGCCCACCCGTTTGCTCACCGGTGATCACAAACTCCACGTCCTCATTGAAGACAGACATGTGCCGCCCCTCACCAGGCGGGGTGATCACAGGAACGGCTGTGCTGCTAGCGGAACTCATGTCCCAAATCGTAGCGCAACGCGCAAAACTGGCAAGACATTGACATAGCCGCAGGCTCCCGGCCTGCTTGATGAATGAGGCAATTCAACTACCCGACTGCTGTTTCGATCGGGAAGTTGGAGTCAAGATCGTTGGCTTTCAGCCAAGCTTCGTTGAAGAGCTTCGACTGATATTTGTGCCCGGAATCGCATAGGATCGTGACGATGGTGGCACCAGGACCATGCTCCTGGGCAAAACGAACGGCGCCCCCAATGTTGATTCCGCTGCTGAGGCCGAGGAAGAGACCCTCCTCACGCAGGAGTTGATAGACGATACTGAGGGCGGTTTGGTCATCAATCCGATAGGCCTTGTCCACGTGCACTCCTTCGATGTTCTTGGTCACACGCATTTGACCGATGCCTTCCGCGAATGAATCGCCATCATCGGTTTCCGTGTTGCCGTTCGTAAACCATGACCACATGGCGGCCCCGTAGGGGTCAGCGCACACCGCTGCAACTTTTCCATTCTGCTCTTTCAGATACTGGCTGGTGCCTGCCAGGGTACCACCCGTGCCGATGGAAGCTGCAAATGCCGTGACCTCGCCTTTGGTTTGCCGCCAGATCTCCGGTCCGGTACTGTGATAGTGAGCCTCACGGTTCGCCGTGTTGTCGAATTGATTGGCCCAGAACCAGCCCTTTTCCTCGGCAAGCCGGCGCGCGATGTGGTTGTAGTTGCCAGGATCGCTGTACGGCTTCGCCGGCACCGGATGCACTTCAGCCCCAAGTGTGCGCAGAAGCGTGATTTTCTCGGGAGCCTGGGTTTCTGGAATGATGATCACCGTCCTGTAGCCGCGCGCAGCGCCGATCACGGTCAAACCAATGCCGGTGTTGCCTGCCGTGCCTTCAATGATGGTGGAGCCTGGCTTGAGCATCCCTTGCTTCTCCGCATGGGTGATGATCCCATAAGCAGCGCGGTCTTTGACGGAACCACCGGGATTCATGAACTCGGCCTTGCCGAGAATCTCGCAACCCGTCATCTCGGAGAGCTTGTGCAGACGGATGAGCGGCGTGTTTCCGACAAAGTGATCTACACCATGGTATGAGCGAATGGACATGTCTGCAGCGGGGTGGCGGGCGGCGTCTTCCTCCGGGGGTCCGGTGAGTCAATCGTCAGTGTTTAGGTGGCGTAAGAGTGCAGCGGCTCAGTGAGTGGCCGTCGTCGCAAGCACGTTTTCAGGCTAATGCGGTCACTGAAGGTGTCAAACGCTGCAAGACATCTTAAATGCGACTCCCCTCCCAGTGATGCACCGAATCTGTCAGGGGGCAGGCGCACTCATGTTCAAATCCTGGCTACCAGGTTCAAATCATCACACAGTCGAGGAAGTCCGCCACAAACTCATTCTTCGGATGTTCGCGCAATTGCTGCGGCGAGCCGATCTGCTGAATGTCGCCTTCATGCAGAACGACGACGCGATCCGCCAGCTCAAAGGCTTCGTCCTGATCGTGGGTGACGAAGAGGGTGGCGACTTTGGTCTCATTGTGAAACTGGCGCAGCCATTTGCGCAGGGTTTTGCGCACTTTGGCATCGAGCGCGCCAAACGGTTCATCGAGCAAAAGCACCTGCGGGCCGACGGCCAGCGCCCGGGCCAGCGCGACGCGTTGCTTCTGGCCGCCGCTGAGCTGGGAGGGATAGCGTGAACCGTAGCCTTCGAGTGCGATGCGACGCAGCAGTTCCGTGACGGCTTTGTCAATGTCCTCGCGGTCAGGCCGCGTGGCACGTGGCATGACGCGCAGACCGAAGGCGATGTTTTCCGCCACGGTCATGTGATTGAAGAGCGCGTAGTTCTGGAAAACGAAGCCCGCCTTGCGCTCGTAGGCGCTGCGGTTGGTCACGTCAACGCCGTGAAACTGGATGCTGCCTTCGCCCGCGTCGGCAAATTCAAGCCCGGCGATGATGCGCAGCAGCGTGGTCTTTCCGCTGCCGCTGGGACCCAGCAGGGCCACGAGTTCACCGGTCCCGACTTCGAGATCGACGTTTTTCAGCGCGTTGAAGCTGCCAAAGGTTTTGGAAATGTGGTGGATGTGGATGCTCATGCGGCTCTTCGCTGGCTGGTCGTCAGAGTTTTCAAAATCAGGGTCACCAGCGCCAGGAGGGCCAGCATGGAGGCGACGGCAAAGGCGGGAACGAACTGATATTCGTTGTACAAAACTTCAATGTGCAGCGGCACGGTGTTGGTCTTGTTGCGGATGTGGCCGCTGACGACCGAAACAGCGCCGAATTCGCCCATGCTGCGCGCGTTGCACAGGATGATGCCGTAGAGCAGCCCCCATTTGATCTTCGGCAGGGTGACTCGCCAAAACATCTGCCAGCCGTTGGCTCCAAGCGTCATGGCAGCCTCCTCCTCGGCCTGGCCCTGCGCCTCCATCTGCGGGGCGAGGATGCGGGCCACGAAGGTGAAGGTGACGAAGATGGTGCTCAGCACGATGCCGGGAAGGGCGAAAATGATCTTGATGCCGTGCTCCTTCAGCGCCGGACCAAACAAACCCTGCGCACCAAACAGCAGCACATAGATCATGCCCGCGATGACGGGAGAGACCCACAGCGGCAGCTCGATCAGTGAAGTCAGGAAACGTTTGCCACGAAACTGAAAGCGCGAGACGCACCACGCCGCCGCGAGTCCAAACAGAGTGTTCAGCGGCACGGTGATGGCCGCCACCTTCAGCGTCAGCCAGATGGCATGCATCGTGGCACCATCATCGAAGGCTTCCATGAATCCCTCCCAGCCTTTGCGAAACGCCTCCTGAAAAATGATGACCAGCGGCAGCACAAACATGAGGCCCATGAAGCCCACGGCAGCACCAATGATCAGCACGCGCGAGATGAGTGAGTCCGATGTCGCTCTGCGCGGCCGGTTGGCGTTTTGAGGCTGAATGTCGATGATGGCGGCCATGCTTTAAAATGACGAAATTAGAATGATGGAAGCGGCATTGCTGCCGGATGTTTTTTGTTCGGGAATAATTTCATCATTCATAATTATCTACCCGTCCGCTTCCGGCTCCACTGTGCCAGCAGGTTGGACAATACCAGAATCGTAAAAGACGCCGCCAGCATCACCACTCCGATGGTGGCCGCACCGCTGTAGTCGTACTCTTCGAGCCGCATGGTGATGAGCAGTGGCGCAATCTCCGTTTTGAAAGGCAGATTGCCCGAAATGAAAACGACGCTGCCATACTCACCGACCGCACGACCAAAGGCGAGCGTCATGCCTGCAAGTATGGAGGGCAGCAGCGCAGGAAACACCACGCGCGTGAGCGTCTGCCAGCGGTTCGCCCCGAGGCAGGCAGCAGCCTCCTCCACATCCATCGAGAGATCGGCAATGACGGGCTGCAAGGTGCGCACAACGAAGGGAAAGCCGACGAAGGTGAGCGCGATGGTGATGCCCAGCGGTGCATAGGCAGCCTTGATGTCATGCTGCGCCAGCCATGCCCCAATCCAGCCATTCGGCGCATAGAGGGTGACGAGGGCGATTCCCGCGACGGCGGTGGGCAGCGCGAACGGCAGATCCACCATGGCATCCAGCAAGCGGCGGCCTGGGAAGGAGTAGCGCTCCAGTGCCCAGGCGGTTAGCAGGCCAAACACACCATTCACCAGCGCAGCGGCGAAGGCCGTGCCAAAGCTGAGCTTCAGCGACGCGATCACCCGGGCCTGCATCAGCGTGTGCAGCATGTGCTCCCAGCCGCCGCTCGTGGCCTTCCACACCAGCATGGACAGTGGAAAGAGCACGATGAGGCTCAAGTAGGTGATGGTAAAGCCGAGCGAAAGCTTGAAGCCGGGCAGAATGTGACGTGGTCGGGACAAGAGCTTGAGTGAGCAGGTTTTAAACGAGCGCGATATTCAGCAAGAATGCGCTTCACGCAAATGAAGCGCATCAAGAAAGGCGGGTGGCCGGCTTATCAGTTTACTTTCCTTGATAAATCTGGTCAAAGATGCCGCCTTCGTCGAAGTGCTTCTTCTGCGCCTTGCCCCAGCCGCCGAAGTCACCGTCAATGGTGACGAGGTTCAGCTTCGGGAAACGGGCGCTGTATTTGGCAGCAGCGGCGGCATCACGTGGGCGGTAGTAGTTTTTGCCAATGATGTCCTGCGCCTCAGGGGTGTAGAGATATTCGAGGTAAGCTTTCGCCACTTCGGTGGTGCCCTTTTTCTCGGCGTTCTTGTCCACCACAGCCACGGTCGGCTCGGCAAGGATGCTGAGTGAAGGCACAATGATTTTCGTCTGGCCAGGGAACTCGCGCTGGATGAGCCAGGCTTCATTTTCCCAGGAAAGAAGCACATCGCCGATGCCGCGCTGCGCAAAGCTGGTGGTGGAGGCACGCGCACCCGAGTCCAGCACGGGCACGTTTTTGTACAGCGCGGCAATGAACTCCTGCGCCTTCGCCTCACTGCCGGTTTTCTTCAGCGCGTAGGCCCAGGCGGCCAGGTAGTTCCAGCGTGCACCACCGGAAGTTTTCGGATTCGGCGTGACGACGTTCACCCCCTCTTTCACCAGATCGCCCCAGTCCTGAATGTTCTTCGGGTTGTCCTTGCGCACGACAAACACGATGGTGCTCGTATATGGCGCACTGTTGTTCGGCAGGCGCTTCTGCCAGTCTTTCGCGATCAAGCCAGCCTGCTGGCCGATCACGTCGATGTCTCCGCCCAGCGCCAGTGTCACCACATCGGCCTCCAGGCCGTCGATGACCGCGCGCGCCTGTTTGCCTGAGCCGCCGTGCGACTGGTCGATGCTGACTTTCTTGCCAGTCGTTTCCTTGTAGTGTTTGGCAAAGGCCTTGTTGAACTCCGCGTAGAGTTCGCGGGTGGGATCATAGGAAACGTTCAGCAGCTCAAAATCAGCTGCCTGAGCAGTCAGACCGAGGAGGACGGCGGTGAGAAGGGTGAGCGGGGTTTTCATGCTAGGTGGATGACGGGGTGATGAGGATGGGGATGGAGGTGAAAAATCAGAAAAAACGCCTGCTGAACTGGAAGTAGCCGAAGTTCGTGTGGTCGCGATGGAGCAAGGACTTCACATAACCGCCGGACTGAAAGTAGGAGTAGCCCAGAATGATCTCAGTTTTGGCACTCCAGGTGTAACGGGCACGGAGGTCGTACTCGCCGCCGAGGAACTTGCCGCTGCCACCCGTTTTGTCCTGCACCTGGATGACATTGCCCACGGAATAAACATCGGTGGCGCTGTCCAGCCAGTAGGCGCTGTAGTTCATATCCAGGCGCAGGTTTTGATGCGGCTTGATCTCCAGGCGCACGGTGGGCGTGCTGACGTTCTGATAGGTGATGTAGTCATTGGCGGACCACGCGCGGCCAAAGCCGTAGAAACGCTGGAAGCGGTTGTCCGTGTTGTCTTTGGGATTGTGGTCGCCGCTGGCGTAGCCATAGAACAGGCTGAAGCGCGGCTTCCAGGGATTGGAGGGCACAGTGTAGCCCACTTCAAAAGTGCCGGCGTAGGCCTGGATGGTGCGTGTGCCGTTTCTGCCGGTCTGGTAGGTGACGCTGAAGTCGTAGTCGAGTCCCGTGCTGCCCACCACTCCATAAGCGCGCAGGCCGGGCGAATGCACCTGGTAGTCCACCACGCCAGGCAGAGGTGACTGGTTCATCGCGAGGTAGTAGGGCTCCAGCGTGACGATGTTCGACCAGCTCCTCAAGTGACCGATGATGCCATAGACCCACTGCTTGGTCACGGGGCTGTCCCAGTCATACTTCTGCCGGTTCAGCGGCTGCACGGCCAGGAAATCCACCTGCCAGTCATTGCGCTCCTGACCGATACTGCTGACGAAGCCCTTGAAGGTGTTGGCGGTGTTGCGCCAGTCGTTGTTGGAGAGCAGACGACGGTCCAGGTAGTCGAAGTTTTGAATGCCAAAGCGCACATTCACCGGCCGGTTGTTGCCTAAGGGGTCCTGGCCGAGGAGGTTCTTGAAGTACAGCTCGCCATAGAGGCGGATGACGGCGAACTCGTTCACATCGCGGTTATCGCGGACAAACTGGCTGTTTTCACGCCGGGAGTCCTGCATTTCAAAGGCGAAGCGGAAGGGGTCGAGGATGTCGTGGATGCCGATGTAAGCACGCGTGCGGTGCAGCATCGGCTGGTCCAGTGAAGCCATCGGGCGGCGCAGGTCGTTGTCGCGGTACTCGTAGCGGAAACGGTAGTCCAGACCAAAGTCCAGCCAGCTTGCATTGAGCAGTGATCCGATGCCGGTGTCTGGCGCATTGCGCGCATAGACCGGTGGGTCAGTCGCGCGCAGGGTGCCAAAGCTCAGCGGGTTTTGATAATAAGTGTCAGGCTTGGCTTTTTTGGGCGTGTCCTGAGCGCCGGCTGCAACGACCGCACTGAAAATAAGCAGGGCAAGCAGAGAGCTTCTGGATTGCGAAGTGCTGAAGGTTCTAAAGGGGAGCATGTTCAGGAGGCTGCTGCAGCTTTGGTGTCGGGTGTTTCAGTTGGGAATGATCTGAACCCGGAAGAGCCCGCTTGAAAAAGCGCACAACAATCATGTTGCATGCGATCAAGCCTCGAACACTTCCAGTGGACCGGTCAGTTGTAGGAACGGCGGGGAACCCGTGGCAGGGTTCCTGCGGCCATGTGTTGCCTCAATATTACGTCTAACTACATACCGCAAGTATGAATTACAAAATGTTTCGTGCAGGTTGCCGGGCGGGTTTCGCCTGAATGGACAGGGCCACCCTGCATTATGAGGTCGCTCGGTCTTTGCCTTCATCCCATCCGCCGGCGCGTTCCTCCGCAGCGTCAGATGCGGCACGCTGACTGTCTGTCGTTGACTGGTGCTCGCTTCAAATGCTGAACTCGCCGATCACCTTCTTTTGCTTCTTCGCGTTCTTGTTCAGAATCTCCAGCCCGGCTTCTTTGGTGACGACCAAAGAGTTGGCCGGCACGCTGTGCATGAGGAAGACGTTAGCGCCGATGGTGCTGCCTTCGCCAATCACCGTCTCTCCGCCCAGGATCGTGGAGTTCGGGTAAATGGTCACGTTGTCCTCCACATCGGGGTGGCGCTTGGTACCGCGAATAATCTGGCCGCTGTCGTCCTTGGCGAAGCTGCGTGCTCCGAGGGTCACGCCATGGTACAGCTTCACGTTGTTGCCGATAATGCAGGTCTCGCCAATGACGACTCCCGTGCCGTGGTCGATGAAGAAGTGCGTGCCGATGCTGGCTCCAGGATGGATGTCGATGCCGGTTCTTGCGTGCGCCCATTCCGTCATCATGCGCGGAACGATGGGCGCCCCTTCTTTGTACAAACGATGCGCCAGGCGCTGGATGGCGATGGCTTCGAGAAAGGGAAAGGAGAGAATGACTTCCTCCTGCATGCGCACGCTGGGGTCTCCCTCCAGCGCGGCTTCCACATCGTGCTTGAGCAGTTCGCGCACGGCGGGGATGGCCTTCACGAATCGTTTCATGATGGGCACCGTCTTGCCGGTGGGCAGGTCGGGATTGCCAATGCGCACGGCTTTGCGCACCTGCTCCTGCAGCCGGCGGACCACCGAAAGCATCCTTTCCACTGTGACCTGCGCCAGCGTGCCATCAGGGATGGCATCATGATCGTGAAAGCCGGGAAAGAGCAGTTGCAGCAGGTCTTCACAGACCTGGTTCACCGCGCCTTTGGAGGGCAGGTTGCTGGAGCTGTTCTCGTTAAAACCGCCGAAGCGCTCATACGAGGCGAGCAACTCGGGGATGTGCCAGTCAGCGAGCGCGAGCGCGGGGTTCTTCGTGTTACGGGGAGGCATGAACTAAGCTTTCTGATTCCACGGGGCCTTGGCAAGCAGCAATCCCATACCGCACCAGTCGGAGATGCCGGCAAAGATGAGCCCTGCTCCGACAAAGCCGGAAAGCCAGATGAAGGCCGGGTTCACCCACTGCGAGAGCAGCACGCCGCTCAGCACGATGAAACCTGCCGCGATGCGCACCTGCCTCTCCAGGCTGATCACCTTCGTCCTGCCACGAGTGACAGGCAGACCAGCCTCAATCCAGGCAAGCGTGCCACCTTCGACGACCACGGAGTTGGGGAAACCACCTTGCGCGAGGTGCGTGGCCGCTTTGGTTGCCCGCTGACCACTGCGGCAGAGGATATACACAGGCTTTTCAATGCTGAGGTTCTGGGTCGCGTACAATTCAGCGGGATTGAGCGTATCGAGCGGCACACTTTTCGCCGCCGCCACATGAACCTCGGCGAATTCGACGGGGGTACGGACGTCAATGACATTTTGCGCGGGGTTGTCCTGCAAAAGTTCGTACAGCGCGGAGGCGGTAATGGTAGCCATGGGGTGGTTCAGCGTTTGGGGAGTTGATGCAGCGCGGCGACGAGCGCGTCAACCTCACTGAACGTATTATAAAACGCCAGCGAAGGCCGGACGGTTGTATCCTGGCCAAAATGGCGCTGCGCAGGCAATGCGCAATGATGTCCTGCGCGCACGGCGATGCCCTGCTTGTCCAGGTGCTTGGCAATGGCGTCGTTGGAGATGCCAGGAATGATGAAGGAAAGCACGCTAGCCTTGTTGGCAGCGGTGCCGATGGGCCTCAGTCCGGGCACGCTGGCGAGCGCCTGCGTGGCATATTCCAGCAGCGCGTGCTCATACGCTGCAATGGCCGGAATGCCCACGCGGAAGAGGTAATCAACCGCTGCACCCAGTCCCACTACGCCCGCGATGTCAGGCGTGCCGGCCTCGAATTTTTCCGGTGCTGGGCGGTAGATCGTCTTCTCAAACGTCACGTCCTGAATCATGTGCCCGCCGCCCTGCCATGGCGGCATTTCGTCCAGCAGATGCTTCTTGCCATACAACGCACCGATGCCGGTGGGGCCGAAAATTTTATGCGCGCTGAAGACGAAGAAGTCGGCATCCAGGGCGCTGACATTGATCGGGATGTGTGGCGTGGACTGCGCCCCATCGACCAGCACGACCGCTCCGACGGCGTGCGCCAGCGGGATGAGTTGCTCGACCGGATTAACAGTGCCGAGCGCGTTGGAGACGTGCGTGACACTGACGATCTTCGTGCGCTCGTTGAGCATCTTGGCAAATTCTTCCAGAATCAACTCACCGCGATCGTTGATGGGCGCGACGCGAATGACCGCACCCGTTTGCTGCGCCAGGAGCTGCCAGGGGACGATGTTCGCATGATGCTCAAGCTGCGTGAGCAGGATCTCGTCACCTTGCCCCACATGCTTGCGACCATAGCTGTTGGACACCAGATTGATGGCCTCCGTGGTGCCGCGCAAAAAAACGATTTCCTTCGCATCCCCTGCACCGAGAAACTGGCGCACCTTTTCGCGCCCGGCCTCGAAGAGCTTCGTGGAGCGCTCCGCCAGCACATGCGCTGCGCGGTGGATGTTGGAGTCGTCGCGGCCATAAAACTGCGCGGTGGCATCCAGCACCGCCTGCGGCTTGTGCGTGGTGGCGGCGTTGTCCAGATAGATGAGCGGGTGGCCGTTCACACGTTGGTGCAGCGCGGGAAAGTCACGCCGCACGCCTTCCACATCAAACGCACTCAGGGATGCCGCCGGTGCTGGCAGCGTGGCTCCTTTGAGCCCTTGCAGGAAGTAGAAGTCATCATTGTCGAGCACCTGAATCGTCTGCGGAAACGACGGCTCCCGCTTCAGTGTGCGCAGATCGCTCTCCACCGGTGCATCGTTGTGCCGGGTACCAAGGAGGTCGCTGTAGTAGCTGGGCTCGCCGTATTCAAAGGAGTTCACATCACCATGTGCGTGACCACCGGAAGGCGGCTGCTCGGCTTGTTTTGACTGCGGTTCCTCTTTGGGAGAAACCACCGTGGGATGAACGGGCGGCGCGGATGAAGTGGTGGTGGGAAAGCCACCATTCAGGCCCGCATCACGTGCATCGGCAGACGGCGGTGTCGCCTGCGGCGAAACCGGGAGCTGCGTAGGCAGCCCCGCAAGCGTCGAAGGCGGCGTCACCGGCAGCTCTGGTGCCTGGGGACGCCCGCCGTGAAAGTACTCACCTAGCAGCCGGGAGATGAGCGCGGTATCTTCCACGCCTGCATCTCCAGTGGCAAAGGGAGAGCTATGATCAAGCCTTGGGATAGACATACTCGTGGTAGTTGGTCACCGAAACGTTTTCCAGCAGGCCGATGGCGTCCTCGTCCAAGGCGGCGACGGAGAAGTAACGGGTCACGAGATGTGAGGCGATAGAGTTTTCATTGGTGCCCATGTAGCGCACAGAGAGGCCGGGCTCGATCTCGCCCGTGACACCGGCCTTTTGCAGGCCGACCACACCGCGCTGGTTTTCACCCACACGCAGCAGCAAGATGCTGCTGGTGCCTTCCTTGCTCAGCGGCAGCTTGTCGCTCGGGATGAGCGGGATGCCGCGCCAGGTGATGAAGGGGGAGCCAAAAATGGAAACCGTCGGCGGCGGCACGCCACGGCGCGTGGCCTCACGACCAAACGCGGCGATGGCCTTTGGATGCGCGAGGAAGAACGCTGGCTTTTTCCACACGAGTGAGAGCAGCTCATCGAGATCATCCGGCGTGGGTGGGCCTTTGCGCGTCTTGATCTTCTGCTGCGGAGCCACGGTGTTCAATATGCCAAACTTCGGGTGGGTGAGGATCTCACGCTCCTCCTTCTCTTTGAGCGCCTCGACCGTCAGGCGCACCTGCTCACGGAGCTGGTCAAAGCGGTTGCTATACAGGTCCGTGATGCGCGTGTGCGTGTGCAGGATCGTCTGGATCGTGCTCAGGTGGTACTCACGCGGGTTCTCCTCGTAATCGACAAAGGTGTTCGGCAGCTTCGGCTCGCCCTCATCCACCGTCAGCAGTTCCACGGTCGGGCCGGGAACTTTGGAAACCACGCGGTTCACACGATAGACGCCGCCATCCACATCGACGTAAGGCAGCAGCTTCAACAGCCAGCGTGGTGAAATTTCATCCCACTGCGGGGCGGTGACGGTGGCGGTGGCCAGATTGCGTGCGGCCTTGGCATTGAGGGCCGGGAAGGGATTTTGGTGGGTTGTGCTCATGAAATAGGTTCGAACGAAGGGTGAAAGCGGGCTGACCGTGCGTACGGATGAATCTTATCCGGAATCAATGGGGTGATTGTGGGCCTCCTTGATGGTGCGGGTCGGCCGGAGAACTGTCGGGTTTACAGCAGCACGCCTGTTTTGTTGGACTCAGCGTGACTGCGACTTGATTCGTGGTGGAGATAGCGGCTTGCCGTCTGTTGTCAATGACGCGCTTGGCGGTGGCGGGCAGTGTTTGCAAATGTACCCGCGGAGCGCTGGATGGGCTGAGAGTGAGCCATACACGCCGTTGACGTGAAGCATGAGCGCCCAGGATGGCGGCGCACAGCCCGCCGGTGCGGAATCTTTGAATCAAGTCCGCGAGACTGCGCCGGCTCATCGCCGTGCTGCTGGAGACCTCCGCGCTGGTGGCGCCGCCATCGAGCAGCAGCAAGGACTGCGCCCGCTGGCGTATGCGCCTGTCAGTGGCTGGGTTCTGGCTGACAATCGTGGCGAGAAGCGATTGTTCCGCCGAAAGGCCCGTGAAGCACAGAGTCTGCAGCAGTGACTGCGTGGACTGAAGAATGAGCTTTTTCATGGCGACGATGTTTATTATCATATTACTTTGATAGGTTTTAATCGACACTTTAAATCCTATTAGTCAAGAATGAAATATAAAGGCGGTTTCCGCATGCGCGGCAGCACGCCTCACCGCGACCGATTGCGCGGCATGCTGGGCGGCGTGGGTGGGTAAATCATGTTGAGCGTCGATTCGCGCAGCCAGCCGCTGAGGGATGGCAGGTTGACGCCCAGCCGGTGGGCGGCTTCTTTGCGGCTGATGCCCTGGCGAATTTGCGCGCGGGCGGCGGCCAGCAGAGCTGCTTTCTCAGCAGGTGAATAACGAGGTGGAGGCGGCATGGTGTTCAATGGGTTGAGAGTTGTGGGTGTCTTGTTAGTTTGGGCAGACATTAAAAAATCCGACGGCGGCGGGAAATCAGTCCCAGGAGTCCCAGCAACAGCAGCGCCGCACGACCCGGCTCTGGTGCGCCGATGACGGTGATCTCGCCGGTGGTGAAAAGCTGTGACACGTCCCAGATGTACCCTGCTCCCAGAGTCGGCAGGTTGATGGAGCTGAAGCCACTGATGCCTTCGACCGGGGCGGTGCCGCTCAGGATGCCGGTCCAGTCAAACAGCTTCCACGAGTCGCCAGCGATGAAGGTGGTGGCATTGAGCGAGGTGGCCACCGTCAAAATGGAAGAGCCTCCCAGCGCCACATTGCTCCAGGCCGGCGCGGAGACTTGCAGCAGGTCCGTTGCCCCCGTGCTATTCAGCGTGCCGCTGCCGGCGTTGGTGAAGAGGTTCAGCAGCGTCGTGCCATTCAGCGCCAGATTGCCCGCTCCGCTCAGGGCCAGAGACAAAGCCTGCCCAGAGCTTTCGCCAGGAACACCGACGTTGAGCGTGCCGTTAATGGTGATGGAGTTGCCAGAGGCGGGGGCGATGAAGCCATTGCCACCCAGGGTTGCACCACTGGCGACTGTCACCGTTCCTGTTCCCGTGCCAGAGCCAGTGGTATTTTCTGCCAGAAGAGTGCCTGCACTGACGGTCGTGCCCGCGCTGTAAGTATTGGCCCCGGAGAGAATCTGGGTGCCTGCGCCGGATTTGACGAGCGCGAGGGTGTTGGTGTTGTTGGCCAGCGTGCCGCTGAAGCTGCCGCTGCCACCGTTCGCTCCGACGGTCAGCGTGGAGTTGATCCCATTCACATTGACGGTGCCCGCGCCATTCAAGGCATCAATGGACTCCGCACCGACGGACAAGGCAAAGCGCGCCCCAGAGTTCACCGTGACGCTGCTCGTATCCGGGATGTAGTTCTGACTGCCAGCGGTGGCATTTCCGTCCTGGAAATAACCCGTGCCCGTAGCGGCCACAGTAATGTTGCCGGTGAAGGTGTTTGCGCCGTTGAAGAGCGTGCGGCTTGTGCCTTGAATGGTGATGTTACCAGTGCCGGAGATGCCATGGTAGTCGGTTTGGTCGGCGGCGTTAGAGTCCAGCACCACATCCCGCTGGAGCGTGACGTTGCTGAAGCCGACGGTGGCTCCACTGCCCGTGACGGTGCTGCGGCTGCCCAGCGTGGCAAGCCCGCTGCCGTTGCTGGAAACGACCACCGCTGCCGCGAAAATGATGCGATTCGTATCAAGATAGAGCGCCGCATTGCTGCTGCCGGTGGAGGTATCTCCCAGCGTGGTCGTGCCGGTGCCGAGGGCGCTGGTTGTCTGCACGCGCACCTCTCCGGCGCTGATGGTGGTGCCGCCCGTGTAGGTGTTGGCTGTGGCGATGGTCAGCACTCCGCTGCCCTGCTTTAGCAGTCCGCCGAAGCCAGCGATCACGCCACTCGCGCCGCTGATGGTGTAGGCGGTGGTGGTGTTGTTCACCGTGACGTGGCTTGGCGTGACGGTGCTGGTGAGAGACACGGCACCATTGGCCGAGGTATCATCAAACGTCACGGCATCCCAGGTGTAGAATTTATCCGTGCCGCCGCTCCAGATCTGACTGGTGTTGGTGTCCCAACTACCGGGTCCCGCCCAGGTGACATTGCCAATGCTGCCGGTGACATCCAGCAGCACGCTGCCGGGAACCGTTGTGGTATCGAGCGCGAAGCTTTGGCGGACGTTGGCAGGAAGGCCTGCGAGGACGAGATTGGCAGCGCTGCCTGCCGCGAGCGATGTGCCGCCGCTGACAAGCGTGTAACTGCCGGGCGCTGTCAGCAGCGATGCACTGATCGCGTTCACATTGATCGTCGTGCTGCCGCTCAAGGAAAGCGGGCCACTGATGGCGATTTGATCGTTGCCGGACGCGGCACTGCTGGAGAGATCAAAGCGCACCACACCACCCGTGCCGCCCAGAGTGAGTCCGCCGCCTGCCGTGAAGGTTCCCACGGTGCCGGTACCGGCGATGTTGAACGTCGTACCGGTGCTGGAAAGCGTGCCCGTGATGCTGTTGCCAGCCACGGTGGTGAAACTCGTGGTGCCCGTGCTGGAGTTCGTGATGCTCAAATTCGCCGCGCCCGAGATGCCGCCGGTAAACGTCGTTGCCGCAGTGGTGCTGGAGTTGGTGATGGTCACGTTGCCCGTGCTCGTGATGGCACTGCTGATGCTGGTGCTCGTGGTCGCGCTGGAGATATTCACTGCCAGGTCTCCCGACCCGCTGATGGGGCCGGTGACGATGTAGGCACCTATGGCACTGCTGATCGTGCTCGCGGTGCCGGCTTGCAGTGTGATGGGAGCAGCCACTGTGGAGTTCTGTGTGTTGACCAAGGAGCCTCCCGCCAGTGTGATGGGCCGCGTGACCGTATTCCCAAGGCCGTTCTGTCCGGTGCCAAACGATCCGCCCGTATTCACCGTGATCGTGCCCGTGCCAGCGATGGTCGCGCCGAGTGATACGTCCAGCGCTCCTTGATTGATGATGATGTTGCCATTGGTCACATTGGTGCTGGTCAGGGTGATGGTGTTCGTTCCAGTTTTGGTCAGAGTGTAGCCAGCTAGATCCAGAGTGGAGGTATTGGTGGTTCCCGTCCCGGTCAGGCCCCAAGCACCGGTGCCGCCGAGGGTGCTGTCTCCGGTGAGGGTGACGAAGCGCAAGGCGCTGTTTTGCGCCGTGGCGCTGCTGTTGATGAGGGCTCCGAGTCCCCCCACGCCCGTGCCCACAATGGAAACCGGCTCCGCGCCGAGATTGAAGCCGTTCACATCCAAAGTGGCCCCGCTTTGAATGAGGGTGCCACCCGCCGTAGTGCCAAGCACACCCGTCGTGCCAGCGCGCAACGTGCCTGCACTGACGGTGATGACACCACTGTAGCTGCTGGCTCCGTTCGCCAGCACCAGCGTGCCGTTGCCGGTCTTAGTGAAGGCACCACTGCCGCTGATCAGACCTGAGACCGTGAGCACGCCCGCTGGGTCCGTCACTTCAACAGTCCCACCCCCTGCCTGCACCAGTACGTTCTTGTTCGTGCTGCCGGAAGTAGCAGGAGTAAACTTCAATGTACCGCTGGTTGTGGTAGCCCCCAGGATGGCACTGCTGCCTGCCCCCAATGAGCTAGCACTGCCTGCATTGGAAACCGAATCAACGCTGACTGTGCCCTGTTGAATCTCGACCGTGCCGGTGAAACTGTTGGTCGCGCTGAGAGTCAGTGTACCAGTACCTTGCTTGAGGATGCCGCTGGTGCCGATGATGCCAACTCCACTGCCCGTGATGCTGTAGGCGGTGCCTGCGAGGGAATTATTGACCGTAATCGAGAGAGGCTGGACGTTCGCCGCGAGCGTCACGCTGCCGACTGCGGAGGTGTCATCGAAGGTGACGTTGTCCAGGTTGAAGAAGGTCTGGTCGGCGGCTCCGCTCCAGTTGGTGGTGGTGCTCACGTCCCAGGTGCCATTCACGGCACCGGTCCACGTGAGGTTTGCGGCAGAACCCGTGGCAGTGAGCAGCACGGAGCCAGGGATTGTGGTGGTATCAAAGGTGTATGTTTGGCGTGTGCCTGAACTGCCAAAGGCGAAGTTCGCCGCAGAAAGGGAACCCGTGGCACCGTCAGTGATGAGCGTGTACGTCACACCACTGACCGGCACCGTTGAGGGAGCCACAATCGTGGTGACACCACTGGCGCTGAGCGTCCCGCCGACCGCGATAAGGTCATTCACTCCACCGCCCACCGTGCCGTCAGTGCCAAAATCAAAGCGGATTTTGCCGCCACTCTGCAGCGTGAGTCCGCTGCTGATCGTCAGCGTGGCTGCCGTGCCATCGCCAGCGGGGCTGAGCGTGCCACTGTTGACCACGGAGCCGAGCACGTCTGTAGCAAAGCCCGCAGTCCGCCCTGCGATCAGCGTCTGCGTAGCTCCGAGTGCGAGGCCTCCTGATTTGGCGGAGACATCCAGCAACGCGCCCGAGCTGACCTGGATCAGGCTGCTGGCTGAGATGCTGCCCGTGGCAGAGAACGCGAGCGTGCCAGAAGTGATGTAGGTGCCACCCGTGTAGGTGTTCGCTGCCGTGAGCAAGGCCAGGCCTGCGCCGGTCTTGGTGAAGGAACTTGGCTGCGTGGCCGAGCCTGCGGTATTGAGGCCGTCGCCAATCACAGCGCTGATCAGCAGGTCGGTGGCAGCAGATCCGTCTGCGACATTGAAAGTAGTACCGGTGACTGCGGCTGCGCCGAGGGCAATGCCTGAGTTCGTTCCTGTCGCCGAGATGATGGAGGTGACGGCTCCGCCATTCACCGTGACCAGATCCTTCAGGCCCCAGGAGAGATAGGAGGCGTTAAAGCCCCCGGTGCTGTTAAGCGTGCCACCATTGAGCGTGATGGGACCCAGCGCGCTGTAGAAAGCACCGTTGTTGGTGACCGTGGCACCTGCATTGATGACCAGCGGTACCACAGGTGTTGCCGAATAAGCGCCGAACAGATTGCTGGCACCCGCGTTGAATACGCCACCGCTCACCGTGAGGGTATTGGTGACGGTGTTCGAGAGCGTGTTACTCACCACCACGGTGCCTTGGTTAACCGTCAAACCGCCCGTGAAGGTGTTGGCGGCGGTGAGGGCGAGCGTTCCCGCGCCGGTCTTGGTCAGAGAGCTGGCCTGCGCATTGGTGCCGTCACTTGTGCCATTTTTCAAAACGGCGCTGATGAGTAGATCTGTAGCGGCAGAACCGTCGGCTACATTGAACGTGACGCCAGTGACAAGCGCCTGCCCGAGTTCTACTGCTGCATTGGTTCCTGTCGTTGCGATGGTCGAAGTGACAGCTCCGCCATTGACGGTCACGGTGCCTTTCAATCCCCACGAGCCCAAGGTCGCATTGCCGCCTGTGGTGGTGAGCGTGCCGCCATTCAAGTTTAAAGGGCCTAGCACGCTGACAAAGGCACCGCTGTTGGTGAGCGTGCCGCCTGCGTTGATCGTGACTGGCGCAAGCGGAATGGCCGCGTAGTTGCCGAACACATTGCTAACTCCAAAGTTGAGCGTGCCGCCGTTGTTCACGGTGATGGCGTTGGTCGCCGTATTCGACAGCGTGTTGCTCACCGCCACGGTCCCCTGGTTCACCACCAAGCCACCGCTGAAGGTGTTGACAGCAGTCAGGTTCAGCGTACCAGCTCCGGTTTTCACCACGCGCGTGCTGGTGTTGTTGCCGATGATCGAAGCAATCGTCAGCGCTGCACCGGTATTGAATTGATTCACCACCAAATCACCGTTCACCGGACCGCGCAGCGTGCCGCCGGTGATGGTGGAGAGATTGGCACCGACATTCCCGGTCACGAGTACCCCGCTATTGCCAATCGTGTTCGTGGTGCCGGTAAGCGTCAGCGTATTGGCCGCAGCCGTATTGAAGCGCAGCGTGTAGGGGGTGATGACTGCTGCGGGCGCGACGGAGGTGGTAACATCGACGTTCTGATTCGCGTAGTTGGCCGCCGTGGTTCCACCGGTGGCAGTGGTGTAGTAGCTGGCCAGCGCGCTGATAGTGCCGCCCGCCGCGTTGGTGGAGTTCACTGCCCAGTCAGTGCCATTGATCGTGGCCCATCCGCCGATGATGCCGTTGGTGTTGAGGGTGCTCGTGGTAATGCTGGCCACACCGGTACCGGTGCCTGCGGTGCCGAAGTTGACTGTGGCTCCTCCGCTGTTCGTGAGGGAATTGAGGTTGAGCGTGGCGTTGTTGGACGCCGCGTTTTTAGCGACGGTGATGGTGTTGGCTCCAGCGCTGAAAAGGGTGCCAAGCACCGTCTGCGTGCTGTTGGCCGCGCCATTGGCGGTCAAAGAGAGCGCACCACCGCCGAGCGTGAGCGTGCCGCCAGCATACACTTTGTCATTGTTGTTGGTGGTATAATCCAGCGTGAGCGTGCCGTCGAGAATGGCGGTGCCGCCGGTGAGTGTGTTGGAACCCGCAAGGGTCAGGCTGCCGTCCCCGATCTTGCTGAAACTCCCGCTGCCGCTGAGCACACCGGACAAAGTCAGCACACTGGCTGCGGTGGAAACCGAAATGGCACCACCGCCCGTGCCAAGCGTGATGCTGCGGTTGGTCGCTGCCGTGGCACCCGTGTAGAGCAGCGTCCCGAGATTCGAGCCATCGCCAAGATTGATGACGGAACCCGCACCTAAATTGCTGCTCGTGCCACTGGCCGCCACGGTGCTGACGCTGAGGATGCCCTGATTGATCGACACGCTGCCGGTGAATGTATTCGCGCCGCTGAGCACGACCACGCCGGGTCCGGCCTTCACCACGCCACCTGCTGCCGCATTTTGAATGACAGCGCTCACGTTGACTGCTCCTGAATTGTTAAACTGCTGAAAGATAAGATCCTCGCCAGAGGCAGCAGTGAGAGCAGTGCCACTGATCGTCGTCGTAAAAGCACCCACATTCGGAGTGATCAGAATACCTCCAGAGCTGATCGTTTTCGCACCCGTACCCAACGCCAGTGTCTTGGCTCCAAGCTGGTTGAACCGCAACGAGTTCGTCGTCGCCGCCGGATTACCTGGTCCCGCTCCTGCGATGGTAATGTCGGTGTTGTTTCCCGCCGCGAAAGTGTCGCTCGTGTAGGTGCCGAGCGCGGCGATGGGGCCGCTGGCTCCATTCGTCGAGTTCACCGCCCAGTCCTGGCCGTTCAAAGTAGCCCAGCCGCCCAGGATACTGTTCGTGTTGGTGGTATTGGTGGTAGCGACTGCCGTCCCGCTGCCGGTGATGCCGTAGATGAGGTTAAGCGTGCTGCCGGTATTGCGGGTGATGGCGTTGAGATTGAGCGTGTCGTTGTTGCTTGCAGCGTTGTTGTTCACCGTGATCGTGGTGCTGCCTGCATTCAGCGTGGTGCTCAGCACGGTCTGCGTGGTGTCTGCGGCTGCATTCGGCGTAAGGCTAAGCTGAGCTCCTGCGAGCGTGAGGCTGCTCGTCGCGCTGAGTTTGGAATTGTTCTGCGTGGTGTAGTCGAGCACTAGGCTGCCGCCGCTGATTGTGGTCGAACCGGTAAAGGTATTGGCTCCACTCAAGGTCCACGAGCCAGCACCATTTTTGATGAGACCACCCGTGCCAGTGCCGACGCTGCTGGCGATGCTGCCATTCCCTGCGCCTGCCAAGGTGAGGCTAAAGCCAGAACCGGTGATAGTTCCAGTGTTGCTCAAAGTTAGCGTGTTGGCAGCAGTATCCGAAGAAATCGTTGTCGCCGCGCTCAGGGTGATGAGTCCAGCATAGCTGTTGTTTCCGCTCACGCTTTCCAAAGCTCCCGTGGCTCCGGCAGCTCCAGCGCCCGCGAGGCTCAATGCCTGGCTACCTCCCGCGATGCCGCCCTGCACCTGCACCGTGCCACCCGAGGCGACAGTGATGGCGCTGTTGGTGGCAAAGGCTGTGGCATTCTGGTAGTTGGCGATACCCGCATTGATCGCGGTCGTGCCCGAGAATGTGTTTGCCCCAGAGAGGGTGAGGGTGCCGCCGCTGTTTTTGTTCAAGCCCGCGCTGCCCGCGAGTATGGCGGAGACGGAGCCAGCATCGAGATTGAAAGTGCTCGCGCTGGTCAGCGTACCCGTCGTGCCGGTGATGCTGACGCCTTTGAGGCTGACGGCATTCACACTCTGTGCGAAAGTGGTGATGCCAAGGGTGCCACCATTGACGACGATGCTGGAGGCGCTGTTGAGGACGTTGGCTAGGGCAAGTGTCAGCGTGCCGCTGTTGACCGTCGTGGTTCCGGTGTAGGTGCTAACCACAGTGCCGAGTGTCAGCGTGCCGCTGCCGCTGTAAGTGAGGGAGGAGGCATTCGAGCCGTTGTTGCCAATGGGCGCGTTGATCGTGACGGAGCCTGGGCCAAGGATAACAAGTTCATTCGTGGCTCCGATTTGCAGGCCGCCAGTGGTACGGCTGAAAGTCAGCGTGCCGGTGCCTGTCTGGAGCAGGCCATTGAGTGTCAGTGTGTTTGCTGCCAGTGCAGTCGTGGTGGCGGCACCGGTGTATTGCAGCGTGTTGGCCGTGCGTGTGCCAGCAACTGTGGCCGCAGCAGAGTAGGTGTAGTTGGTGCTGGCACTGGTGACGTTCGCAAGGTTGGCGGTTGCCGCAGTGGCCGCAGAGTAGGCCAGGATGTTTCCACCACTGATCGTCGCATACTGCGTGGAGGTGCCCGTGCCCACGGTGGCCCACGGCCCAAGGATGCCATTGGCCACGGAGTTGGTCGTCGTCGCCACAGTGCCGCTGGCAAGCGGAACCACGCTAAAGTTCAGCGTGCCGCCTGCACTTTGCGTGATGTTGCCAAGCGCTGTCGTGAGGCTGGTAGCGGAGTTTTGATTCAAGGTGATGACGTCAGCTCCTGAATTGACCGCCAGCCCATTGAAGCTCTGACTGTTCGTTGCTGCTGATTTTCCGACGAGAGTCAGAGTGCTGCCACCGCCGAGAGAAAGGCCAGAGGCGCTATTAATGATGTTGGTAAGGGGTGAAGTGGTTTGGCTGAAATCCAGCGTCAAGGCACCAGCATTCACCGTGGTCGTACCTGTGTAAGTGTTTGCAGCGGCGAGGGTGAGAGTGCCCGCGCCAGTCTTCGTGATTCCGCCACTCCCATTCACCACCGCACCGATGGTCAGAGTGGCCCCCGATGCAGTGAAGATGCTACCGTTCACGCTGCCGAAATTCAGCACATCACTGCTGGTCGCCGCCGCCAGGATGACAGAACCGAGATTGATCTGCAGCGCGGCGAGATTGATCGATCCGCCTGCATTGAGTGTGACTGTGTAGCTGCCAGTGGCATCCATGCCAGCGGCAAAGACAGCCGTTTCCAGGCCCGTGTTTCCCCAGACAAACGCCGTGCCTGTGCCATTGGGCGAATTCCAATTGGCCACGGTGGTGTTCCAGTTACCCGTGGGGGTGGGGCCACCTGAGCCAGCAGTGCTGCCGTTGACATCCCAGTAGTTGGCCTGGGACCAGGCGGCAGGTGTCATCCATAGCATGATGAACGACAACGATAGCGGTGTGATGATGCGATAACGACGGGAAGTCTGTGCAGGGGACCTGCGCAGCCGCCGCAACGGGCGAAGCAGTAAAGACAGCAATTTCATAGGGGGGAGTTTTTTTTGCCACGGCCATGGGGTGGCCTTGGGCGAGTTCTGGCGGGGTGGCGCTGCCTGCTGTAGGGGCTCACGCCGGGGACTCCGCTCACACGCGGCTGCATCAGACCCGCCGCGTGGTCGCTGCGTAGTCAGGGTGCGCTGCTAGAGCATCATCCCGGGAGACAAGGTTCGAGCGTGATCCGCCTTTTTGTGGCTGGCGGACCGGCTTGATTCGAAGTCAAAAGAACATTCCGTTTGTCGGATCAGCCATTGATGCGCCGCGCTAAACGACACATATCCTATTGGATAAGTGGGGATATAAAGACCAATCCACCTTTGTCTAGTAGGAGTTGGATAATTTTGCGTTGCAATTCGCAGCGCCGGAATGAGAAACGGCGGTCTCAAATCTGTAACGTGCGCCGACGACCGGTGGCGCAGTCAGCCACCAGCATGCCACCCCTGAAACGCGGAGCCCGGTTCAGGCGAAAATTTCCCACGTGACTTCACCGGCCACATCCGTGAGCCGGAAGTCGCGGCCGGCGTAACGGTAGGTAAGACGCTCGTGATTGAGCCCCATGAGGGCCAGGATCGTCGCGTGGAGATCGTTCGTGTGCATGCGGCCTGCCACGGCCTTGATGCCAAGGTCATCCGTGCCGCCGTGCACGTAGCCTTTCTTCAATCCAGCTCCAGTGAGAAACATCGAATAACCGGTGATGTTGTGATCGCGGCCATCAGCCCCCTGCATGGTTGGCTGGCGGCCAAACTCGGAGCCGAAGAGCACCAGCGTTTCATCCAGCAGCCCACGCTGTTCGAGATCCGCGAGCAGCGCAGCGGTGGGCTGGTCCACGGAGCCAGTGCGGTCGATCAGGCCCTTGTGCAGGTTGTTGTGATGGTCCCATCCTCCCTGGCAGATTTCAACGAAACGCACCCCCGCTTCGCTGAGTCGGCGTGCCATGAGGCATTGCCGCGCAAAGGCCGCCTTCGGCCCCTTTTCGTTCACGCCATAGGCTTCCTGCACCTTCTGCGGCTCACTGGAAATGTCGAGCAGTTCAGCGACCTTGCCCTGCATTCGGAAGGCGAGTTCATACGAATCAATGATGGCATCCACCGGATCAGGCGCGCCGGGCCGTGCGGCGAAATCGCGATTAAACGACTGAATGAGATCAAGCTGACGGCGCTGCTGCGGCGAGGTCGTTGCTGGCTTCAAATTCGCCAGCTGGCCCTGATCGTTGATGCGCGTGCCTTGATAGTGCGCTGGCAAAAAGGCGCTTCCGTAGTTCACCGCGCCGCCAAAGTTGGGCGGTGGGTTGACGGTGATGTATCCCGGCAGGTCCTGATTGGGTGTGCCTAGGCCGTAGAGCAGCCACGCGCCCATGCTGGGCCGTGTGAGGGCCGCATTGGCACTGCCGGTATGCAGTTGCACCACCGCCTGCGGATGCGCCGGTGTGTCCGTGTGCAAACCACGCAGCCAGGTGAGCTTGTCGGCATGTTTGGCGATGTTTGGCAGCAGCTCGGAAAACCACGATCCGGTCTGCCCGTACTGACTGAACTGGAACTTTGACCTGGTCAGCGTGCCGCCGCCGGGTCCGGCTTTGCCGTCGTGCTTGATCAGCTCGGGCTTGAACTCAAAGGTGTCATGGCCTGACATCGCACCTTCCATGAAGATAAAGATGATGCGCTTGGCCTTGGCGGGGAAATGCGGCGCACGCGGGGCGAGCGGCTTCAGGGGCGTGCCATTGCGAATCGCTTCGGCGGCCATGAGGCCGTTGAACGCCATGTAGCCAAATCCTGCGGCGGTGGTCTGCAGCGCCGTGCGCCGTGTGAAGAGAGAGGGGTGAGACATGAGAAAGCGGTTAGCGGATGAAACGGAATTCAGCGGAGGCATAGAGGACTTGGGCAAGGCTCATCCACGCGGCGGACTTGGCGTCAGCAGGCACGGCCTCAGCCTCGGGAATGGCGGCGGCAGTGCGGTCCACATCGTCGGCATTGGCGGGCGGCACCACCGCTCCGCCTGTCTCTGCGGAGGCGACTACCACCGGCGCTGGTTGGGGGGCAGTCCGCTTCGGCGGGGGCACGTAGCTGCCGGCCTGATCGGCCAGAAACCGCGTGGCACGTTTTTCATCGGCGGCGCTCGGTTCACGGCCCAGCGTGAGCTGCCAGAGGTGGGATAGCCGTGCTTCTGCGGGCAATTTCAACACGCGCTCCGCCAGCGCAAGCGACTGCTGTCGCACGAAGGACGAATTGAGCAGAAACAAAGCCTGCATGGGGACGGTGGTGGTGGCGCGCTGACCAGTCACCAGCGTCTGATCGACAGGATCAAAAGCGTCCAGTGACTTGGGTGTCACGCCACGCAACTGCGGCAGATAGACACTGCGTTGCAGGCCTGAATCAGCCGCGATGTGGATGCCTGCGGCCTCCGGACCGTTGTCACGCATTTCGACCATGCGCAGCTTCGTCACGGCTGAGACCTCTTGCTTCGGCACCAGCTTGCCGGAGATCGCCAGCATCGAATCACGCAGCTCTTCTGTTTCCAGTCGCCGTGGGGAGTGCCGCCAGATGAAGCGGTTCGAGGGATCGATTTCCTGATGCTGCTCGGGTGCCGCTGAGCCGAGGCGATAGGTATGGGACAGCGTGAGCTGACGCACGAGCTTCTTGGTGGACCAGCCCTGGCGGATGAATTCACCCGCGAGATGGTCAAGCAGTTCAGGATGCGACGGGCGGTCGCCCTTGATGCCGAAGTTATCGACGGTGGAGACAAGGCCCGTTCCAAACAGGTGCTGCCACACTCGATTGACGACCACCCGTGCGGTGAGCGGGTTTTGCGGACTGGTAAGCCACTGCGCGAGCTGGAGACGACCGCTTTGATCGGCAGGTAGGGAGGGTGCATCCGGCACCGTAAAAGTGGTGAGGAAGCCTCGCGGGATCACCGGACCAAGCCGCTCAGCCTCGCCCCGGATGCGGAGTTCCGTATCGGCGATCTTCTTCGCTTCGCGCACCCCATGCACGACGAAACCCTGTGCGGCGGGATCGGTCAGATCATGCAGCTCATTTTGCAGCGCTTCAAAGCGCAGGCGGAAGGGGCGCTGCGTCGGACGGCCATCGGCGGCGAGTTTGAGTCCTTCGGGAGTACCTCGGATTCCTTCCCAGGCTTTCTTGGCCTCCGCAAACCTGGTTTCGATCTCCTTCACCTTCTCAGGGGGGGGCAGGCGGCGGTGTGTTGGATAACCGGACGAGGTTGGCAGGGTCGTAGTAGTCGAGCCCGCCACCACCCATCTTGTTGCGCACTCCCGCGCCGTTTTCGGTGTTGGTGAAAATTCCCGCCAGCGCGTAGTAGTCCGTCATGCGGATGGGGTCAAACTTGTGGTCGTGGCAGCGCGCGCAACTGACGGTGAGCCCCAGCAGGGAACGTGTCACGGCGTCGATCTGCTCGTCCACGTTGTCCATGATGAAGCGGATCTTGAAGCGCTGGTTCACGTCCTTGACGCCGAGAGCCAGGAATCCGGTGGCGGTCAGCAGGCGGTCGCGTTCGTCGTTGTCGGTGGCGGGGAGGAGATCACCGGCAATCTGCTCCTGAATGAAGCGATCAAACGGCACATCACGGCGCACGGCCTCGATGACATAGTCTCGATACTTCCAGGCGTGTGGATAGGGAATGTTGCGCGACGGGCCGGTGGATTCGCCATAACGGGCCACGTCGAGCCAGTGGCGGCCCCAGCGTTCGCCAAAAGCGGGCGATTCAAGCAGCCGGTCCACCACACGGGCAAAAGCGTCCGCTGATGGGTCCTGGATGAAACTCTCGATTTCCTGCAGCCCAGGCGGCAGGCCGGTGAGATCGTACGTGACGCGGCGAATGAGCGTGAGGCGGTCCGCATCAGCGACTGGTGGAAGCTGCTTGTCCTCAAGTTTGGCAAGGACAAAGCGGTCCAGATTGCCCTCCGGCCATTGCGCATCCTTCACGGGAGGCACGCCTGGCTGCGTGAGCGGCTGCCAGGCCCAGTGTTTCTGCTTCAGCGCCTCCATTTCCGGCTTGGGCGCGGTGAGGGAGGCGGGAATGCGTTCCCGTGGCCAGGCGGCTCCGTCCTTGATCCACGTCCTGAGATCGGCGATCTGTGCTGCGCTGAGTTTGTCGCCTTCCTTGGGCATGACCTTCTTCGGATCGGAGTGGACGACACGTTGAAGCAGCAGACTGGCGGAAGGATCACCCGCGACGATGGCCGGCCCGTTGTCGCCCCCGGTGAGCAGGCCGTTGCGGTCATCGACACGCAGATTGCCGGAAGGCTTGGTATCCGCCGCATGGCAGGTATGGCAGTTGTCCACGAGGATGGGACGGATCTTCTTTTCAAAGAAGTCGATTTTCGCCGCCTCGGGGTCACCGGCGTGCAGCAAGGTGCTTGCGAGAGTGGCGGAAAACCACAGGAGCATTCGGTTTTTCATCAGTGATCCAGCGAGTCGAAGATTCAGTTGGCGAGGCAACCGAGAAGGCTGACGAGAGTCAGGAAGATGATGACCATGCTGACGACTGCGGCGAGACGCAGCAGTGTGTCTTTCGCAGGATTGGCATGAAAGGGAGAAGATGAAGTCATAGGCTTGAGAGTGGGTGGGGGTTGCAGCGTCATTCCTGATTTAACAGGTCATAACTTCCTGCTTGGATTGCTGAGGATGACCTTCCCGTTTGAGGATCAGCCTGTGCCGCTGGCTTCACCGCCTTACGACTTGGGGTGGCGCGTTTGCATGCTGCGGGCAGGCGGCGCTCAGAAATATGACCTTTAAAAAAACTCCCCGGCCCGTGGCTTTCTCAGCTGCCGGGCCGGAGAGTTGTTGTTGGGTGCTGGACGAGGTTCAAAGAACAAGATTAAAAACCGGGTCGGCAGCCCCTCACTCACCTTTGAGGGGCTGCCCCTATCCCTGTTTTGCCTGAGGCTATGCCCTGCGCCGGGCACGCCCAACCATGGAACCAGGCAAAAAATCGTATTCGTCCAACTCCTCGGCATCGTAGGCCAGTTCAAGTGCGGCCTTGGAACCGGGTATGTAGCGCCAGTGAAAGCGGCTCTTGCTTGGCGGCTGCTGAATGCGGCCGAACTTGTCTTTGGATGCCGGACGCGCGGGTGATTTTTGTTTGAAGGCAGACATGGGATTAAGCGGTTGAGGTTGCATGCTGTGGCAGCCAGCCTCCCAAGGTCATGAGTCGGTCGTCGGGCGCATGAATGAATCATATATCATACACGGTCAATAGGATTTTAAAGCGCGCTGGTGTTTTTTGATTCATCCAGGCATGAAGTTTCTCAAACATGCGCTGGACAGCATGCGTCATATGCATATAAAACCTACTTGTTAGGTGTGATATAAGAGCGCGGGCGGCCACGCCACGTACATGCTCCGATCCGTGCCGCGGAAGGTCAGTCCACCAGCACTTCCGCATGACCGCGGCGCCGGGCTTTAAGTTCCGGCATCAGGCTCATGTTCACATTCACCCCGGCATTCCCTCCCTGCGCTCATGAACAGCACGCGCTCGGTCTCCTCCGCGATTCCTGCAACACTCAGTCGGTCTCCTTCCAGTCCGCCAAACTTCACGTTGGATTCGAATGCCCCCGGTGCCTTGACGGGTCGGCCACGCCTGGCGGTGGCGCAAAATTTTCACGGCAGACACGTGGACTTTGCCGGCCAGACCGAAGATTATCATCCCATCCTCGCCCCTGCGCAGCCACGTTCACGCCGGGATCCGGAATCGCTGGCCGCCTGGCGGGGAGTTGGGATGACTTTGCTGATGATTCTCTACACCACGTTTTTTATTGTGATATATCGCACGACACCATACCATTTCATACCAGCGCCTGCAGTGCAGGATCAGAGCAGCAGGTCTGCAGTCAAAGTCCCGGTCGCCAATAAGAACTCGATTGAGGATATGATCAAATCCTTGCTCCCATGAGCACCTTCATCACGTCATCCATGGTGATCCAGCCGCACATCGCCCCCTGGCGGTCATCGACCAGGGAGGCGATTTCATGCTGCTCCAGGAAGAGCGTGAGCAATTGGGTGAGCGAAGCTTTGCTGTCAATGTGCAGCACCGGACGGATGAGGCCGGTCCATGGGGACTGCGGTGTTTGGAGATTCTGCACAAACAGTTCACGCACTCGAACGTAACCGCTGATGTTGATGGCGGAACCATCCGGACTGACGGGATAGCTGCGGTGCAGCTTCGGTCCCAGGTCGGCCACGTTTTGGGCCAGTGTTTTGCGCTGATCAAAGATTTTCACCGCATCTTGCGGCACCATGGCGGTTTTCACCCGGCGGGCGCTCAACGTGGCCGCATGGATCATGATGATCTCTTCATGATTGTGCAGCAGTTGCTCCGCTTTCGCCGCCTGCACGAGCGTGATGATGTCCATGATCTGATCACTCCGGCTGCGGTGGTCTCCCGCACCGCTTTTCAGTCTTTCACAGAACTTCTCCATCAGCCAGATCAATGGGTGGCAGAGCCAGAGCATGACGCTGAGCGGCCCGATGAGCCTGGGTGCCAGTCGGCTGGCATGGTGCACACCAAGAATTTTGGGCGTCATCTCACCGCCAAAGAGCACGGCGGCCGTCATGATGATGGAAAACAACCACAGCCATTCCGCGCCGTAAATCGAGCTGAATACCGCCCCGGCCAGTGTGGCGAGGCCGGTGATGGCGAGCGTGTTGAACACCAGGATCGCTGATATGGGCCTCTCGATCTGGTTTTTCATCGCCAGCCAGCGCGCGGCGGCTTTCACCCCCTTTTTTTCCTGCAGCTTGAGTTCCAGCGGATTCAGGCTGAGCAGGACCGCCTCCGTCAATGAACAGATGAAGGAGACCACCAGAACTGTGGCGGTAATGAGAAGGAGGAGGATCAGCATGGTTTTTCAGGGTTCAGGCCAGTCCCCAGCGCTTGCGCAGGAAACGTTCCCAGGGGCTGAACAAAGCCTTGTCCGCCACAAAGCCAACAACAAGGATCACCAGCATGATGGCTGCAACCTGATCCATCGCCTGCAACTCCCTTCCATAGTGCAGCAGATGACCGAGCCCGAAGCCCGTGAGCACCGTCACATAGATTTCAGCCGCCATGAGCGAACGCCAGGCAAACGCCCAGCCCTGCTTCATGCCGCTCACCAGATGCGGCAGACTGGCAGGCAGCAGCACATGCCAGAGCAGGTGAAAGCCACTGGACCCCATGGTGGTGGCGGCACGGCGGTAAATCGGCGGTATCTGCCGAATACCGTGATCCGTGGCCAGCAGCACCGCCCATAACGTGCCCATGATCACGATGAACAGCATGGCTGATTCGGTCTGACCAAACCACAACAGCGACAGCGGCACCCAGCACACACTCGGCAGGGTTTGCAGGCCGAGCGCCAGCACTCCCAGCGTGTCTGCCGCAAAACGAAAACGCGCGGTGAGCAGGCCCAGTGGAATGCCCAGCAGCAGCCCAATAAAATATCCGATGCCCAGGCGCGTCATCGTGACGACTCCTGCGGAAAGCAGCGTGCCATCCACCGTGGACGCCACCAAATATTTTCCAATCGACAAAGGGGATGGCACCAGCACGGGCGACCACCAGCCCGCACGTGAGGCCGCCTCCCAGGCGATGATCAGCACGGCAAAAAAGCTCAGGGAACTCAGCACTCGGATCATGCGATGGAAGGGGTGGAGTGCTTCTTCAGTTCAACGGTGATGGCGCTCGCGATCTGCGCCACGGCGACGTCATTGATGTCACGCTGCCGTGGCAGTTTCACCACGTACTGCGCATGAATGCGGCCGGGGCGCGGCGTGAAGAGCACGACGCGGTCGCCCAGGCACACCGCTTCGCGCACATTGTGCGTCACAAAGACGACGGTCTTCTGACGCTTCTGCTGGATGTCCTGCAGGTCTGTGTAGAGCTGCTCGCGCGTCATCGCGTCGAGCGCGGCAAAGGGCTCGTCCATCAGCAGAACACGGGGGTTTGGCGCGAGCGCCCTTGCCAGCGCAACTCGTTGTTTCATGCCACCAGACAGCTCGTGGATGTTGGCACGCGCAAAATTTTCCAACCCGACAAGTTTCAGATAGTACATCGCCAGTTGCTTGCGATCCGCGTCGGTCAGGCCCGGTTTCAAATTCAAACCAAACAGGACATTGTTAATCACATCCAGCCAGGGAAACAGCGCATGCTCTTGAAACATGACCATGCGCTGACGCCCAGGTCCGGTGACGGGCTGGCCGTCGGCATGGATGCTGCCTGAGGTCGGCGCTTCGAGGCCGGCGATGAGATTGAGCAGCGTGCTTTTGCCACACCCGCTGGTGCCCAGCAGACAGACGAACTCCCCCTCCGTCACCTGCAGATTGATGTTCTGCAGCGCTTCCACGGTCTGATGTGCTCCATGGTAGGTTTTGGAGACATTTTGGACCTGAAGTTTGGCCGGTGGCGGATTGTCGAGGGCTTCGTCTAAAGTCATTCAGTAGGCGCTGGATCAGAGCTTGGGAAGTAACGCGTCGAGAGACGGGATGTCGTGCAGGAAGCCGGCTTTTTTAGCGGATTCCACCATCACGTCCAGCGCCGGACGCGATATTTCGTCGCTCAGCACCACGCGTGGCAGCGCACGGTCCAGCAATGGATCGCCCGGAGCTTTGGTCGTAAGCTCTTTCAACTCCGCTTTGATCAGTTCCCGCGCTTCAGCCGGATGCTGCTTGATCCACTCCGTGAGTTCGTGGTGCGCGGCGACTAGTTTCTTGGCCAGATCGGCGCGTTCCGTCACGAAGGCGGCACTGGCCGCGAGCAGGGTGGCAAAGGTGCCTTTGTCCTCGACAAAGATTTTGCCGTCGGCTTCAAGTTCGAGGCGTGACACCCACGGCTCCACCGTCCACACCGCGTCGATTTCACCTTTGATGAAAAGCGCGAGCTGATCTGGGTTCTGCGTCGGCAGCACGACGGCGTCGCCTCCGGTCTGCGTGACTTTGAGGCCGTTGTCAGAGAGCCAGGCACGCAGTTGGATGTCCTGGGTGTTGCCGAGCTGTGGCGAGGCGATGCGTTTGCCTTTGAAATCCGCCGGGGTTTGGATGTTCGCCGCCGGACGCACCACCAAGGCGCTGCCACCTGTGGCCGCGCCAGAGAGTATCCGCAGTTCAGTGCCTTGGGACTTGGCGTAGGCGTTCAGCACCGGGCTGGGGCCGATGTACGTGACATCCAGCGCACGGGCAAAAATGGCCTCGGTCGCGGAGGGGCCTGCATTGTACACAAACCATTCCACCGGCACGCCCAGTCGCGGTTCAAACCAGCCTTTGCCCTGACGGCTGAGCTGGTGGGCCACGAGTCCCTGGATGTGCGTGATGTTCGGAAAGTGACCAAAGCGCAGCGCTGCTTTGGGATCCGTGTTTTTTTTGCCACAGGCCGTGAGTCCGGCGGCCGACAGAGTGCTCAGTTGGAGGAAGTCGCGTCTGTTCATCAAGGTGGGTGCTGTCTAGAGATTCGGGGCGTAGGACTGCAGCTGGCGATAGCGGGCGAGAATGGTTTTGACCGCCATCACCGTGGCGGCGACTTGCAGTGGCATGGGTGCCAGCGATGGCGTTTCAAAAACAATTTCCAAGGATTTGGAGGTCTGCCCTGGCGGCGAAGTCAGCATGCCCAGATAGCCTTCACGAATGATGCCGTTGTCAGCCAAAAAGCCGTCGATCACCTGGGAGTCGTTGCGTGGCAGAATCTTGGAAGCTTCCGTCAGCGCAGGCTTCAACAGATGCTCACTGAGGAAGGAGCCACCCACGAAGCCATACACACCATCACTGTCTTCGTCCGAATGCAGCGAAATGATCCCATCATATTTTTCACGACGCAGTTCACCTTCGAGGTACTGAATTTCAGGTTCGTCGGATTCATTCCAGAACTGACGGTTCAGATCAATCCCGCTGCCCGAGTGCCGGGTGCGTGACCGCCGTCCAGTAGGATTGCAAACCGGATAGATGTGCAGCTCGTAGTCGTGGAGTTCCACCGGCTGCTCCGAGGCCCAGCGCAAGATGTCAAAGGCCGCAAGAGTGCCCGCCTCTTCGTCGCCATGAATGCCGGCGAAGATGGCAAACTTGAAGCCAAAGCCTGGATTGAGCGGCTTGGAAATGATTTTCGGAATGAACGTGCCGCGCTCGATTTCCGGCGTGGGTTCACGCAGCACGAAATAACGGCGGCGGGTGAGCGGGCGGGGGATGTTGTCCCCGGTGTAAGTGAGAAATGAGGGTAAGGCTGACATGGCTGTTAGGATCCAACTTTGTTGCGGGCTTCGTCGGCGAGTGCCGTGGAGAGGTAGCGTTCACCCGTGCTACATCCCACGGTGACGATCAGCTTGCCCACATTCTCCGGTCGTGCCGCCACTTGCAGCGCCGCCCAGACGTTGGCTCCTGTTGAAATGCCCACCAGCAGCCCCTCTTCACGGGCAAGACGCTGCGCTGTGCGGATGGCGTCCTCGTTGCTGACCTTGATCACTTCATCCAGGATTTTGATGTTCAGGTTCTTCGGCACGAAGCCGGCTCCGGTGCCCTGAATCTTGTGCGGCCCCGGCACCAACGGCTCGCCATTCAGCGTCTGCGTGATCACCGGAGACGCCGCAGGCTCCACCGCGATGGATTTGAATTCAGGTTTGCGCGCTTTAATCACTTCGCTCACGCCCGTGATCGTGCCGCCGGTGCCCACTGCGGCGACGAAGATATCGATCTTGCCCTCCGTGTCCGCCCAGATTTCTTCCGCCGTGGTTTGGCGATGAATCTCAGGATTGGCCGGGTTTTCAAACTGCTGCGGAATCCAGGAATTGGGGGTCGCTGCGTGCAGTTCATTGGCTCTTTCAATGGCACCCTTCATCCCCTTGGGGCCGGGCGTCAGTTCCAGCTCGGCACCCAGCAGGGCCAGCAGCGTGCGGCGCTCCAGGCTCATCGTTTCTGGCATCGTCAAGATCAGGCGGTAGCCCTTGGCCGCCGCCACAAAGGCCAGCGCGATCCCGGTGTTGCCCGAAGTCGGTTCGATAATGATGGTTCCCGGCTTGAGCCGTCCGTCCGCTTCCGCCGTTTCGATCAAAGCACGCCCAATCCGGTCTTTCACGCTGCCGAGCGGCTCTTTGAATTCCCCCTTGAGCGCAATCGTGGCATTCACCCCTGCGGCGATGCGGTTGAGCTTGATGAGCGGAGTGCGGCCGATGGTTTCAACGATGCTGGTGTAGTACGACATGGGCGTGAGCGGGTTGAGTTGAACTGAATGAGAAAGGGGGCTTATTTTTTCCCTTGTGTGACCAGGGGCTCGCTTGCCAGACGGGTCTTTTCCGTGCTCTCGACCTGCGTGACACGCCCCTCATGCACGATGATCTGCACAGAGCCGAATCTCAGTGCGGAGACCTTCTGCCTGACGATGTCCAGCCAGGACTCGACATCAGTTTCTGCGGTTTGCTGCGCCATGAGTGTGAGGAGGTGAGGTTTGAAGTGATGAAGCACGGATGTCCCCGTGCCTGGCCATACGTATGATCACAAATATACACTAATCAAGCAGGAATAAGATATTATTTCGTCGCATTGCTTGGTCAGCCGCAATCAAATAACGGCCCTGCGTCAATCCGCGCCAGCGTCCCCGGAGTGCGGCGCTTCAGCGCCGCTCTCGCACGTCCCCACCGCCCTCGTCACCCCAGCGCCCCCTCCCACTCCGCCTCCTTGAACCCCACCAAATACACCTTCTTCCCCGCATCCACCACAAACGGCCGCTTCACCAGATTCCCATTCCCCGCCAGCAACTCCAGCGCCGCCTCCGTGCTCATCCCCGGCAGCGTGTCCTTCAGCCCCAGACTCCGGTAGTCCATCCCCGACACATTGAACAGCCGCCGCAGCTCATCACCCTGCGCCGCCAGCATCCCCTTCAGCTCCCCCACCGTCGGCGGCGTCTCCCGAATCGCGATCTCCTCACACTCAATCCCCCGCCCCTTCAGCCACTTGATCGCGTTCTTGCACGTAGAGCATCCAGAGTAAGCATAGACTTTGAGCATGGTATAAAAGAGAAAAGAGGTCCCGGTTGAGCAGCCCAACGAAGCCCCGATTCAATCAAAGGAAAACAAAAACCACTCCCCTCTCCCCATTCCTTCGCTCTCCATTCCCTTGCCAAAAAACCACGCCCTCTTCGTCATTCGACATTATTTCGTCATTCGGATTTACTCATTCGTCATTCTCTCCATCCACGCCCCAAACTCCTCCGGCACCTTCGCCTCAAACGCCATCGGCTGATCGTGGATCGGGTGGTTAAACGAAAGCTTCCACGCGTGCAGCATCAGCCGCGGCACCCGCACCCGCTGCTTCGCTGGCTGCGCATAGATCGGATCTCCCAAAATCGCGCACTGCAAAGACTCCCGCATGTGCACACGGATCTGGTGCGTCCTCCCCGTCAGCAGGCGGCACTGGATCAGCGCACACCCCTCATCCACCGCCAGCCGCTTCCACTCCGTCACCGCCTCCTTCCCTGCCCCATCCAGCAGGTTGCTCATCCGCTTACGGTCCACCGGATGCCTGCCAATCGACGTCTGAATCCGTCCGCCCTCCTCCTTCGGCACCCCATTCACCACCGCCAGATAAATCTTCGAGATGCGCCGCTCCGAAAACGCCTCCGTCAGCCGCCGGTGCGCGACGTCATTCTTCGCCACCACCATGCAGCCGCTCGTGTCCTTGTCCAGCCGGTGCACAATCCCCGGCCGCATCTCCCCACCGATCCCGCTCAGGTCCTCAATGTGGTGCAGCAGCGCGTTCACCAGCGTCCCGTCAGGATTTCCCTCCGCCGGGTGCACCACCAGCCCGGAGGCTTTGTCCAGTACAACGATGTCCGTGTCTTCATACAAAATCGTCAAAGGAATGTTCTGGGCCTTGATCTCCACCTCCGCTACATCCGGCACCGTGAGATTCACCGCATCCCCGCATTTGAGAGTCGCCCCCGCCTTGACCGCTTTGCCGTTCAGGGTTGCGTGTCCGTCCTTGATCAAATCCTGCAACCGCGAGCGCGACATCTCCGGCAAACGCCTCGCCAGGTGTTTGTCGAAACGATCGCCTATATCCACTGTTTCACTGATGAGCCAATCCACCGCATAAACTCAACATTCGAATTAATAAGGCAAACTGTAATTTCTGGCATCTCCAATGCGTCCGTCTAATATCCGAACCTTCTTTCTTTGATCCTCGCCCCTCCAGAACAGTCGTTTTTGAGCACCTGCCCGGTGTGTCAGCGCCAGATCGATGTCACCTCCCTCGAGCCCTTCACCAAGCTCAAGTGCCCCTTCTGCGGCCAGATGGTCCGCGTCCGCCGCCGCTTCGACCAGTTCATGATCGTCCGCCAGATCGGCGAAGGCGGCATGAGCCGCGTGTTCGAAGCCGAAGACGAAACCCTCGGCCGCCGCGTTGCACTCAAAATCCTCAACCGCCAGTACTCCCGCGACTCCACCCGCCTCGAGCAGTTCCGCCGCGAGGCCCACATCACCGCCAACGTCACCCACCCCAACGTCATCAAGCTCTACTCCGTCGGCTACGACCAGGGCTACTTCTACATCGCCATGGAGCTCGTCGGCGGCGGCTCCCTCGAGCAGCGCATCCGCCGCGAAGGCCACCTCAAAGAAGCCGAAGCCCTCCGCATCGGCCGCGAAGTCGCCGAAGGCCTCCGCGCCGCCCAGCAGCTCACCCTCATCCATCGCGACGTCAAACCCGCCAACATCCTCTTCACCGAGACCGGCACCGCCAAGGTCGTGGACTTCGGCCTCGCCCTCTTTGTCGATCGCGGCGGCGATCAATCCGGCGAGATCTGGGCCACCCCCTACTACGTCGCCCCCGAAAAAGTCATCGACAACAAAGAAGACTACCGCAGCGACATCTTCTCCCTCGGCGCCTCCCTCTACCATGCCATGACCGGCAATCCGCCCCACAAGGCGGACACCAATGCCATCGAAGACCTCCGCCGCATCAAAGCCAGGCGCGTCACCCTCGGCGAATCCGGCCTCCGCTTCTCCCCCCGCACCGAGCACGTCATCAATGGCATGCTCAGCTACAACCCCGAAGAGCGCTTCGCCAACTACTCCGAAGTCGTCGATGAAATGCGCCTCGCCGAAGGCCTCCTCGATCGCGGCTCCGTCCGCCGCCGCCTCTTCTCCCGCCGCGCACGCCTCATCGGCTCCATCGCCGCCGCCATCATATTTGCTTATGCCATGGGCTGGTTGCTCCGTGAAGGAGGCGAGCGCCGCCAGGTCCGCGCCCTCCAGCTCGCCACCGCCAACAGCACCGACCTCGACGGCTCCGGCGTCACCCTCACCGCCGACAAAGCCAAGAAAAAAACCGCCTCCGAACGCTTCACCGAAGCCCGCCAGGCCATGCTCGAAGAGCGCCAGTTCGCCACCGCCGAAGACAAATTCACCAAGCTCGTCGAATCCAAGGACGTCCTCCAGCCCACCGCCAACTGGGCCCGCTTCAATGCCGCCCTCTGCAGCATCATGCTCGACAAGAAAAAAGACGCCGCAGACCAATTCAGCAAGCTCTCCACCACCCCGGAGCTCAACGGCCTCGCCCCCTTCTTCGCCACCATCAAAGACCGCATGTCCGAAAACTTCGGCCTCGGCACCCCCGTCAGCACCCTCGAATACAAAACCACCAACGAAGAAATCCTCGGCTACCTCGTCCACGGCCTCGCCGAATGGCACTTTGGCGATGCCCTCCTCGGCGCCCAAGAGCTCGAATACTTCCAAAAGCACCTCCCCGACACCAAGCAAGCCCTCGCCTCCACCCCCGCCGCCTCCCTCGACTGGCTCTCCCTCTACAGCACCCTCGTAGACCGCTACAAGCCCGACTTCCCCCTCGTCCGCACCGCCCTCCAGCCCCGCAACTCCGCCAACATCACCGAGCTCCGCTCCGCCCTCGCAGACGTCCAGCAAACCCGCAAAAAACTCAAAACCAGCGGCGCCTTCCTCAGCATGATCAAAGAATGGGAATCCGGCCTCCAGCGCGAGATCTCCCGCATGACCCTTGAGGACCAGCAGCGCCAGATGCAGGCCGACAAAAAACACCGCCAGCGCGACCTCGAACTCCTCGCCGAAGTCAACTCCCTCGTCCCCTCCCTCGTCCAGGGTTACGACTACACCCGCGCCATCGACATGCTCAGCAGCACGCATCTCGAAACCGCCGACGTCCGCACCGCCCTCGACGGCCGCCTCTACCTCTACACCCAGTCCCGCGACTTCATCCGCCAGCTCACCGCCGACCTCTCCACCAAAGGCTGGACCGGCACCATCACCCGCCGGGAGGGTGGCCAGCTCACCGGCCGCATCACCGCCAACCCCACCGGCACCCAGGTCAACGTCATCCTCGAACGCGGCACCCTCACCCTCCCCTTCGAAAGCCTCACCCCCGAGTCCCTCGTCGAGATCGCCCAATCCCTCGGCACCCAAGTCACCGACTCCACCGACTACTACCGCCGCCAGGAAAACACCGCCGCCTTCGCCCGCCTCACCGGCCTCACCCAGCTCTCCAGCACCATCGCCGCCCAGCTCATGGAAGAAAACTCCTCCTTCCGCATGCGCTGGATGAAAGTCATGGCCGCCGGCATTTAAGGTACGATGGACACTCCTGTCCGTCGATCAGCGCTCCCCCATCCCCCCTGACCCACGAACAAACACGACGCCATTCGTGTCAATTCGCGGCCATTCCCAACCATTCGCGTAGGAAGCATCAATCCTCAAAGTCATGGCCACCGGCATTTAAGGTACGATGGACACTCCTGTCCATCGATCAGCACTCCCCCATCCCCCCCCTGACCCACGAACAAACACGACGCCATTCGTGTCAATTCGCGGCCATTCCCAACCATTCGCGTAGGAAGCATCAATCCTCAAAGTCATGGCCACCGGCATTTAAGGTAGGGCCGGTTGTCCCCAACCCACCACAGCGAGGAGCGCGGACACTCCTGTCCGCCTCCGGCCTCTTCGTATTGGAGTCCCGGCTTTCCTGTCCTCCGAAGCCTTGGCAAAGGAGGAAGCCCGTCCGCCTCCGCCCTCTTCGTACGTTGTTCGGTGTTCGCTACGCGGCTTCGCAGCAGCCCGTCTGGAAAAGCCGCCGACTCAACACCATCCCCCAATTCCCCCAGCGCTCTGGAAAACCACCGCCAACCACCGCCAACCACCGCCAACCACCGCCAACCACCGCCAACCACCGCCAACCACCGCAAACGGCCTTGGAAGAAGACCTGTCCCCAGCGCCCCCTTTCCTCCAACGTAAAAGCGAGGGTAGATCGGAACTTCAACAATCAAAAATCGATGGCTCGACAATCGTCAATCCCACTTCTGGCACCGCAACGGGACTCCACCCACAACACGAAGACCAACGGTCTTCACCAGCGCCAACGGCGCGCCCTATCGCAGCCCAGGGCAACGCCCTGGGAACGCACCACAATTCGACAATAGCAACCTTGCGGTTGCCTCAGGTGCAAGCTCGACTACGAGTTTGATAGCTTTTTCGAACCATTCCCAGATGTCTTTGTTGTGCTTGGGCTCCCAACCCCAATCACGTGATCGAGCACCAAAATCGTAATTGCCCATCGACATGAAGTGGTTCGATTGAAGTAACGAACGCATGGCAATATCCGTGATCTGCTCCCCAAAAGCTGATCCACATGTTATGAGAGTCTGAAGTGCGCGAAGCGCACCATCAGACGACATGAAACGCAAGAGACACACAGCAGAGGAAATCATCAAGAAGCTGCGCG
>Ga0164297_10000446_pt1 | contig 50776 bp, 43 predicted proteins | sample GEODES058metaG_FD_113539 | JGI IMG/M metagenome (GOLD analysis project Ga0164297, IMG submission 113539) | Dystrophic lake water microbial communities from Trout Bog Lake, Wisconsin, USA - GEODES058 metaG | ecosystem: Environmental > Aquatic > Freshwater > Lake | place: USA: Trout Bog Lake... | reverse complement strand
TCGGTACACGTTCGTCGAGCCACCGACAGCGGCGTTCGAGGGGTCCGTCCAACCCGTGAAGCTAAAGCCAGAACGAGTTGGGACTGGCAGTGTCAAGGCAGGGGTGCCGTAGGAGTAGACCACACTCGTGGGGTTCACAATGCCACCGTTGGCGTTGTAGGTCACGGTGTAGGTGATTACAGACCATTGAGCGTAGAGACTCCCCGCTTTCGTTGGCATATATGAACTTCCCGCACCACCGATGAAGTTCCCCGCAGTAGCTGCGCTGAACCAACCATTGAACGTGTAACCAGTGCGCGTTGGCGTGGGTAGCGTCAACGCCGTAGTGCCAGAGGTGTAACTCGCTGACGAAGGCGTCACCGAACCACCGTTGGCGTTGTAGGTCACGGTGTAGGTATTCGCTGTCCACTGGGCCGTCAGAGTGATGCTTGAGGTTGGTGTGTAGGTCGGTCCAGTCACCGGAGTGCTCGAGGGATCCGTCCAACCTGTGAACGTGTAACCAGTGCGCGTTGGCGTGGGCAGCGTCAACGCCGTAGTGCTCAGCACTGACTCGGCCGTCGGAAATACAGTCCCACCATTTCCGGAGAACGTTACGGTGAAGAAGCTTCCAGCAGTGGCGTAGACGCCAAATGTGTCAGATGGAGTCGGCGTTGCCTCAAATGTTCCAGTGGCAGGACTTTCACTTCCGGCTACAACTGTCCCGATATTGGCAGAGGTCTCACCGCTCGTTTGAAACTGTGGAAGTGGCAGAATTCCCGCATTCGACAGAGCTGTCTGCGCCTGTGCAAGTGTGAGGCCGTCGATATTAGGCACGAGTCCAGTCAGTTGCCAGTTTTCCTGGCTAGCGATAGTCGAGGCATAGGTCGCTGCACTTGGGTCAACCGGGTTTGGCAAGTAGAGAGTCAGTCCTTGGTGAAGTGCTTCGGTCGACCAGCCCTGCAGGAGGAGGTCCTCATTGGACGAGGAAAATGATGTGTCTCCCCCTAAAAAGTCTGTGGCTGGAGTTGATCCAAAATTAGTGACATTCGCAACACTCCAACTCGAGATGTCTTGGTTGAACGCTGTGTCACCGTGAAGCATGGCACTCATGTTGGTGACAGCCGCCGTGTTCCAGCCCCCGGCTGTCGTTACAAGGGGTTGGTTTGCATTGTTAAATACGGTGTCCCCGGAAAACATACTGGACATGTTGGTGACACTGCTGGTGTTCCAAGAGTCAACATTTTGGTTGAACTTAGAAGACTGAAACATAGTGCTCATATCAGTGACCGAGGAAGTATTCCATCCACCAGCCACTGAAACCAGAGGAGCATTTCCATTATTAAAGGAGTTGTCGCTAGCGAACATTCCGCTCATACTTGTGACATGGCTGGTGTCCCAAGTGCTGATGTCTTGGTTGAAGGGAGTACTGAAGAACATTGCCTGCATGCTGGTTACGGCTGAGGTGTTCCATCCGCCCGCAGTGATGACAAGCGGCACACCATCATTTTTGAAGGCAGTGTCTCCTTGGAACATTGCGCCCATCTGCGTTACATGAGCGGTATTCCACGAGGTGATGTCCTGGTTAAAGACGGTGTAATAGAACATGTGGAACATTGAAGTCACCGAGCTCACATTCCATCCGCCCGCCGTGGTGGGGAGTGGAGCGCCACCGTTATTGAAAGCACGGTCATAGAAGAACATGTCAGTCATGTCAGTTACGTTCGCGGTGTTCCACGAATCAATGTTTTGGTTAAACACAGTGTCGCTGTCAAACATGCCCGACATGTTGGTGACGTTCGTTGTGTTCCATGTTGTTACAGCCGATGGATTGCACGAGGAATTCTCAAACATAAATTCCGTTGTTGTCACTGTTGGTGGAAGCGAAGAAGGTACATTCACGTTGCCAGCGCCGTACAGGGCATAGTTAAAGTTAACCCAGTCACCCGACCACGAATCAATTGACGTGAGGTCAGATGCACCAGTCCAGCTCTGCGCACCGAAACTCGTACCATTCGTCGTCAGGGAGGCTGTGATCACGGTGTCTGTCTCGTTGGAGCCAGAAGTATTTTGCACAGAACACGTCAGTGATGTCGAAAGGCATGATGTGCCGTCTGTCGTTGGCCATGTCACGGTCGTCCCGCCATCTGCGCCGCCAATTGGGAGTGTCACCGTGGCACCACCCGCCGGAATGCTGAATTCCATGGTCATGGTGGCGGTTTGTGTCGTTGCTCCCGCTGGAAAAATTCCAGTGAGCAGTGTCGAAGAGATCAAGGCGACCACTGGAAGGAGCCCTCGACCTACTCGCCACATCTTGTGCTTTTGCTTTACTGATTCAGTGCTACGTGTGATCATGACAAAACGCTAACGAAGAGCATTTTGTCTAGAGGTAGCGAATCTTCAGTCGTGCCTTGAAACTTAAAAAGATAAAGACTGCAACAAAATGTTTTTTGACTCATCGACCACATTCAGTGAATCTGGTGTTGCAAGTGGCTTCAACTTTTAGTTGAGGTGAGATGAACTAATTATCGCTCATGGAGCGCCAAAAGCCCTTACCCCACAATTGAATGATCCCTACTACAAGCAGCAGGGCAGCGCCAGAAGCAATCGTGACTTCTCTCAGTCCCCATGTCTTTGCGATTGCTGATTGCATCAATGCTCCGCACGGGTAAAAAATTGAGAGCGCCACGTTATAGAGACCCATGATGCGACTACGTTCCTGCGTTGGGGCGCCCATCTGCACTGAGGTCGCGAAGCCATTGAGAGTTCCGGTGTAGGCCGCACCAATTAACAGCAACGCTCCCGCCGCTAGCACAAGACGTGGAGCACTGCCGTAGAGCACTAACAAAACACTGCCACTGGCGATACAGGTACGCATGACCGTGAGTCTCGACCAGCGCTTGGCAATGCCGGGAAGGAGGAATGCGCCGAGCACTGCACCGACGCCTTGCGCTGAAACCAGCCACGAAGTCCCGGTCTTTCCAGTATGGAGCACGTCAATTGCCATGGAGGGCACGAGTGCAATAAAGGGACTGAACAAGATTCCGGTGAAGGCCACGCCTAACAGCGCGAAGCGAACACTCTTGGTGTTCCACGCAACGACGGCCCCTTCGACGGTTTCAGCGATAAAGGCAACTTTCGCAACCGGCTTAGGGCGGCGCTCGGTCTCAACAAATGAGAATGCGATCACTACGACAATAAAGGAAATGGCGTTGAGAAGAAAGCAAAGTGAGATCGAACCGAAGGCCAGTGCCAGACCGGCCAACATCGGTCCAAGAATTCGACCCAAATTGAATTGAGCGGACCCCATCGAAACGGCAGCTAGCAGTTCTTCCTTTGGTACGAGGTCAGGAACGAGTGAATTCCAGGCAGTGAACGAAGCCGATGCAGCTAGTCCTTCAACAATCGCGAGTAAGCAGGCGACCACCGGAGACAAGTGGTGTGTCATTTCTAGAATGGCGAGGCTCGTAGCCGTGAGCGCCATCACAATGTTGCACATCTGAATCCACGTTTGTCGGTGCACCCGGTCGGCCATGATGCCGCCGACAGGAGCGCCAATCAGTGCCGGTGTCCATCCGGCAAACGTAATGAGACCTAGCCACACCGGATTGTGCGTCGTCAGTGTTAAGTAGACGCCCAGCGCGACGGTCTGCATCCAGGATCCGACGCTGGAAATGAACTGCGAGAAAATTGCAGTAGCAAAATTACGTCGGCGAAGTGGCGCGAATGAGGTGAATGCCATAGTGAGAGTGCTGCGCCACACAGTGGACGCAGGGCTTTAGTTGCTACGGTTCTTCTTGCGGGGACGAAGGGCGAACCACCACACTGAGACAATTGTCACCAGCGCACCGAGAACGCCAACGCCCTTAACAACTTTGCCCTTCGAGTTATCGTTCTGTGCCATGGTTCTATCGTAACGAGCAAAAGGCCGGAGGCAGTACGCCTCCGACCTTTCTTCGCTAATTCTTGGAACTAGTCGTTCTTGGTTGCTTCGATGGCGAACTCGAGAGCAATCTTGTTGCCAACAACGAGGCTGCCGTTTTCGAGTGTGCCTTCGAAGTTCACACCGAAGTCGCGACGGTCAATTTCGCCCTTAGCTTCAAAACCAGCAACGGTAACGCCAGGAGCCATTGAGGGGCCTGAGCCCAAGAACTCGAGGTCGAATGTCACTGACTTGGTAACACCCTTCAAGGTAACGTCTGCAACCAATTCGAAGTTCGAGCCCTTAGCTGAAATCTGTGTTGACTTGATGGAAAGCGTTGGGTACTTCTCCACTTCGAGGAAGTCAGCGCTCTGAAGGTGGCCATCGCGCATTTCGTTGTTGGTGGTGATGCTGGCGGCCTGGACGGTTGCCTCAACTGACGAGCTTTCAGCGCTGTCGCCAACGTTGATGCTGCCTGAGAAGTCAGTGAAACTACCGCGAACCTTTGAAGCAACGAGGTGACGAACCACGAAACTTACGTTCGAGTGAACTGCGTCAATGGTGTAAATGCCGGGAGCTGGAAGAGTGCTCATGGTGATCTCCTTAGTTAGGACACGATATGTGTACTTCTCAATATAGTTGCATATGCAACTGTTTGTCAAGAAGTAATTGTAGGGTGAACAAAATGCTACAATTCTGTTATGGCAATTGATCACGCGGTGTGCCCCTCCGAGGATGAAAAGGTCGTTCTCTTCGGCCTGCTCCTCGAGGCCAATGCCCGACTTTCAAAGAACCTGGGACTCCTCCTCGAGGAACGATGTGGGCTCCCACTCGCCTGGTTTGAAGTCTTACTCCAACTGCGCAAATCTCCCGATGGCCGTCTCAAGATGAACGAAGTTGCCGATGCAATTGTTCACTCCACCGGCGGAACGACACGACTCATTGATCGCCTTGAAGAGTCGAAGCTAGTGGTGCGCCAGCACTGCCCGAGCGACCGTCGGGCCATTCATGTAGCAATCACCGACGCGGGCAATGCCAAGCTCGACCACGCTCTCGAGGTGCACCTTGACTACCTTGAAGGCATTTTTGACAAGAACTTAACGTCAGCCGAGCGCGACACCATGACTGAGCTTCTGTCGCGACTGCTGTCGTAACTTACTTCGTGACTTTTTTGTAGCCGCTGGGGCAACGAGTAGCACCAACCAGCGTCTTGTGAGTCGTCCCCTTGACACAGGTAATAGTCGACGGGCTCGAAGGGGCCTTTACAGGTGCTGGTGACGCAGACTGTGCTGGTCCATTGAGCTTGATAGTGATTTGGGAAGGATCTGAATTTCCGGTTGCACTTTCAGCGACCACCGAAACCGTGTACGTGCCAGCCACAGTGAGATTCATCCCGTGGAAAGTACAGGAGTCCTTGGTGACACTAACGTCTTGAAATCCAGCGAGGGAGCAGATGTAGCCAGTCACTGGGACATTCGAGGAATTGTCGTCCTGCCAACTGACGGTGAGTGCATTGTTTGCTGTTGCCTTCGCTGATGAAATTGTTGGGGCGCTCGGGGTGACCGTAGGTTGCACAATAAGTGCTGCGACACTCGAAAAATTATCCGAAGACGTTGACGAGGTCACCGTTACTTGGGCTTGTACGGGATTGACACTGAGACTCTGTGGAGCGCCGCCGGCGGTATCACCACTAAAGGTAGACGATGTGACAGCAATGTCTGCCGTCGTTGGGGGAACTGTGTTGCCCTGGTCAGTAATTGCGTTACCAAAGTTCACCGCACCACCCGACGCCGCCGCCGTGTTGTTTGAGAAGTTCGATGTAGCAATTGCCAGATAACTGTCGCCACTGTCACCCGCATCGACCGCACCACCACTGATGCCCGCTGAATTCCCGGAGAACGTCGACCCAGAAATGTCCAGGTAGCAAATGGGTGTCGTGTTATCCCAGAACATAACGCCACATGCAATGGCGCCACCGCCGCCGCCCCAGCCACTGACCTGATTGATTGCGGAATTATTGGTGAAGGTAGATCCTGAGATTGTGTCGTGGTTCGCGGCAGTGCCACTCTGGCCAGCAAAGTCGCCCGCAGCTATGGCGCCACCGAACGCACCACTGAATGACCCATTCGAATCAAACGTTGTGTTACTGACGGACAAGTACGCCGTGGAGCCAACGTCGTTCCCGCTGGCAATAGCGCCGCCTTGGTTAAACGAATAATTCTGGCTGAATGCTGAGTTGCTCACCGTGTACGAACTGTGCCCACCGCGGTCGGCACTATTGACTGCCCCACCGTGGTCACCAGAATTATTCCCCTGGTACAACACAGAGTCGTCCACCAGCGTGGCGGTTCCACCATTGATGCCAATTGCCACAGCACCCCCTTCCATAGTGGCATCGTTGTTAACAAACGCCGAACCGCTATCGGTCATCGTGGCAGTGCCATGGTCATCGCCGGCGTCAATTGCCCCACCATCATTTCCCGCATAGCTATTCTCGAAAGTCGAATTGGAAATTGAAACTGTGGCCGTACCATAGTTATCGCCTGCGAGAATTGCACCGCCATTCCATGAACTTTGGCAGTTATTAAATGTCGTATTCGTGACAGCAAGACTTCCTACGCCCGACGCCCCAATTCCTACCGCCACGGCGCCACCGCCGAGGTAGTCACTGCTGAAGGTGTCGTGGTTGAGCGTCAGCAACCCAGAGGTCACCCCATCGCCAGCGTCAATGATGGGGCTGGGTTGATTATCGTTCGAGAAAAAGGAGTCACTTATCGTCACGGGGGCATTCGCTTGATCACTAATCAAAGGCGAAGAGCCGCCACTCGCGTAACTGATTGAAATGTCTTCAAGTGATAACGAGCCGCCGCTACGGGAGTCGGTTACGGTCAGGAGTGAGTCGGCGTAGGGCTGCTCCCAGGAAACTCTGCTAGCTGCTCCATTGGCTTCGCCAAAGACACTCCACGAAGCCCCATCAATGTCGAGCGTATCGTCGAGCGAGAAAGGGGTGGAGTAGCTGTCATTTTCTAGGATTAAGTTGATCGAAATTCCCGGACTCTGCTGGGCTAGTGCTTCTCCAGCCGCCAGGGCGTGGCTGAAACTGCAGTCCGACGCACTCGAGGTAGCGGAGGTGCAACCTGCTGTTGTCGAACTTGTACCAGTGCCGGAAACGTAGGCATAGAGCGATGTCGTCGTCGCGCTGGCTACTGACGGCAGTGCGAGCACGCCAGCCCCCATCAGCGTTCCCACCACTGCCAGAAGTTTGATTCGGTGAAGTACGTGTCGCATGGGCATCCCGACCTTAGGTCACCTCGAGAAGTGACATTTAGTACAAGATTACAGACCCTATGACTTAGTGGTCCACACCCGTGCTTCTCGGCCATCTTCAAGTTCGAGCGCATGTCCCTCGCCCTCACCGGGTCCAGCCACCACCTCAGTCGCCAACACTTCATTGGCCAAAAGGCTGAAGCCCGTGCTGAGGTCGTCAATGCCCTGAACGTACAGAACGATTCGGTCGGACACGTCGTAACCCGAGCTCTTGCGAAGGTCTTGCACCTGACGGACTACGTCGCGCAAGTAGCCACGCCGACGAAGTTCATCGTTCAGGGTCAAGTCAAGTGCGATTACTTCCCCACCTTCACGAGAAACTGCGAAGCCACCTTGGCTCTTCACACGAAGTTCCAAGTCTTCACTGCTCAGTTCAAAGTCACCAGTTGAGAGCGTGATCGAGACGGACCCACCGGTTTCGAGCGTTTCAGCAACAGCGACAGAATCAAGTTTCGCAAGCGCGGGCTTTAGTTCCTTCACTGCTTCACCGAGTCGTGGACCAACCGCACGGAAGTTGGGCACCAGCTCAAACGTCAACACTTCAGCGAGTTCCGAACCGTACTCGAGGACGTCCACGTTGAGCTCTTCTTCAACAATGCCCGCGGGAGGCCTTGGTGAACCTGAGGGTAGGAACACGAGTGCACGGGCCAGTGGCTGACGAACCTTCACGCCAGCTTCAGCTCGGCCCGCACGACCAAGTGATGTCAGTCGGCGAGCGACGTCCATTGATGCCTCGAGCGTTTCGTTGCGTCGTTCGGGCTGACTCTGGGGCCAGTCAACCAAGTGCACGGAGTCGGTAGCAGCGACATCGAATAGTTCCGAGTACAGACGTTCGGCAATAAACGGGCAGAACGGTGCAATAAGAAGCGTGATGCGTTGCAGTACTTCAAGCAACGTTGCTTGCGAGGCTAGTGAGTCTGAACGTGGGGCCGTCGGGTCAGTGCGCCAGAAGCGACGGCGCGAACGACGTACGTACCAGTTTGACAAGTCGTCAATGAGTTCATTCATGGCGAGCGTGCCACTCAGTGGCTCGTACCCATCGAGCGATTTAGTCATCGCTACCGTCACGTGTTCGAGACGAGAGAGGATCCACTGGTCAATGGCCGGGCGATTTTCCGGTGATGGAATTTCGGCGTCGTTCGGGTCAAAGTTGTTCAGTGACGCGTACGTTGTGAAGAAGCTAAAGGTGTTCCACAACGTCGCCAACGTGTCGCGGAGTGACGCGTCAATGGCCCCTAGCCCAGCACGAGTTGATGTCCACGGGGAACCCTGAGAGAACATCCACCACCGAAGTGGGTCAGCGCCTCGCGTTGACAGCACTTCCCACGGATCGATGACGTTGCCCTGGGACTTCGACATCTTCTTACCGTTCTCGTCAACAATGTGCCCCAAGCAGAGCACGTGCTCGTAGGGCTTTTCGCCAAATACCAAGGTGTTGACGGCCAGGAGCGAGTAGAACCAACCACGGGTCTGGTCAATGGCCTCAACCACCAACTGCGCGGGGAACTGCATTGCTTCCTTCGAGCCAGCCTGGTGAGGGAAGCCCACTTGTGCCGCCGGCATTGCGCCCGAGTCGAACCACGCGTCAATAACGGGTTCAACACGACGCGCTTCCTCGCCACAAGTTCGGCACGGCACAACGACTTCGTCAATGGCCGGACGGTGCGGGTCAATCTCGCTGAGATCGCGTCCGGTGAGCGTTGAAAGCTCGGCACGCGACCCAACACAGGTCAAGTGGTTCTCGGCACATCGCCAAATCGGCAGGGGCGTTCCCCAGAAACGGTCGCGCGAGAGGGACCAGTCAATGTTGTTCGCCAGCCACTCGCCCATTCGTCCGTCGCGAATGTGTGCGGGGTGCCAGTCAATGGTCTGGTTCTCGCTCATCAGCTTTTCCTTGAACTGACTCGTGGCGATGTACCAGTTGGGCTTACCCCAATAGATAAGTACGGTGTTGCAACGCCAGCAGTGCGGGAGGCTGTGGGAGTAGTCCATCCGGCGGATCAGAATGCCACGCTTCTCAAGTTCGTCATTGATCTCACTGTTGGCCGCACGAACGGCCTTGCCTTCAAGCCACGACACCTGGTCGGTGAAACAGCCATCGGGGCCGACCGGGTTAATCGTAGGTAGACCGTTTTCACGGGCAACCTGTCGGTCAATCTCACCAAAGGCTGGGGACTGGTGAACAAGACCAGTTCCGTCTTCAGTCGTCACGTAGTCAGCGAGCACAATGAAGCACGTGTCCACACCTTCAGGGAAAGCCACGTCTTCAAAGGGACGCTGGTAGTGGACGCCCTTCAGTTCAGAGCCCTTGAAGGTGGCTGAAATCTTCGCACCTTCGCCGCAAATTGACTCAACAAGTGCTTCAGCGACAATGAGTCCGTCAACGACGGCATACGTCACGTCGGGATTCACCGCTACAGCCACATTCGAGAGCAGTGTCCATGGTGTAGTCGTCCAGACGGCCAAGTGCGTTGCCCCCTTGAGGCCATCATGAGCGTCCGCGTCGGTGATAGCCAAACGGACGAAGCAACTTTCGTCGACTTCGTCGGTGTAGACACCGGGCTGACCGAGCTCGTGGGACGAGAGCGCCGTGCCACAACGAGGGCAGTACGGCACAACCTTCAGGTCTTCGTACAAAAGGCCGCGGTCGAAGAGTTGCTGCAACTGCCACCAGACCGACTCAACATACTGGGGATTAAAGGTGTAGTAGGCGTTCTCCATGTCGGTCCAGTACCCAATGCGTTCGGTGAGCTTTTCAAACTCTCCGACGTAGGTGAGTACCGATTCCTTGCAGAGTCGTGTGAATTCGGCGATGCCAACTTGTTCTTCAATGGCCTTCTTGCCCGAGATGCCGAGTTGCTTTTCAACTTGTACCTCGACGGGCAGTCCGTGGGTGTCCCAACCAGCACGACGGGCGACGTAGCGTCCCTGCATTGTCTGGTAGCGGCAAAAGAGGTCCTTGTAGACACGGGCCCACACGTGGTGCAGACCCGGTTTGCCATTGGCGGTTGGCGGACCTTCATAGAAGACCCACGGTTCGGCGCCTTCACGTATTTTCATCGAACGAGCAAAGACGTCATTGGTCTTCCAGCGGGCAAGCTCGGCTTCTTCTACAGCCACAAAATCAAGTTCGGCGCTTACGGGGCGAAACACGGGTCTCCTCTAAACAGTTCCTCAATCGTACTAACCCTGGAAGGAAACGAGGGTCTACGAAAACTGGTCGTCCAGCCAACCCTCACTGAGTTCACTCAGCGACGGGAGAATAAGGTCAGCCAACCCAAAGGCGGGTAGGCCCTGGTCTTCGGGAACTGGCACCGCCACCACTGTCATTCGGCCCGCCTTAGCTGCCAAAACGCCGGCTGCCGAGTCCTCAAAGACGAGGCACTGTGTCGGGTCTATACCCAGTGACTGTGCCGAGGTCAGAAACACCGCCGGGTGAGGTTTACCGTAGGGCTCGAACTCCGCCGAACTCAACGTCTCGAATCGTGATCGAAGACCAAATGCGTCAAGGCACCTATGAATAAGTGCGAGAGGCGTTGAACTCGCCAAGGCGATTGGTCCACGTTCCGCACAGAGTGTCAAGGCGTGCTCGACGCCCGGCAGTAATACGCCCTCAGACTCAACTAAGTCACCGACGCGCTGCAGCACCATCGCCGAGACGTCGGCGCGGCTCGGACCCTCCCAAGGGTGGCGCTCAAACCAGAACTTCACTACTTCGTCAACGAACAGCCCCTTGGTGAGTCGACCTTCATACTGACCAATGGGCACATCCAGTTCGCCAAAGATTTCCTTCTCGGCCTTCTCCCAGAGAATTTCTGAGTCGATGAGAAGTCCGTCCATGTCGAAGAGTGTTGCGCGAAGTGTCACCCCTTCACTCTCTCACAGAAGCCTCGCCCACTGGTTCAATCGAAGGTAGCGTGCGAACGTGCTGCACATTCGACCTCTCCAAGCCAGTGACGTGGCGCACGTCGTGCAACTCGTCCAAGGCGCTCTCTCTGAACTAGCCACCAACAACGAGTTCATCAACCCCTGGCTTGACGAAGAGCAGTTCAGCAACTGGTTGCTCTCCACCTCCGCACTGGTGGCCACGAATGACGGCACTATCGTTGGCCACATTGCTGGCACCACTCTTGATGGCGAGATATGGCTCAATGGTGACTGTGTTTCGTTCACCTCCGACGACGTCTTGGAGGCCTTGCTGGCGGCCGCCCCGTTTGACGGACGTGCCGTCAACGCGTGGGCCGGTGCTCCGGCGAGCGAGTGGTTGCGCTGCGGCTTTAGTCCAGTGTCGATGCGCGGAACCCTCGCACTTGACCGACTCCGTGACGTTACCTCCCCGCCAGAGCTAGTGCTTCGGCGAGCAACGCGGGACGACCTCGACGCCTTGGTGCACCTTGATGCACTCCTCGAAGTCGAACAGGCAGGCAATGACAGCACTCCCCTGAAGTTCACGTCACGTGACGAACTCGCGGACATCGTGGACGACCGCGAAGTTCACTGCTACCTCGCTGAACGAATGGGGCAGCCGCTCGGTCAAGTGATTACTTTCGCCATGCCAGATCGTCGTGGGAGCTGGCCCGATACGTTGCACGTCACGAGCGTCGTCACCGTCCCCGAAGCACGCCGAACAGGCGTTGCCAGCTCGCTGCTCGCTTCTGCGTTCAACGACGCGTACTTTGCCGGCTTTGCCTACTGCGAAGTGAACTGGCGCACGACGAATGAGCGTGCTGCAACGTTCTGGGAGCACTACGGATTTCGAGCCACGTTTATGCGGCTACGACGCGAACCTTAAAGGTCAGCCTCAATTGCACTGACCAGCGCAGGGTCGTTTGGCTCGACCTGTGGTGCGAAGCGAGCGACTGCGCCATCACGCGTTACGAGGAACTTCTCAAAGTTCCAGCGAATGTCACCGCTGTAGCCCTCGGCGTCGGCCACTTGGTTGAGTTGGCCGTAGAGAGGGTGCTGGTCTTCGCCGTTGACTTCAATCTTCTCCATGAGAGGGAAGGTCACACCATACGTTCTTGAGCAGAACTCTTCGATTTCTTCCGCGGTGCCAGGCTCTTGACCCATGAACTGGTTGCATGGGAAGCCAATCACGCTGAAGCCCTTGGTTTCGTACGTCTTCTGCAACTCTTCGAGCCCCGTGTACTGAGGGGTGAGTCCGCACTTCGACGCTACGTTCACGAGGAGAAGTGTCTTTCCTTCGAACGCACCCAGTGAAGTGTCGTTGCCGTGCAGGGTCTTTAGTGGTGTCGAGAAGATGCTCATGGCTTCACTCTAACCCCGGCGTGAATCGAACGTTGCGCTCCTAGGCTGGGGCCATGAGAGCGGTCACCATTGTCGAGGGAAACCTAGAGATTCGTGAATCTACCGACCCCGCGCCCGGACCCGGAGACGTCGTTGTCGAGGTACACGCCGCCGGCATCAACGCTGCTGACCTTATGCAACGCAGTGGCTTTTACCCCGCCCCCGAAGGCTCACCCGCCGACATTCCTGGTCTCGAAGTAGCCGGCGTGGTCACCCAGCTGGGTGACGGGGTCGCCTCGGATCTCCTTGGTCAACGTGTCTGCGCCATTGTTGGTGGTGGTGGGCAGGCGTCACACTGCGTCGTTCCCGGCGAACACCTCATAAAAATCCCCGACTCGGTGTCGTGGGAGCAAGCGGGAGGTTTCGCCGAAGCCTTCTGCACCGCTCACGACGCACTCGTGTCGCAAGGTCAACTGCACGCTGGCGACCGGGTACTTATTTCTGGTGCCTCCGGAGGTGTCGGCAGCGCTGCCGTACAGATTGCCAAAGCACTTGGCGCGCACGTTATTGCCGTTACCCGTAATACCGAACACCACGAACGGCTCCGAGCTCTCGGGGCCAACGAAGTTGTACTCATTGACGAAGTGCATTCACTCGCGCCCGTCGACGTCGTCTTAGAGCTCGTAGGTGCGGCCCACCTCTCACAGGCCCAACACGTTCTGGCTCCGCGCGCACGTGTCGTGGTCATTGGGGTGAGTGGCGGTGGTGCCACGCTGGAACTGAACTTGCTCAACGTCATGCGGACGCGCGCAACAATTACCGGATCGACGCTCCGGGCCAGAACGCGCGACGAAAAAGCCGAAGTCGTTCGGCTCGTGAATCAGGCTTTACTCCCCCTGTGGTCAACCGGGGCTTTCGACATCCCAGTGGCGCAGACATTCCCGCTCGAACGAGCATCTGACGCTTACGACTACTTTGCCGAACCAGGAAAGTTCGGCAAAGTGATGTTGCTGGCTGAGTAAGACACGCCAATGGCTACCGACGTACCGCTCCCCCACCCTTCGCGATGTGACCGTTCGCGGCCAGACTTTATGGACATCGTTGTGGCGCACGAGCAAGCCGTGGTCCGTGGCGATGCAACCTACCGTGATCCCCTGACGGGGCTACAAGTACTCACGGTGTCCCAGCACCTCGCGCGAGGAACGTGTTGTAACAGTGGCTGTCGCCACTGTCCCTACGTTGACTAGAGCAGTGAGCCGAGTGCGGTGTGTGACGTACCCATAGCCTCGGCAACCGAAGCGTAGGTAATCTCACCATCAACCACGTTCACGCCTTCGGCCAGGGCGTTATCGGCGAGCACCGCTTCGCGCCAGCCGTGACGAGCCAGTTCCATTGCGTAGGGCAATGTGGCGTTCGCCAAAGCGTACGTTGACGTGTTGGGCACCGCGCCTGGCATATTCGCCACGCAGTAGAGCAATGAGTCGTGAACACGGAACGTTGGCTCTGAGTGGGTGGTGGCTTTCGTGTCTTCGAAGCAGCCGCCCTGGTCAACCGCAATGTCCACCAGAACAGAGCCAGACTTCATGCGACTCACCAACTCGTTGCTTACGAGTTTGGGTGCCTTAGCGCCAACAACGAGGACAGCACCAATCACGATGTCGGCACTGAGGCAGGCTTCTTCAACAGCCAACGTCGATGACGCCATCGTCTGCACACGACCGGCAAAGTGCTCGTCAACCGCACGAAGTCGGTTGAGGTTGCGGTCAATGATGGTGACGTTGGCGTTGAGACCAACCGCCATCTGCGCAGCGTTCATACCAGCCACGCCGGCGCCAATCACCACAACGTTGGCGGCGTGTACGCCGGGGACGCCACCAATGAGCGTTCCACGTCCACCGAAGGGACGCATCAGGTGGTTCGCGGCCACGATGGTTGACATACGGCCAGCGACCTCACTCATTGGGGCCAACAGTGGCAGAGAATTGTCGCGGAGTCGAACGGTCTCGTAGGCAATCGCAACGTTCTTCGCCTTCACGAGGGCATCGGTGCACTCACGCGATGCCGCCAAGTGCAGGTAGGTAAAGAGCACTTGGTTCTTTCGCGCGCTGAGGCGTGGGTACTCGGCCGCGATGGGCTCTTTCACCTTCATGATCATGTCGGCTTCCGCCCACACGTCATCAGCGTTCGAAATAATGGTGGCACCGTTGGTGCTGTAGTCAAGGTCGGAAATTGAAGAACCCACACCGGCAGATTTTTCAATAATCACTCGGTGCCCTGCACTGGTGAGTTCGCGAACACCTGCGGGGGTAATGGCCACGCGGTTTTCGTCGGTCTTAATTTCTTTTGGTACTCCGATGATCATCGTTGATCACTTTCTCTTAGGCCTCTTCTACGGTACTCAATCTATGGAGTCGTAGGCGACGCTCTTTTGTTTAAAGAAGTTTGTTTTCTTGCCCTGAAGCATCATGGCCAAGAACAACGCAGGAATTCCCGACAACAACACCACAACGTCAGGAATCGACGTCGAACCAGCGCTCACGATCACTTGGTAGCAGACGTACAGCAAGGCAATGCCACCACTGAGCGGCATGAAAATCATCGTGATGTTCTTCCAAAGTCCCTGGCCCAGCGTCTTGCGAAAGGCCCACGCACAGGCCACGCCAGTGGCACCGTAGTAAAAGGCCACTAACACACCAATGTTGAGCACGAGATTGTTAAAGACGTTGGCGCTCGACGACGAGAACGTCGTCAGCAGAATGCCGATCAGCGAAAGAAAGGCCACAATTACCGTGCCCAAAGCTGGGGTCTTGTACTTTTCATGAATTGAGGCAAATACTTGAGGAAACACACCGTCACGAGCCATTGAGTACGTGATTCGGGCAGCGGGCAGCACCGTTGTTTGCGTGGTTGCTACCGTCGACGACAACACCGCGAAGATCATGACGTAACTGGCCCATGGTCCGAACAGTTGCTGGCCAAAGTAGAAGAGTACGCCGGGCCCCTGGTTGATAATGGCGCGTGGCCCGAGCAACATCTCAACCGCCACGAAGTTGAGAACGAAAACGAACAGCAGGAGCCACATCGAAATGACGCCGGCCCGGCCTGGGATTCGGCTCGCGTCCTTCGACTCTTCATTGAGATTGAGCGCCGTGTCCCATCCCCAGAAGAAAAAGACGCCGAGGGCGAGGCCCGCCGCAACTGCCGAATACCCGTGCACGTTGAGTGGATTCAGCCATCCTGCGTGAAACGACAGTGAGTGCGTCGGGTGGAAAATGATGACCTTGATGATGCCCGCCACGGAGAAGCCAACGACTGCCACGTATTCAATGAGCACCATGACCCACTGGGCATTGGTGGTCCATCGAATGCCGTAGATGCAGATCAGGGTGACCAACACCAGCCACAGTGCTGCCACGAGTGCGATGTCTTTGGTGTTCGTAATGGTCGCGTTCGAGACCATGTGCAGTGCCGAGTGCATGAACTGCAGGGTGTAGCCACCGGCGAGAAGAGGCGCCGTGGTGCAGAACAGAACTGAGGTCCAGACCTGCACCCAACCGTTAAACCACCCAAACGTGGGGTGCACGATTTCGCTGAGCCACGCGTAGCTGGCACCGCAGTTCGGATTCTTTCGGTTGAGATGGAAATAGGAAAACGCAATAAAGAGAACGGGGATGAACGAAAGGATGAGCATGGCCGGGCTCGACATGCCCACACCGGAAATAACCAGCATTGCCGTCAGGGTCGACGCAATCGAGTACGCCGGAGCCACCGACGACACCGCCACCGCCGTCGCGTCGAACAAGTTCAACTCATCAGCGAGTAGCTGTGCCGACTCTTCTGACTCGGGAACTGGAGCACCGAATGGCCCCTTGACGTCGTCAATCGACATGCCCACCCCTTCGTTCAGCGTTCCTCGACTTACACCTCGATGTTGTGCATCACGTGCTTGATGCGCGTGTAGTCCTCAAATCCGTACACCGAGAGGTCCTTGCCGTAGCCCGACTTCTTGAAGCCACCGTGCGGCATTTCAGCCACCATTGGGATGTGCGTGTTGACCCACACGCAGCCAAAGTCAAGGTCGCGGCTGAAGCGCATGGCGCGTCCGTGGTCCTTCGTCCATACTGATGAGGCGAGTGCGTAGTCCACGCCGTTCGCGAACGCCAGCGCTTCGGCTTCGTCGCTGAACTGCTGAACCGTGATGACTGGTCCAAAGATTTCGTTCTGGATGAGTTCGTCATCCTGGCGAAGGCCGGCAATAACGGTTGGTCGAATAAAGAAACCATCGCCGTCGAGAGCGTGTCCACCCGAAGCGACCGAAGCGTGACCAGGGATGCGACCGAGGAAGCCGGTGACGCGCTCGAACTGGGCACGGTTGTTTACTGGTCCGAACAACGCATCTTCGTTGTCAGGCATGCCAATAACGGTGTTGGTGGCCTCAGCGGCCAACGCGTCAACAAAGTTGGCGTACTGCTTTGGTCCAACGAGAACGCGGGTTGCGGCAGTGCAGTCCTGACCAGCGTTGAAGTACCCACCGATAGCAATGCCAGCGGCGGCGGCTTCGATGTCGGCGTCGTCAAAGACCACGACCGGGGCCTTGCCACCGAGTTCGAGGTGGACTCGCTTCAGCGTCTTGGAGGCTGAGCTCGCTACTTCCATTCCTGCGCGAACTGATCCGGTAACTGACACCATGGCGGGAATCGGGTGCTCGATGAGTGCGCGACCAGTGTCGCGGTCTCCGCACACAATGTTGAGAACACCGGCGGGGAGGACTTCGGCCATAAGTTCAGCCATGCGAACGGTTGAGACTGGGGTTGAGTCACCTGGCTTCAACACCATTGTGTTACCGGCCGCCAGGGCTGGTGCCCACTTCCATACGGCCATCATCATTGGGTAGTTCCATGGCGTTACCGCGCCACACACACCCACGGGCTCACGGCGAATGTAACTGGTGTGACCTTCGGCGTACTCGGTCGCGGCGCGACCTTCCAGAAGTCGAGCAGCCCCGGCGAAGAAGCGAATCTGGTCGAGCATTGGCGGAATCTCTTCGGACATCGTGACCGAGAAAATCTTTCCGCAGTTTTCTGCCTCGAGCGCAACGAGCTCGGCTGCGTGGGCTTCGAGGATGTCGGCGATCTTGAGCAGCATGTTTGAGCGCTGTGAAGGTGTGGTGCGCTTCCAGGACTGGAACGCCTTAGCCGCGGTCTGGACGGCGAAGTCAACGTCTTCTTCATTCGACACTGGCATCTCAATGAAAGGCTGTCCCGTGGCTGGGTTAGTCAGGGCAACGTACTTGCCACTCTTAGGAGCAACAGACTCGCCACCAATGAAGTTCTCTAAACGACGCATTTAATAATTCCCCCTACGTACGGACCCGGCTTTGGGCCCAATAGCCACTCTTACAGATAGCACAGGGCCTTTGCAACATATAGGGGACCAAATAAGTCCCCTTTTAGCACCAGGGCGACGCATATCGTCACGAAATGGCTCTATACTGTCTCTATCCGCAGTCCACAGGCCTCCTGAGGCCGGACCGGGGAGCAAACAATGTCAGCCACTAAACCAAAAAAGCAGAATGCAAAAGCAACAGAGCGCTCACTCGAGCTCCTCTCTTCTGCACCGGCCACCATTGACGGAATTGATCGCAAGATCATCGCCATTCTTCAAACCGACGGTCGTCGTGCCTACGGTGCCATTGCCGAAGAGGTTGGACTGTCTGAAGCTGGTGTGCGTCGACGCGTGCAACGCCTAAAGGACGCTGGCGTGATGCAGATTGTGGCCATCACCGATCCGTTGCAACTTGGCTACGGACGTGAGGCCCTAATTGGCATCCGCGTGCACGGTGACGTTCGGCTCGTGGCTGACAAGGTTGCCGCTATCGAAGAAGCGAACTACGTGGTTATGACCGCGGGAAGCTTCGACATCATCGCCGAGGTAATTGCCACCGACGACAACGCATTGGTGCACCTGCTCAATGACTCCATTCGGAGCATTCCGGGCGTCACCGAAGTTGAAACATTTCTGTATTTGAAGCTTTCAAAGCAGACCTACGCATGGGGAACAAAATGACAATGAATGAAATATTTACGGACGGTATTACCGTCTCGAATGAAAAACAGCCGAGCCATAGTTATTCTCAGCGCGCGCGCCGGAATCTATGGCTCCACATGTCGCGTATGGGGGCATACGACGAGCACCGCGAAATTCCAATCATGGTTCGCGGTGAAGGCACGCACGTTTATGACGCCAACGGAACGAAGTACTTCGACGGCATCTCTGGTCTCTTCAACAACATGTTGGGCCACGGCCGCACTGACATCGCTGAAGCGGCGGCGGCACAGATGTCCGAGATGGCCTTCTTCCCAATTTGGACCTACGCCCACCCCAAGGCCATTGAACTCGCCGAGAAGATTGCGTCACTCGCCCCAGGTGACCTCAACCGCGTGTTCTTCACCACTGGTGGTGCCGAGGCGAACGAAAGTGCCTGGAAGCTCGCACGCCAGTTCCACAAGATGCGTGGCGAGACAGACCGTTACAAGGTAATTAGCCGTGACGTTGCCTACCACGGCACCACGCTGGGTGCCCTGACTATTACATCACTCGAGGGTTACCGCAAGCCCTTCGAGCCTCTGGTGCCTGGCGCCGTGAAGGTACCGGCCGTGAACTTCTATCGTGCCGAGAAGCACGCTGACAACTTTGAAGAGTTCGGTCTGTGGCAAGCGAGCATCATCGAAGACACGATTCTTCGTGAAGGCCCTGAGACCATCGCTGCACTCTTCATTGAACCAGTGCAGAACGCCGGTGGCTGTTTCACACCGCCGATCAGCTACCTCAAGGAAGTTCGAGCCCTCTGTGACAAGTACGGCATTGTTCTTGTCTTTGACGAAGTGATTTGTGGTTGGGGACGACTCGGTGAATGGTTCGGTGCCATCAAGTACGACGTGACGCCAGACATCATCTGCTGCGCCAAGGGAATCACCGCTGGTTACGCACCAATGGGCGCGATGATTGTGTCTGACCGTCTCGCTGAGCCTTTCCAGCACGCTGACAACTCGTTCATCCACGGGTTCACGTGGGCCGGTCACCCAATGGCCTCAGCCGTTGCTCTGAAGGCGATTGAAATTGTTGAGAACGAGAAGATTCTTGAGAACGTTCGTGGCAACGAGGACTACTTCCGCCAGAGCCTGCTTGGCCTCAAGGACATTCCAATTGTTGGTGACGTCCGCGGCACCGGCTACTTCTGGGGCGTTGAGCTCGTGAAGGACCAAGAGACCAAGGAAACCTGGCTCGGAGCCGAAGCGGAGCGCCTGCTACGCGGTTTCGTCTCACCAGAAATGTTCCGTCGCGGACTCATTTGCCGCTCGGACGACCGAGGCGACCCCGTTGTTCAGTTGGCTCCGCCACTGATCTCAACGCGTGACGACATCGACTGGATGGTTGGAACGTTGCGCGAGGTCTTCACCGAAGCCGCTGCCAAACTCATCTAGTGCTGACGCCGCCACGCTCATTGTGGTGGTCCACACTTAGTGAACCTGTTACTCCTCGGGCGTCGCTCCAGGGTCACCGTGACGTTGATGTCGCCATTATCGGCGGCGGCTTCACGGGACTCTGGACCGCCCGAGAAGTACTTCGACGAGACCCTTCCCTCTCAGTCGCTGTTCTCGAGAAATCGGTATGCGGCTTTGGCGCTTCTGGACGTAATGGAGGTTGGGCCTCCGCGCTCTATCCAGTGAGCGACGAAAAGGTGCGGCGCCTCTACGGAGATCACGCCTTCACCCATCAACAGCAGGTACTCCAGAATGCCGTTCCGCACCTCGGCGCTGCCCTCAAGGAAGACGGCATAGACGCTGACTTTGCCCAGGGTGGCACTCTCAACTTCGCCCGCACGCCCCTGCAACGAGACCGCTTGCGCGAAGCAGCCGGCGACCAGTGGATTTCACCCGAACAGTTGCCCGAGTACGGCGTTGTCGCCGGTGCCCTCGGTGCTACGTTCTCGCCTCACTGTGCTCGGCTCCATCCCGCCAAAGCGGTGCGAGGCCTCAGCACGGTCGTCGAACGTCTCGGTGCACGTATCTACGAGAACTCTGAAGTGCTCCGCATTCTCCCCCGGTCAAAGGGAGCAGCCCAAGTAGTCACGTCGGAGGGATCACTGCACGCTTCCTACGTGGTTCGAGCCACCGAGGGATTTACTCCCACGCTCCCCAAGCAGCGCCGAACCTTGGCCCCGGTCTACTCACTCATGATTGCCACCGAGCCACAGAGTGACGCTTTCTGGCGCGCACACGGATTCAATAACTTCCCCACCTTCAGCGATGACCGCAACCTCATCATCTACGGACAGCGCACCGCCGACAACCGGATTGCGTTTGGCGGACGTGGTGCTCCGTACCACTTTGGATCAACCGTCGAAGAGCGATTCGACTACAACCAGCGGGTGTTCTCGGCACTCGATACCACCCTTCGCGAACTCTTCCCCGACTTCGAAGGTGGAGCAGCATTTGAGTGGGGTGGGCCACTGGGCATGAGTCGCGATCTCTCGCCTTTTGTGACCGTCGACCACCAAACCGGTCTGTGCGCGGCCGGCGGCTACACCGGTGACGGCGTCGTACTCAGTTACGTCGCTGCCACCGCTCTCGCCGACCTCATCACGTCGCCAGAAAAAGCGACTGACGTTACCGCGCTCACCTTCGTCCACCACCGTCTTCGCAAGTGGGAGTTCGAGCCACTTCGCTGGCTAGGTATTAATGCGGGCTTGCAACTCGCTTCGTGGGCTGACCGGTCCGAGCAAAAGACTGGCCGGCCCTCGCGAGCCGCCGCGATGCTCGACCGTTTGATGAACTAGTGCAGGATGTTGACCGCTCGTGCGGCCACTACAGCAATGGTCACCAACGAAACCACCGACTCTGAGGCGAAGAGTGCCTTCATGCGTGGGGTGAGCGGCATGGCGTCGGCGGGGGCAAAACTGGTGCCATTCGCGAAGCTCGTGTACAAGTAGTCAATGAATCGCGGGCGCCACTCGGGTGGTGCGAGGCCGGGGTTCTCCATTTGAGGAAACTGCAAGTCGGCGAAAACCACGTGGCCGGCCGAGCGAATGTGGGGTCCCCCACGGTCAATCTCCCAGAACCACAGACCGTAAATGATGACGTTGGTGAGCCACAGCGATGCTGCGGAATAGATGAGACTGCGCCCTTGGGACACGTTGGTCTCAAGAAGTCGGTGGATGAGGAGTGACACCGAAACCACATTGGTGAGCGACACCAGCGCGATCAACGTCAATGTCAGTCGCCGCACCCACGGAGATTCATCCGCCCGACGATGTGGCCGGAACGAAAGTGGCAACACCAGGGCCACAATGAGGCCTGGAATGAGCCACCGTGGACCAACGACGACCCGATTGGAAAGAGCAACGTAGAGAAGCACGCAGGCAACGAGGGCGAGCGTTGCTGGCCAGCGCGGCTCTTCGTGAACAGTTTGCATGGTGAGTAAGTTACCCCAGGAGTCCGCTGAGGAGTCCACCCGGGAGCTCGACGCCACTTCGCCTCAGCACACTAGCAAGTTGCGATGTGGCCTGACCTGAAAGTGTTGTCACGTGAGACGGAGCCTTGGTCACGTGCGTGGCGTTGTAGGAGAGCACCGTTGCGCTGAGCGTGGTGGTGACACGGTGGTCCTTCATTGTCAACGTGGTGGCAGTCACTTCCCCCTGGGAGCCAGTGGTAATTGACCACACGAGTGAACCACTGCGCGGCGTTGACGACGCTGCGAAGAGCGGGCGTAACGCCGAGTGCTGGCTGGTGAAGGTGTAGGTCGTGGAACCGAGTGCGTGGGCGATCTCTTCGTCACTGAATCCACTGATGAGGTCAATGTCCGGTTTGGTCAGTTCGAGGGAGATGCCGTACAACGCTGGAAGCTGCACGGAAGCACTAAACCACTGCCCCTCCGCAATGTCGGGTGAGGAAGCGTCGAACGTATCGCCCGTCCAGTACATCGACGCTCGCGAAAGAATGCCTGGCAGCGACGCCGTTCCCGAGGCGACGTTCGTGGTGAAGTCAACATTCACCATTGCGTTTACCTGAAGTCCGGTTGACGTGGTGAGCGTGACAGCAATGCGAGCAGTTGCGGGTGGGTAACCGTTGAGGGCCAGTGGATCGCGAACGACCCCTGACGGAGAGGGGTCAGTGGCGGCCAGAACGACGCCGAATACCGTGAGGCCAAAGGCAACAAGAGCCAGGCACCACGCGGCGAGTCGCTTCGAAGGCTTCATAACTCAACCCTACCGGCCACCAGACCAGTCGCAAGAGTCGCTACAGGAGCGGTTCGTTCAAGATCTCCAGAATGAGTTCATGTGAAATGTTGCGCCCACACGCCACAAAGCCCATCTGCGACACTTCATCAGTCACGTAATTCTTCGCAATCGCTGCGTAGGAAGCTGATGCGGAACCTTCCAGCAGAATGCCGTGGTACTCGAGTGCTTCGCGCACCGCGGAGCGAATGTGCTTTTCCGAAATGAGCACGAGTGGAACGTTGTTCTCTTCAATGAGGCGATTAGTGGCGGCACCTTCGTCGCCACCACCCGCGAGGCCGTCAGCCACCGTTGGGTAGTGCACGACTTCGTTCATGGGTGTTCCACGCAACACGTGGTACATCGCCGATGAACGCTCTGGCTGCACCCCCGTCACGCGAACGTCGGTGCGACCATGGGCCTCGCGCGACATTAAGAAGCCGGAGATGAGTCCACCCCCACCAACGGAAATGGCGAGGTGTTCAACGTCGGGGCGCTGCTCGAGCATTTCATCAAAGACGGTGGCCTGTCCGGCGATGACGTGGGTGTCATTGAACGGCGAAATGTAGTGAATCGACCGGGCGGCGGCGAGTTCCAGGGCGTGCGCCTGAGCATCGTCGTAGGACTGACCGTGCTGGATCAGCTCTATGTCGTAACTCTTTAATTTCTTTACCTTGGCGGGAGAGGCATTCGCCGGAACAACAACGGTGGCCCGTACCCCCAGAATGGACGACGCGTGGGCAATGCCAAGTCCGTGGTTGCCCGCCGACGAGGTAATGACCGCACTCGTGCCATCACTCTTTCGGACGGCGGCGATGGCGGCGAGACCACCTCGGATTTTGAACGCACCCGTTGGCTGAAGGCCCTCAAGTTTGGCGTAGACGCGGCGACCATGCAGATCGAGGGTGACCGTCGGCGTCGGTTCGAGGTGATCAGCGATGACGCGACGAGCGGCTTCAAGATCAGCTGCGGTCGGCGGAGATACTTCTCGAATCACGAACACCAGACTATCCCTTACGAAAAAGGACATCCCTAACTCTCAAGTAAGGTCACACCGTGCACTCAGTTTTCGCTGCTGCCATCGTGGCTGCCTTGGCCTTTCTCGGGACGATGTACGACAACTACTTCGCCTTCGCCGCCCAGTTGGTGGTGACGCCTCCAGAGAAAGTTCGCTCGGTCTCTCAAGCACAAGCACTCGGTATTGGTGTGCTCGTTGTGTTCTCGCTCGCCGTTGGCAAGGGCTTGGGGTTTGTTCCACTTCGATTAGTCGGGCTCACGTGCATTGCCCCTTGGGGCTTAGGACTCCACGCGTGGCGCCACCGCCATGATGAGCAGCACGCTGTCTACAAGAGAGGCGCACTAACGACCTTTGTCATGTCCTTTGCTCTCGGCGGCGACAACCTCGCCGTGTGGGCGCCACTTTTCAGGGCCGATAGCGCTCTCAAGATCGCTACTGACGCCGTTGTCTTCCTACTCCTTGAAGCACTCTTCATCGGCAGTGCGCTTCGGCTCACTCGTTTTCCTAAGGCATTGGCCTGGGGTGCAAAAACTGGCCGGTACCTCATTCCCTGGGTCTATCTCTTTCTCGGCGTCCTGATCCTGGTGGAGTGCGGAACGCTCTAGAAGTCACGACAAGTAGCGTTGGGGTGTGGCTGCAACAACCCCCAACCAGACTCTTCGACGCCTTTCTGCGGTCGTCACCATCCAGTGGATGGGTGCCACCCTGGGTCTCCCCCTCCTCCCTTTATTTCTAGAGCACCGTGGCGGAACACCGCCCCAAATCGGCTTCATCATGTCGACGTTCTTCTTTGCTGGCGTGGCCACTCAGTTCTTCATGGGCCGATTGGCCGACCTCTACGGACGTCGCATCATCATGGTCGGCTCACTCGTGCTCTACGGCTTTGCCTCGATGGTCTACCTACTCCCAGTGACGGCCCCCTGGCTCGCGGTTGCCCGCTCACTCCAGGGCATTAGTGCCGGGGCTATTGAAATGGCCTCGCTTTCAGCGGTATCGGCACTCTTTCCCGAGGCAGAACGTGGCCGAGCCATTTCAAAGATTTTCGCCGCCCAGTTACTCGGCATCGCGATTGGCCCGATGGCCGGTCTGCTCGCAACCGTGAACGATCTCGGGTGGGCCTTTGCCATCACCGGCCTCGTCAGCTTCGTCAGCGCTGTGGTTGCGTACAACACGAACCTCGGCACGCACAGTCGCTCCGAAGAGAAGCTCCCACCTATTCAGTGGAGTCACCAATTGGTCGGCGCCCTCGTTGGTGCCGCCTCCGTGGGGCTGGTGATTGGCGTCTACGAAGCGTGTTGGAGCTTGCTCATGCGTAGCCACCACGCCACATTGCTCGAAATTCGCCTCTCCTGGACGCTCTTCTGCTTGCCGTGGGTGGTGCTGAGCAAGTACGGCGGATGGCTCGCCGACCACGCCAATCGTAAGTACATCGGCATTGCAGGGTTACTCAACGCCAGTATCTTTCTTTCGATTTACCCCCACATTCATAACAACGTGGTCATGCTGTTCGCCGGCTCACTCGAGTCAGTTGGCGCCTCACTGACGATGCCTTCCATTTCGTCACTCACGACGCAGGGAGCACATGACCGCGAGCAGGGGCGTCGACAGGGCCTCTACACAACGGCAAACACCGCCACCATTGCCATCGCCACAGCGGTGTCGGGCACACTGTTCTCGGTCAGTCCATCGTTGCCTTTTACGGTGGCCTCAGCCACGTCAATCGCCATTGCCCTCACCACGTTCTACTGGTGGCGCAACGTGCAAGGTCGAATTAGTAAATAAAAAAGAGGGGTGCTTTCGCACCCCTCTTTTTCAGTACTTCGTCCTGCCTTAGGACTTCCAGATTTGGTCCCAACGGGCTGATCCGCCGTCAGGGCTGAAGCATGGCGTCACACCGTCACCGGCTGTTCCCGATACCCAGTTCTGTACGTTGGGGCGTGCAGCCCATGCTGTCACCGTCGAGTCGAGGAACAGGTACGGAACGTCAACTGCGAACTGCGAGTTGACGGTCTGCCAGTAACCAATACGGGCCGCTGACGATGGTGGCGATGCCAAGGCCTGCTGCATGGCGTTTTCGATCACTGGGTCACCCAAGTGAGCAAAGTTCACCGCACCGGCGATGTTCACGCCTGAAGGCAGCGCCGACATGCCCAGACCCGCTGGGTAGGCCGGAGCGGCTGGCGTTGACACGAACCATACGTAGTTGAGTGATGGGTCAGTGCCACCGAACTGGTTCCACTGAGCCACGTCGAAGGTACCGTAGATCACGTTGTTGATGAGCGTGCTCTGTACCAGTGGACGAGGTGTCACGGTGATACCAATGGCTGCAAATGACTGCTGGAAGAAAGCAAACTGCTTCTGCGATGCCGAGCTACCCGAAATGATGTCGAGTACAAAGCCCACCGTCGAAACGTTGTTCTTAGCCTTGTACGCGTTCACGAGAGCCTTGGCTGCACTCACGTTGTACGCGGGGAAGCCAGGGTTCTTGTAGTAGCGCGATGTCTTCTTGAAGATACCGTCGGCTTCGGCACCAATACCACCGTCAACCACCTTGAAGTAAGTCTCGCGGTTCACGGCCATGGCCATGGCCTTACGGATGGTTGGGTCGTTCACTACTGGCTTCAACTTGGTGTTCCACGTAAGTGTCGATGGGTCAACTGCTCCAAGTGTTCCCTGGTAGTCAGCCATCTGCACTGCAGTAGGCGCGGCCTGGCCCTTCTTGATGTACGACAAGCAGCCAGGGAGACCAATAGCTGAGGCGAACTGACCGGCCCACGCGAAGAACTGGTTCATTGTTCCCGTGGTGTTGATAATCAGTGAGTTCACCGAAGGGTCACGTGGGTCGCTGAGGTCGGTGCGGTAGTTGATGCCGTGCATCTTCGACAGCGCCGAAATCGACGAACCGTCCTGCTGAACCATCATGTCGATTGAACCCGACTGCAGCGCCTGGTTACGGGCGGTGGGGTCAACAATCGTCTTGAAGTTAATGCCCGACAAGTACGGCAGCTGGCGACCAGCGGCGTCGGAACGCCAGTACGTGGGGTTCTTGACGAACTGTGACTCAACGCCAACTTGCCAGCTCTTGACCATGAATGGTCCAGTGCCGATTGGCGTACCACTGAAGGTTGACACGAATGACGATGGGTGCGCCATGTAACACGTCTGCTGCTCTGCGAGTGAGACGGGGTAAGTCGAGAACGGTAGAACCAGGTTGTAGGCGACCGTGTACTCGTCGACCTTGGTTACCGACTGAATAATTGGCTGGATTGCGAGACCAACGGTTGGGTCAGCAGCCGCAGCGTTGTAGTTGGCCACCACGATGTCGGCGTTGAATGGGTCACCGTTCGTAAAGGTGACACCTTGGCGAAGCGCAATCGTCCAAGTGGTGTAGTTCGAGTTTGGCGTTGCCGACAGAGCAAGCATTGGAAGAGCCGTCTTGCCGTCCTTCGACATCACGAAGAGTGGGTCGTAGAGAGCGTTAGCGACGCAGAAACCTGATGCGTCCATCTTTCCCTGTGAACCATTGAAGATGTGGTAGTTCGGCACGTCAGAAATAATTCCAACGGTCAGCGTTCCGCCAGTCTTCGGCTTGCCCTTATTAACGCCCGTTGTGGCGCCAGCAGCCGTCTCGAGAAGCCCATCCACGACGGATCCGGCTAGTGCAACTCCACCAACTGTGGCGGCAGAGTGCGTCAAAAACTTTCGACGATCAAACTTCGATGACATACATTCCCCCCGAGAAATTCGCCTTCTGCATATTCCTCTGAATTTGAAACATAGAGGCACTTGGTAGAACGCGCAAGTTCATTTGGGCATCTTTTTGATTTTTTTGCGGGAAGTCTGTGCCTTTTCCACAGATGAACGCGTTTCGAACGTCGCCATCCAAGTAGTTGACTTGAACAGTCATCTTTGGCACGAGGTAAAGAGAAAAGGACCGGCTTCTCGCGAAGCCGGTCCCGTCCTACTAACAGTTGTGACTTAGTGGTTAGAGCTGCCTCCAGGGAATCCACCAGGACCACCGTTTGGTGCTCCCTTGTTGTCATCGTGGTCACCGGGCAGCGGCGCACTGAATGAACCGGTCTGGCCGATAGTCACCTTGGTGGCGGTGAGCGTTGAAGCGGATGCAAAAGAGCCTTGAGCGAAGATAGTGCTACCTACTGTCACGGCGCTGAGTGACGCTGTGGCCTTCCCCTTGCTGTACGTCGTTGAGGACGTCACGTCAACTGTGTCCGTCTGGTTATTCCAGGTCGACACGGTGATCGTGTTGCCACTTACGCTCGTTACCTTCCCCGCAACAAATGATGGCTGAATAGCAATCGACGTCGCGATAGAGCTGGCCGATGAGCTTGTGGCAATGCTGACGTGATCACCGACCACGATGTTCGCCACCGATGATGCAGTCTTCTGGTCCGTCACGGTTGTCGCCGGCGTGATTTGGTAGGTCGACGAGACGCCCGCGTAGTTGGCAATCGTGATTGACGACGCGGACACCGCAGTCACGACGCCACTCGCCTGAACGTGCGTCCGTGGCTGTACATCAAGAGCGTTCACTGATGCAGCTGTCGTGCTCCCGGTAGCGGTAACGACAACGAATACGTCCTCACCAGTGGTGATTGCCGATGCGGACGCCGCGACACCATTGTTGCTGTACGTAGTTGCACTGGAGAGTGCGTACGTGGTGGCCGTGCCATCAGGGGCGGTTACCGTGAGCGAGGTTGCACTCACTGCGGTGACCACGCCTCCAAAGAAGCCGCCGATTTCTCCATGGTGACCCGGAGCACCCGGGGCACCTGGGGCACCTGGCGTGAGCGTCGTAGTGGTCGAGTCGTGCGAACGGTGACTATCCGAGGCTCCAGAAACCCCCGCACCAACAGCCATCGAACCAACGAGCACAGCAGTTGCGAGCGAACCCGCTTTCACTAATTTGTACTTCGGAGTCTTCTTCATAACGCCTTCTTTCACTGGTTATGGCCCAAGGGGGTTGAGCCGGTACGAGACCCGTTGTTCCGGGCGAGTTTTGGAAAGGCCTAGGAACTGTCTTAGAAGCTCTTAAATGTCTGTATTCAAAGGACTTTCTAAGCATTTCCAGCATGAAAGCCCTCTATCAGCAATACTGAACGCGTACGAGAATCCAGTTTTTGGGCTCGTGCCAGGTAAACAGAACTACTAGAGAGGACACACCTGTGGCATCGACCATCGATCCCCACGCGGGATCAGCAGGCGACGAAGCATTTCACGTCGAAGCCCGAGGCATTGACTTCGTTCCAGAAAATGAGCGTTGGGCTACCCCACGCAACATTGCTGGAATGTGGGCAGGCTCGGCTATCAACGTTGAATATTTTGTCTACGGAGCGCTACTTATGGGCTTCGGGTTCAGCTTTTGGACCGCCGTCAGCATCATTCTTATTGGAAACCTTTCCTACCTTCTCCTCGGACTGGCTTCACTGCCAGGCCCTGAGACCGGTACGACGGCCTTCACGATTTCACGTGCCGCATTTGGTACACGAGGAAGTCGCATCGTAAGTTTCTTCAACTGGATTACGCAGTTGGGTTTCGAAACTGAAGGTCTGATCCTTATCGTTGGTGCCGCCATTGTCCTTAGCCAGTTGGCTGGACTGCACGTCAACAGCGCCACCAAGGTGGTCTTCATTGTCGTGGCAACCGCTATTCAGGCAGTAATGCCTTACCTCGGTCACGCCACCATGGTGAAGGTTCTGAAGACACTCATCGTGCCTTTCGCCATCATCTTCGCAGTGTTGGCAATCTTCATTGGCGCCCACGCTCACCCATCGAGCGTTTTCGTCTTCGCCCACGGCTGGGAGCCCTACTCCGCAGGTATTGCCTTCACCATTGCTCTTTCGGGCTTGGGTTGGACTGAGTGTGGCGCTGACTACACCCGTTACGTACCTCGCGACGCGAAGAAGAGTGCCGTTGTTGGTTGGATCTTTGTTGGCACCGCACTTCCAGAAATCGTCATGATGATTCTGGGTGCACTGTCCTTCAGCTTCCTCAGCAACTCCGCTACCTGGAACTCCGCGAACCCCTTTGAAGCGCTCTACCACCAGAAGGGTCTTCCTTCCTGGTTCGTAGCCATCTTCTTGGTCTTCGCAATTGTTCAGCTGTTCGGTATTAACTCACTCGACCTCTACTCCTCAGGTGTTTCCGTACAGGCCATGGGTCTTAAGTTGAAGCGCTACCAGGCTGTGTTGCTCGACAGTGTTATCGCTGGTGCACTCACCATCTGGGCCACGTTCGGTTCATCGTTCTCCATCTATATGAAGGACTTCGTTGGTGTGATCATTGTGTGGATCTCACCATGGTTCGGTATCTTCATCCTGGACTGGATCCTTCGTAAGTACCGCTACAACGCGGCTGAACTACAGAAGGAAGACAGCTCCAGCCTGTACTGGGGTAACGGTGGCTTCAACTGGAACGCCATCATTGCGTTTGTGATCGGCCTCGTCGCATCGACCACGGCCTTCTCAAAGGCTCCACCACCCGTTAACTTCCCGCTCCACTGGATGACGCCATTCTCGAACCACTACGGTGCGTCCTACTGTGACGGCACCGCGAAGGCCGCTTGTGGCCCAGCCGGTTGGTTCGGTGGCGCTGACCTCTCAGTCTTCTTCGGCATCATCGGTGCTGCACTCATCTACTTCGTGTTGGAGAGTGCCACTGGCTACGTAAAGAAGCAGACTGCCAAGCAGTAAGTCGTAACAAAAAAATCCCCGGTCGCCCACCAGCGACCGGGGATTTTTTTATGTCCTTAACCGTTCCAGTCTTCAACGAGTCCGCCAGTACCGTCCGGACGAAAGACCGGAATGGAGCCCAGCGCTCGAACCTTTGCCGCGTCGTCACCGAGTGACTCACGCCATACAGATGCCTCGGTCACCAAGGTGCCAATGGCAACCACATCGGCACCCACGCCGCGAAGTAGACGCAGAGCGGCACCGGTTGAAGCACCGGTTGAAATGACGTCATCAACAATCGCCACTCGCTTTCCAGCCACGTCCTTAATGCGAGCGCGGTCGAAGAGCAGTCGCTGTTGCGATGCGGTGGTAATTGACTTCACCGGCTCGGCGACAGCGTCGGCCAGGTGAATCTTCGGGGTCTTGTGCAAAATGACGTACTGGTCAAGTCCCAGGGCGCGCGTTACTTCCATAGCGACGGGAATGCCCATCGTGGCGACGGTGGCCACGATGTCAATGTCGTGTGGTCGAAGAATATCGGCGAGTTCTTGCCCGGCCGTTGTCATGAAACTCACACCCATGTCAACGGTGATAAGGAGCGCTAAGGCGAGCTCCTCACTCAACGAAACAACGGGAAGATCAACTCGTTGTGTTCCAATTTCTACTGAATACGTGCGTTCACTCACCCTGGCGAGCATACTTATTTGATGGGAAGAAAGAAATCATCACTTAGCCGCAAGCTCGCAGAGACAATGTTGCAGACAGCTTTTGAAGAAGCCAAGAAGGGTCTCAGCGAGGGTGGTATCCCAATTGGCGCCGCCATCTTTACGAAGGACGGCACGTTGCTCGGTTCCGGACACAACCGTCGGGTCCAAGAGCACGACGCCTCAACCCACGCCGAGACTGACGCTTTCCGACGCGCTGGACGTCGTCGCAACTATCGTGACCTCGTAATGGTGACCACTCTGTCGCCCTGCTGGTACTGCTCAGGCCTGGTTCGCCAGTTCAACATCGGCACCGTCGTCATTGGTGAAGAGACCAACTTCAAGGGTGGCTCGAAGTGGCTTAAGAAGCACGGCGTCGACATCATTGTCCTAAAGGACCAGGCCTGCACGGAACTTCTCGGAACGTTCATTCACGACCACCCCGAGTTGTGGAACGAAGATATTGGTCTGTAGTTCCTAGCGAACGGGTGCACCGAAGAGTCGGTCGCCCGCATCACCGAGTCCGGGCGTAATGTAGCCAACCTCATTGAGAACGGGATCGAGGGCCGCCGCCGTGATTCGCACGTCGGGGTGCTTGGCGAGAACCGTATCGACGCCAGCCTGCGCAGCAATGAGGCAGAGTACGTGTACTGCTCCAGCGCCGCGCTCCTTGAGGAGATCAAGAACGTAGTTAATTGAGCCGCCGGTGGCCAGCATGGGGTCACAGAGCAACACGCGCTCGCCATTCATCACCTGGGGCAGACCGTCAAGGTAGAGATCTGGCTGCAACGTCTCTTCGTTACGTCGAAGGCCTACCAGGCACAGTCGGTGGTTAGGAACGAGTTCTTGCACCGAGGGCGTCATCCCAAGACCGGCGCGCAAGATAGGAATGATGACGTAGTGCTCACTGAACTCCTCGGCGTGTGCTCCCGCTACGACGGGAGTGTCGACGGTCGTGGGACGCAGAGGCTCGTCGCGAAGCGCCTCGTAGGCAACGAAGCGGGAAATTTCTCCGGCGAGACGCAGGAAATCGTCATTGGACGTAGCGATGTTACGAAGTCGACGAACTTTGTCAGCCACGACCGGATGCGAGACGCAAGCAAATTGTTTCACCGGGCCAGGATACGCCGGTTGCCCGTTCAAACTGAGAATCCACTTGCCTAGGGCCGAAGGGCTTCACTTTTTCACAAGTAAAGTAAGTCGATGGCTTCTTCCCTCTCGCACCGCACCAAGCGAGTCTCGGTTGACGCAAACCCCCTCGGCGGTGTCTTCTCGAAGTACCCGGGAGCCAAGGCGCAGATTTCTCGGGACAAGTCACTTTCGTGGTGGCGGCGCATTCTGCCGGTTATTGCGTCGCACCGGTCGACCTTCATCATTGCCATTACCGGGTCACTCATCAGCCTGATTTTTCAGACGCTGGTACCCAACATGCTGAACCACGCCATTGACGTCGACCTCAAAGCTCACTCCGGCAGCCTGCACAAAGCGGTTCTCGAAATCTTCATCGTCGGTCTACTCGCCGGCGTCACCGGCATCATCTCGCGCCAGTACGTGTACTACACCGCGTACAACGTTGAAGCCGACCTTCGATCACTGATCTACGAACACATGACGTGGTTGTCCTTCAGCTTTTACGACCGCGTACAGTCCGGCCAGTTAATCAGCCGAGCCAACTCCGACATTCGCTCGGTCCAGATGTACTCAACGTTCGCCCCGCTCATCATCGTGCAGTGTCTGTCGGGAGTTATTTCCTTCGGCTTCATGCTGTCAATCGCTCCGCTACTGGCTCTGATTGCCCTCACCGTGATGCCGTTCCTCTACTTCATTGGCATCAAGATGCGCCGCGTCATGTTCCCCATTTCGTGGATCACTCAAGCCCGCCTCGCTGACGTCGCCACCATCGTTGACGAAAACATCAACGGTGTTCGCGTAGTGAAGTCCTTCGCCCAGGAAGAGGCTGAAGTGAACCGCTTGGCCGACGCCGCCGAACGCGTGGCGTGGGCGTACGTCAAGGACGCCAATATCCGCGCGACGTGGTCACCGTGGGTGCAGAACCTCCCCCAGCTCGGCCTGGCCATGGTCTTGTTCTTCGGCGGCTGGATGGTGCTGCAGGGCCACTTGGGTATTGGCGCAATCTTGGCCTTTAATGCCTACCTCTTGATGTTGCAGGCTCCCTTCATGATGCTCGGTCAGCTCGTCATGATGGGTCAGCGCGCTCGCGCATCGGCTGAACGAATCTTCGAGATTTTGGACGAGAACCCCGACATCGTCGACCGACCCGGTTGCTTCGACCTTGTTGACGTCAAGGGTTCGATTGACTTCAATCACGTGAGTTTTTCGTACAACGCTGACGGTGAGATTCTGAAGGACTTCGACGCCCACATCGCCCCCGGTGAAACCGTGGCCATTGTGGGACGCACCGGATCAGGTAAGTCCACCGTCGCTCGACTACTGACGCGCTTCTATGACGTTTCAGGCGGATTGGTGTGCATAGACGGCACGGACATTCGCGACTACTCACTAACGTCACTGCGCGAAAACGTTGGCGTGGTCCTGGACGAACCGTTCTTGTTCTCCGTCTCCATTCGTGACAACATCGCCTACGGCCTCCCCTCAGCCTCCTTCGACGACGTGGAGGCTGCCGCGAAGGCCGCCAACGCTCACGAGTTCATCATCAAGCTTCCCGAGGGCTACGACACCGTCGTTGGTGAACGCGGGTACACGCTGTCGGGTGGACAGCGCCAGCGCATTGCCATTGCTCGCACCCTGCTGGTCAACCCTCCGGTCTTGATTCTCGACGACGCGACGAGCGCTATCGACGTCCACGTGGAAGCTGGCATCTACGAGGCCCTCGGGCGCCTGCTCGCGACACGAACGACCATTGTTATTGCTCACCGCATTTCGACCATCGCGCTCGCCAGCCGAGTGCTGCTGCTCGATGAGGGTCGCGTGGTGGCGAGTGGATCGCACGACGAACTCCTCGCTTCCGTGCCCCTCTATTCAGAGGTCCTGGCCCAAACCACGAGGGAGGACGTCTAATGGCGTGGGGCGGCGGTTGGGGCGGCGGACCCGGTGGTGGCGGTGGTGGCATGTTCGCCTCCAGCCAGAACACCGGACTGCCCTTTGGTGGTATTCCTTCCGAGCTGATGGACGAAGCGAAGAAGCTCATGGCCCAGGAGCCACCCCACGAGCCTTCCGACATCACGTTTCACCAGTTGCCCTCTGCCGATGAGCGACGACCGCTCACGCTCGGACGACTCCTCGGCGTCTATCCGTCAAAGGTGCTGCTTGGTTCGTTCTACGTGGTACTCATAAGCCTGCTGCTCCAAGCGGGACCCAAAATCACCGAGTACGCCATCAACCACGGCATGATCACGGGTCACCGGTCACTCACGGTGGTTGGCTACTGCGCTGTGCTCTACCTGGTCATTGCACTCGTCAGCGCGTTTCTCCAGCGAGCACAGGTCAACGTGACCGGAGTACTCGCGTCACGAGTCATGCACGACCTTCGCATCCGCGTCTTCACCCATTTCCAGCGACTCAGCCTTGACTTCTTCACCGACGAAAAGGCCGGCGTCTTGATGAGTCGCATGACGAGTGACATCGAGAACCTGCAGACCTTGGTGCAAGACGGTATTAGTCAGTTCGCAACGCAAGGTCTGACCATGGTGGTTATCACCGCAGTGCTGTTTGCGACCAACGTTGCTCTCGCCACCTGGACCGTCTGTCTCGTCGTGCCGCTGCTCTTTGCCTTCTCGGTATGGTTCCACCAGGCTTCTGAGAAGGGCTATCTGCTGAGTCGTGACCGCATTGCCCTCGTGCTGGCCGACCTCTCAGAATCGCTGTACGGCATTCGCGTCGTTACGGCCAACAATCGTCAGAAGCGCAACATCGTTAACCACCGTCACGTGGTTGGTGCGTACCGTGACGCCAACCTCTACACCGGTCGGGTGAACGCCGTCTACGGCCCCGCCACCATCATGATCGGCATCTTGGGCCAGGCCCTCCTCCTCGGCATTGGTGGCGGCATGGTCATCCGCCACCAGTTGAGTGTGGGTGCACTCGTGGCTTTCTTCTTGTACCTGAACCGCTTCTTCGCGCCGATCCAATTGCTCGTTCAACAGTACAACTCACTCCAGCAGGGGCGTTCGTCAATCATTCGTTTGCGTGAACTTCTCCAGACACCGCCCTCCGTGGACGAGGTGCCCAACGCCGAGACGCTTCCCACCATCAGTGGACGCATTACCTTCGAAGACGTCAGTTTCGGGTACAACCCCGAACAGTTAGTACTGCGTGACGTCAACCTCGAGATTGCTCCCGGGGAGTCCGTTGCCTTCGTTGGGCCCACCGGCGCCGGTAAGTCCACCATGGCCAAACTCGCGACGCGCTTCTACGACCCTACGTCTGGCCGCATCTTGCTTGACGGTGTCGATATCCGTACCGTCACCCTGCACTCACTGCGTTCACAACTGGGCGTCGTACCCCAAGAAGCCTTCCTCTTCGCCGGCAGCATTCGCACCAACTTGAGTTTCGGTCGCACGGGCGTGACTGACGCCGAAATTGAAGAGGCCATCGACATCGTTGGCCTTCGCGACCTTATTGACCGACTTCCCAATGGCGTTGACACCATTGTTCACGAACGTGGTCAGACTCTCTCCGCCGGCGAGCGCCAGCTCTTGGCCCTCGCGCGCGCATTCCTCGCTCGTCCTCGCGTGCTCATCTTGGATGAAGCAACGTCATCACTCGACCTGCAGAGCGAAACGGTGATTGAGCGGGCGCTTGACCGCATCCTCGAAGGGCGTTCAGCAATCTTGATTGCCCACCGCTTGACAACTGCGCAGCGTGCTGACCGGATTGTGGTGATTGACCACGGCGGCATCGTCGAAGTTGGAACACCGGCGGAGCTACTCACTCTCGGTGGTGCCTACGCCACCATGTACGAAGCCTGGCTCGCCTCGGGTGGCCGAGACGCCACTCGTAACTAGTGCGTACTGGCGATCAGCGCGGCAATGTGGTCGGCTTGTTCGTCCATGAGTTCATCATGCAGCGCGTGACCCATGTGCTCGTAACGAAGGAACGTAGCGTGGGGCATGGCCTCAGCGGTTGCTTCACCGCCTGAGATCGTGACGAGTTGATCGACTTCACCGTGAATCACGAGTGCCGGCATCGTCAGTGAGGAGAGCCCCGGACGACGGTCGGGCGATGTCACCACCGCTGCCATGTGGCGCATCACGCCTTCGGGATTACGCGCGGGCCATGAACGTTCGGCCAAGAGTTCCACGCGTTCGCGAGGTACTGGCAGCACGGGTCCCGAGAGAAGTTCCCACGACGTAAATTCATCAGCTAGGTACTGCTCGTAGGTGGTGGCCCGAGGGCGAAGCAACATGGCGAGCGCTTCGGGCGTGGCCTGACCCACGTTGTTCGGGTCCGGTGTACTCATGATGGAAGTCAGCGAACGCGTCACGTCCTGGTTATCAATAGCGAACTGCTGGGCAATCATGCCACCCATAGAGACGCCCACGACGTGCACCTCCGAGAGTCCGAGAGCGTCCACGAGACCGCGGGCGTCGGCCGCCATGTCGGCAATGAGGTAGGGCGCCGACGCCTCACCCGAGAGCAGGGCAGTGACGTCCACGGGCATGTGGTCCAGGTGTGTTGAGAGACCGACGTCGCGATTGTCAAAGGTAATGACATGGAGGTCACGGCTCGTGAGCGCACTGATCCACTCTTCGGGCCACGCCACCTGCTGGGTACCGAGGCCGCACACCAGCAACACCGTTGGGTGCTCGGGGTGACCGTGGGTTTCGTAGCGAATCGTTAGTGAATTTGCGTCAACCAGGGGCACGCTACGCCATGTCCTTCAGCATCTCAATCATCTGAGGCTTGGTCTGATCACCGAGTGGCACCGGGTGCACGTGGAGGTGCGTGATGCCGGCCTCCTTAAAGGCAGCCATGCGCTCCTTGACGTAGCCCTTAGGGCCACAGAGGGTGGTGAGTTCCAAGAACTCGTCCGGCACGGCCGCTTCGGCTTCGGCCTTCTTGCCGCTGAGGTAGAGCTCTTGAATGACTTTGGCTTCGTCGGCGTACCCGTAGCGAATAGCGAGTTCGTTGTAGAAGTTCTTCCCGACCGCTCCCATGCCGCCCACGTAGAGGGCAATCATCGAGCGAGCAAAGTCACGAACACGGATAGCTTCTTCTCCTTCGCCAATGGCGACGAGTGAGCCGGCCGAAACCATGAGGTCACCCAGTGACGGATCACGCTTGGCCTTTCCTGCGGCGAGCGAGCGACCCCACACGTCGTTGGCCTTCTCCGGGATGAAGAGAATCGGCATCCAGCCGTTGGCTACTTCGGCGGTGAGTTCAACGTTCTTCTCACCCAGTGAGGCAACCCAGATAGGAATATTGTCGCGCACGGGGTGGTTGATGAGCTTCAGTGGCTTGCCGAGGCCCGTCCCTTGCTCCGGGGGCAACGGCAAGGTGTAGTTCTTACCGTTGTAGACCAAGCGTTCGCGCTTCCACATCATGCGACAAATGTCGATGATTTCACGAGTGCGACCTAGGGGGTTGGTGTAGGGCACGCCGTGGAAGCCCTCGATAACCTGTGGTCCTGAAGCGCCGAGTCCCAAGTGAAATCGGCCTTCGGAGATGAAGTCAAGGCCCGCTGCGGTCATGCCAATGAGCGACGGTGTGCGCGTGTAAATCGGCAGAATCTCGGCCCCGATTTCAACGGTCTTCGTTACCGCAGCGAGGTACCCCATCTGCGAGACACTGTCGAAACTGTACGCTTCGGCGACCCACACGAGGTCGAGCCCAGCGCTTTCCATCTCCACAACGTCTTTTTCGATTTCCTTGATATTGCCCGAGTAACTGAGCATTGTGGCAATCTTCACGAGGCCCCCCATAGTTTCGTTATCGTCACCCTACCGGAGATAAATAGTTGCCGGTGGTTCACGCACGGTCGCCCCGGGAGCCTCTCGTTGCGCCTATCTTGGAGACAGAAGCAACGAGGCTTCTCTCAGTTCCAAAGGTGTGGTGACAACGTGGTCACTGATGCAACAAACGCGAATCCGGCCGTCTTCAATCCATGGCTCCATGTCGCTTCATTGATTGAAGAAGCTGGCCATCTCCTCGGCCTCGACGAGGGAATGATTAAGCGGATTACGACCCCCGAGCGCATTCTCGAAGTAGCCGTTCCGGTCCGCATGGACAACGGCGAAGTCGAGATGTTCCACGGCTGGCGCATCCAGCACGACACCTCACGCGGACCCGGCAAGGGCGGCATTCGCTTTCACCCCAGCGTGAACGTCGACGAAATCGCGGCCCTCAGTGCCGACATGTCCATCAAGTGCGCCGTCATCAACATCCCCTACGGTGGCGCCAAGGGTGGCATCAAGGTCGACCCCTCCACGCTGTCACGCGGTGAGCTCGAGCGCCTCACTCGTCGTTACGCATTCTCGATTGCTCCCATGATTGGTCCAGACCGCGACATTCCGGCTCCCGACATCAACACCGACACCCAGGTGATGAGTTGGATCATGGACACCGTGTCCATGCTCGCCGGACACAACACCCCGGGAGTTGTTACCGGCAAGCCGCTGGCGATTGGTGGCACCTTGGGCCACGCCGGCGCCACCTCATTGGGCGTCACTATCTGCACCACGGCAATCTTGGAGCACCTCGACCGCCGGGCGCTTGACCAGCGAGTCGTTATTCAGGGCTACGGAAAAGTCGGCGCACCACTCGTTCGTCTCCTGAGTGATTACGGTATGCGCATCGTCGGTATCGCCGACGTGCGGGGTGCCATTCACGTCCCTGAAGGGATTGACCCACAGACACTCGACGAGCACTTCAAGCGTGCCGGCACCGTTGTTGGCTACCCCGGGGCTACCGAGATTGCGTCGGCTGATCTATGGACGTTGCCTAGTGACATTGCTATTCCCGCGGCCCTCGGTGGCGTGATTACGGCCGACGTTGCCGAAACCATGGCGGCGTCAATCGTTGTCGAGGCGGCCAACGGACCCACCACGGGTGAAGGTGCCGCCGTGCTCGCGCGTCGCGGTATTGCAGTCATTCCCGACGTCTTGGCCAACGCCGGTGGCGTGTGTGCGTCCTACTTCGAGTGGGCCCAGGACATTCAGGGCTACATGTGGGAGCCCGAACTCTTCCGCCAGCGACTCGCCAAAACCATGCATGAAGCATTCACCTACGTTTGGAACCGCCACCGTGACCTCAACGTGACCCTTCGAGAAGCTGCCATTACGGTGGGTGTTGAACGGATTGCTGAAGCCACGGAACTTCGCGGTCTCTTCCCGTGATCCCCTTAAAACTAGGTATTTTTCTAGAAATATTTTCTAGATATGACGTATAGAACGGGCTCTGTAGTCTCTAAAGTGTGCCAATGGTAAGTTCTTCAACAAAACGACCGGTCCAGGCCCGTTCCATTGCCACTTTTGCGAAAATCCTGGACGCCGCAACAAAAGTCATTGTTGAGAAGGGCATCCAGGGCCTGAACACCAACATTGTTGCTGACCGAGCGCAGGTCAACATCGGCACGGTCTACCACTACTTTCCTGACAAGACGGCAATTTTGGTCGAGTTGTCAAAGGAGATGCAGGTTCGCTCCAGCAAGCTCCTCTTGCCACTGCTGGTGGAGTTTGAGACCACCCCTGACGTCAGCCTCTGGACCCGACGAGTCCTTGAGACCTTCCTCGCTTCACGGCTGGAGTATCCGGCCAACCGCAACCTTCGACGGGCCCTTCACTCAGTCACCGAGCTGCACGAGGTGCTGGAAGACGACCTGGCAACCAACAGTCGCTTCTTCGCTGAAATTCTTCGTCGGCGCTACCCCAGCCTCTCGCAGGCGCGATCACTCGCCGTCTCGTCGCTCCTCTTTCGCATCGCAATGGAGGTACTCGATTTCGCCATGGACAGCCCCGTGGGTGCCAAGGCCGAGCTCGACGAGTGCACCATCATGATCAGCCAGTACTTGGCGAGCCTCGCTCACTAACAATAAAAAATGCCCCGGTGCCAGTATCGGCACCGGGGCATTTTTGGTTTCTTAGTTCTGTTCGATGCGGTGTTGCGCAATCTTCTTGTCGGGGCGAGCCACGACTTCGTAGAGCGCACCGAGGAGAACAATGACCACCATGACGAGCAGGGTGATCCAGCCGTAGTTGAACAAGGCGCCTCGTCCACTCGAGAGTGAGCTAGGCCACACAATGTTGAGCAGCATGAGGCCCAAGTACAAGAGGCCTCCTACGGTCACAACGTCGCCCCACTTACCGAGCGTGAAACTGCCCGAAGGCTTCCATCCACGACGACGAGCAATGAACGAACCGAGCACGGTCAAGAAGAACGACAGGTAAATACCTGAGGTTGCGAACGAGACCAGTGCGTACAGAGCGTTGATGTGAGCGGGGTACTCGAACCACAAGATGTGCTTGTTCTCTGATGGGTTCACGAGCACCAGCAGCAGAAACAGGAACGGCACTACTGCACCAATGGCAATAGCGTTCACTGGCGTCTTGTGACGCTCCGAGACCTTGCGAACAGCGTTTGATCCTGGGAGCGCACCGTCACGAGCGAGACCGAAGGCCACGCGAGCACCGGCACCCTGCACGGCAGTACCGCAGCTAAAGAAGGCAATAATCACCATCAGCAGGAAGAAGTCCTGGAGCCAGGATGGAAGCGCTGCCAAGATGGCGGGAACGCCACCGGTGACAATGCTGGCGATACCCGACTTTGGCGTGGCGAGGATAAGGCCGAGCACCAAGATGAACGAAGCAATGCCACCATACAGAAGGGCGTTGCGCATGGCGCGAGGCACCTGGTGTGAGGCTTCCTTCGTTTCTTCGGCAATGTCACCGGCCGACTCGAAGCCAAAGAAGATGTAAACGTTGGCGAGTACTGCGACGAGAGCAGCTCCGGTGAGCCAGTGGCCACCAAAGTTCACGCCGTAGGGGTTACTCGCGAGGTGCTCGACACCCTGGCTGGTGAAGGTGTAGCCGAAGCCCTGGTGGAAGCCGTGAATAGCCAGTGCGATGAACACACCGAAGGTTCCAATGGTCTCTACGTAGACACCGAACTTGGTGATTTGACCCATGATCTTGGCGCCAACGGAGTTGAGGACCGCTGACAGCAAGATAATGGCGCCAGTAATCACGAAAATAGTGATGTGACTAGCGGGGTTCCAGTTCGTCTTGAACCAAATGTGTGAAAGAGCGGTGACGTACGAAACGGCGCCGGAGTCCACTGAGGCCACGGTGGCGAGCAGGGCAAAACCGTAGATCCAGCCCACGTACCAGCCGTAGCGAGGTCCAACGTTGTACTTGCCGTACTGGTAGAGCGCGCCCGAGAGTGGGTACTCACTCGAGAGCTCACCAAAGACCAGCGCCACGAGCATCATCAGGCCAACGACTACTGGGATAGTCCAGATGTAACGTGGCCCACCGGTGCCCAGTCCCACTGCGTAGAGCGAGTAGATACCCACCATGGGGCTCAAGTAGCTAAAGGCCACCGAAAAGTTGTCGAACAGTCCAAGCACTCGCGATAACTCTTGGCGGTAGCCAAGGGCCGCGAGACGTTCGGAGTCCCTCGTTGATGAATCGGTCATATTCCCCCCACAACAGTTCCCCCCTGGAACCGTTTTTACTAACCCTAACGAACTACGAAGCGCTTCGCTGGCATTAGGAGAAGTGAGCAAAGTGTGAGAAAATAGCCACATGGAGTCCCCAGAGCCCACCCGCGAGCAACTTATCGAAACAGTAAAGGAACTCCGCGAAGAAGTGGCCCGACTCAAGGAAGAACTCCGTCGCACCCGTCGCGACACCCACGAGGTCCCGCCCCACTACTTGTAGTAACGACGCCACTAGCCTTTGGTTATGAGCGATTCGGCACCCACCCTGCTCCCCGCAGCCTTCATTGGCCACGGAAGCCCCATGAACGCACTCGAGCACAACCGCTACACCGAGGCCTGGCGAAACTTTGGCGAGTCGATTCCCCGTCCCAAGGCAATCTTGGTGGTGTCGGCGCACTGGTACGTCAATATCACCGCCGTCACGGCCATGCCCCGCCCGCGCACAATCCACGACTTCTACGGGTTCCCCCAGCAGCTGTTTGACGTTAGGTATGACGCGCCCGGCGACCCGGACATTGCGCAGCGCATTGTCGATGTGGTGCAGCCCACCTACGTTGGCCAAGACCTCGATTCCTGGGGACTCGATCACGGCACCTGGTCAGTGCTCGCCCACATGTTCCCCAACGCCGATATCCCGGTATTGCAACTCTCTATTAACGCTGAGAAGCCCTACAGCTACCACTTCGAGCTCGGTGCCAAACTGCACACGCTGCGCAGTGAAGGTGTCCTCATTGTGGGCAGTGGCAACGTCGTGCACAACCTTCGGATGATCGACTGGAGTTCACCAGGCAAGGGTGCCCTCTGGGCGCACCGCTTCGACGACGACGTACGCGCCATCATGACGAGCGACTCGAGTCAGCTTGGCAAGATTGGCTCGCACCAAGACTTCTCGCTCGCCGTGCCAACACCCGATCACTTCTTGCCACTGGCCTACCTGGCGGGCTTGTCAGCTGCCGCCAATGAACCAGCGCACACCATTATTGATGGGTACGAAATGGGATCACTCTCGATGACCGCCTACCAACTCGGCGCCTAAGTCGCGCGAGCGCTATTTCTTGCGTGCGTTGCGTACTGCTCGGCGCACTGACACCGTCAGCGACAAGATGGCCAGCACTGGCAGAGTGATTACTGCCGCGATGCGGTGGTGGCCGCCATTACTGATGGCGAACACGACGCCAATAGTGACGAGTGTGGCTACAAACAACTCGGGTGTGTCGCCAACGAGGAAGTCCCACCAGAACATGGCGAAGCCCTTCAGCAGACGTACGACAATGTTGGATTCGTTCTTCATGCCGATACCCCCTTTGCGAGTGAAGCGTTCTCAACTTTGATGATGGCCACCAGTGCCCACGTAGCCAAGAGGTAGAGGCCAACCAGACCAAGCAACATAGTGTCGCCTCCAGGCCACTTCACCTTTAATCCTTCGCCGACCCAGAAGGTTCCGTAGCTCACGAGCATGACGCCAACTGACATCTTCATCGCGTTCTCTGGTACTGACGAGAGTTGCTTAGCAACGAGTGCACCAACAATCGCCACCAACACCAGCGCCACAGCGGCCGTGGTTGCTGCAAGTCCCAGTCGGTGTGCTGACGTTCCAAGCGTTAGCACCGTCACCACGACTTCGAGTCCCTCGAGAAAGACACCCTTGAACGCCATGACGAAGGCCACGCGGTCGCGTCCTACGGGCTGACCAGCCGCGCGAAGCTCGGCGACTGTTTCCAAGTAAATCTCGTCTTCATCGTGCTTGGCCTTTAGTCCGGTGGAGCGTAGGACTGCCTTGCGAAGCCACTGCATGCCAAAGATGAGAAGGACCCCGCCAACAATGAGACGAAGCCACGTCAGGGGAACGTGGACAAGCGCAGGACCGAACGCCGCTACCAGTGCACTAAGCACCGCAAGTGCAGCGACGATACCCTCGAAGGCACTTCGCCAACCACGGGTGTGCCCCACTGCAAAAACAATTGTCAATGCCTCGACCATCTCAACGGCACAAGCCAGAAACACTGCACCAACGAGGACAATATCCCCGGAGGCGACGGTGGTGGAAATAATCATTACTGCTGCTTTCTATCGGGACTCATCACAAACGATGCAGATGAATCAAAGTGAACTTTAATGTTCTCGCCGCGCTCAAAACGCTTCGAAGAAAATACTTTTGTGAGAACTGCGGTGCTGGCGAGTTCGACGACGTGCTCATAGCCTCGTCCATTGAAGGCAACGTCACGAATCGCTCCCCGGATTCCATTCTCGTCGCTAGCGGCGCTCAGTGAGACACCAGCCGCACGTACGAAGAATGCCAGTTGATCGTGAATGTCGCCAATGACACGGCCTTCAACTACGTGATCGGGGCAGAACTCAAGTGACACTAGAGCCGTTCCGTCTGACTTCACTTCTCGCAACTGCGCGGGGAACTCACCGGCAATGCCGGTGAATCTCGTAACGAAAGCATTCGTGGGGTTTCGGTAAATACTTTCCGGAGCACCGATTTGAACGAGCTTGCCGTGATTCAACACGCCAATGCGGTCGGCCAAGGCGAACGCTTCAGCTTGGTCGTGGGTGATGTACACCGCAGTCGCACCGGCATCGCGAGTGAGGGTAGCAATTTCAATTCGTAGCAACTCACGTCGGTCAGCGTCGAGGTTCGACAGTGGTTCGTCGAACAGAATCAGTCCAACGTCAGCCGCGAGGGCGCGGGCTAGTGCTACTCGCTGTTGCTCGCCACCAGAGAGTTCGTTTGGAAACCGATTGGCCAGGTGAGAAATCCCCACTCGTTCAAGCAGGTCACTGACTCGTTGCGCACGAGTCTCTTTGGTCTCACGGCTTAGGGGGTAGCCAACGTTGTTACTAACAGTGAGGTGAGGCCACAACGCGTAGTCCTGAAAGACCATGGCGAGACTTCTCTTCTCGGGTGACACAAAACTGCGGTCGCCAACCACGACATTTCCGTTGAGAGATATTTCACCAGCTGTTGGACGTTCAATACCCGCCAGGCAACGAAGGAGCGTCGTCTTGCCGGAACCCGACGGGCCGAGCAGTACTAAAAACTCACCGGGCTCGACGTCGAGCGTCACTGAGTGGAGGGCCACCTTCGGACCGAACTCTTTCGAGACCTCTCTGATGGCAATGTGTGTTCCCCGAGCGACGTTCATGATGCGATTCCACTCCATCCAATTCGACGCCACCCCTTAGGAGTAAGGAGGCGAAACATAGTGAGGGCAATGACAATGACTGCCAACATTTCCAGCATCGTCAGTGCCGTCATTGCGGTACCCGTTCCTTGCTCGTAATTACCCAAATAGGCCTGGATTGTTACCGACGCCGGCTCTTGACTTGGTGCGTAGAGAATCTGTGCAATTGCCAGTTCACTAATGGTCTTTGTGAACGTGAGCAACCAGCCCCACAACAGAACCCGAGACATAAGCGGGAGGTTCGTTGTTTGCCACGCTTTGAAGCGTCCAGCACCGTGCACGCGGGCCGCTTCTGAAAGCGATGGTTGAATCTGGCTTACGGGTCCGGCCATAAACCGAGTCTGACCGGGGAGTGAGGAGGCGACCAGCGCAATCATGAGGAGCGTATTGGTCTTGTAGATGTCCACTACGTGGTGCGTAATCCAACCAAGGTTGTAGAAGAAGATGTAGCCAACACCCAGCACAACGCCCGGTACAGCGACCGATCCGAGTAAGAACACGTCGGTGATGCGCTGGCTCCAGCCACCGACTTTCGTGACGAGGCGTCGAGCCAACACCACGGCCAGGAGGCCAGTGCCCGTCGCCACGAGTAAACCAAGGCGGTTCGACAGTCCCAGTGGACCCCAGAGGCTCTTTCCCTCAATAGAAGGCTGGAACACTTGGTGGTAGTAGGTCAGCGAAAAATGGATGCCGCCTTCCGAGTAAATGCCCAAGTCTTTTACGAAGGAACCGACGACAGCCCCGATGACTGGAATGCCGAGTGCAATAAAGAACAACAGGGCGACACCCGCAGTGGCGAAGCCTCGAGCGACGGGTTGAAAAGTGCGGCGCCGAACCGTGCGCGTTCTCCCCGACAGTACGGCGTAGGACCTGCGGCGCATCACTCGACTCTGCAGAGCAATAGGAGGAATGGTCGAGAGAATGAGCACTGCGGCGATCACAGCACCCACGGAAAAGTTCGCTGGATAAGTGCTGATGGCATTGAACAATGTGTACGTCGCCATAGGAAAATGACTGTGGTAACCGAGGGTAAAGGCAACGCCAAAGTCACTCATGGTTTCGGCAAAGGCAATAGCCAGTGCACTCAGTAGTGCCGGCGCAATCATCGGCAGTACGGTGCTCAAGGTCTTGAGGCGACCCGCACCGTGAATGCGAGCGGCGTCTTCGAACTCCGGACCAATTCCTTGAAGCCCGGCTGACACTACGAAATACGAAAATGGCATTGCCGCTGTCGTCAGCACGATGACAATGCCCAGGGGGCCAAAGAATTCTCCGTAGAGCCACTTCGTATTAATCCCCAAAGCGTGCGCTACGCCAAATGGTTGCAGCAAGTCAGTCCAGCCGAGCGTCATCATCCAGGTAGGCATCAGCAACAAAATCCACATTGCAATGCGCCAGAGTCGACGACCTCCAATGTTGGTGCGTTGCACGAGCCACGCGAGAGACGTCGCAATACTCACTCCTAGGAGAGCAACCAACGTTGATACCCAGAGCGAGTCAATGATGCCTCGCCCGGTGTAGCCAGAAAATGCTTGTCGCACAAAGCTGAGGGTGAACCACTGTGAGCCCTGTGAAAAGAGTCGGGGGCTTACTGACAGTGAAACGAAACTCAGAACCGGAGCAACGATAAGTAAGGCCAGCACCACCCAGATCGTCAGGCCACCGAGACTGATTCGCGGACCACGAGTCGCAGCGCGCCGAGCTGGTGGTGGAACAAGAGCTTGCTTGCTCTCGGTCTCGCTTTCAGCGCTGTGCGTTTTCACTAGGAGTGACATCGAGGCTTTCTAGAAAGGGGATGACCCTGCGACTGCCAAAGCAGCCGCAGGGTCAATGATGAAGCTAAATCGTGACTTAGTTCGAGTTTGCAATGTTGGTGTCAAACCAAGAGTTGATCTGACTCTCAAGTGGTCCCCAAACGTAGGGGTTGATTGAGATTGCGTTCGTCGTGCTGAGTGGCGGAATGATTGCGTTGGCTGGCTTTTCTCCGTTGAGTACAGGCCAGAACAGTGAGTCACCCTGAGGGTCACCAGTCTGCATAACCTTCTGTCCCGCAGGTGACATGACCCAGTCCACGAACTTCTGTGCATCCGAGCGAACGAGTGGTGGCTGCTTGGCGTCGATACCAATGACGCTGGGCAGCGCTACCGAAAAGTCCAAGTACTTAACGCGCATTGACGGGAAGTCGGTAAGTTCGTGACCGTAGCAAGCCGAGCTCTGAATGGTGGCCATTTCAATGTCCTGGCTCTCCATGGCACCGACGGTCGGACCGTTAGTGGCATTCACGACAACGCCGTTGTTGTAGAGCTTGGTGTAAAAGGCCTTACCGGCGGTAATTGCTGCAGCGGTTGAACCACTCTTGTAGCGGCCAAGCTGCGTCATCACACCAGCGATCAGCGGGAATGTTGGGCCAGACTGTGAAGGGTCATTCATTCCAATAATGCCCTTGTACTGTGGATCACTCAGCTGAGCCCAGGTGCTTGGCAGCTGCGAGGCGCTTACTTGGTTGGAGTCGTAGCAAAGCGCGCCAGTAACGGTAAGGCCCGTTGGCGTGAAGCTTCCGTCAGCTGGAACGTTCTGCTTGCCAAGGGTGTTGAATGAGCCCTTAGGAACGCTGTTCTTCACCAGGAGGCCCTGGTTGTCGAGTTCAGCGAAGGCAGCTGCGCCGTCAACCCAGAGCACGCCCCACTTCGGGTTGTCGCCTTCTGCTTGGATCTGCTGGAGAAGAGGACCCGTCGAGTTGTCATTGAGCGTCACGGTGAAACCGGGGTGGGTGGCGTTGAATGCCGTCACCGTGGCCTGGTCGTACCCCTGTGCTGAGTAAAGGATGAATCCTGGGTTTTTTGTAGCGGCACTGGCTGTGCCACCTGAAACTGAAAACAACGACAGTGAAGTCACGACCACCCCGAGGGCAACCGAAGCAATGCGTTGGCGCTGAGCGCTCTTAGTGAAGTGAAGTTTCATGCCTCTTGTTCTAAGACAGGTACATGAACTCCAGGTGACAGCCGCTCGATTGAGAAGAAAATTGTTTGCAAAGCTTTGCGGCGCTGGTGACTACTCTTCCCTAGCGCTCGCGGCGGCGAAGTTCATCCTCAATGGCGGCCGGGTCGAGTCCCCGACTGGCCAAGAGAACAAGGGTGTGGAACCACAGGTCGGCAGCTTCTTCAATGACGCGCTCGTCGGTCTCACTGAGCGACGCCACGGCGAGTTCAACGCCCTCTTCACCCACCTTGCGGGCAATGAGCGGGGTGCCGGTCTTTAGGAGCTGAGCGACGTAGGAGTCAGGAGCATCTTCTGCCTGGCGCTGGAGAATCTTGCGCCACAGCCACGGCGTGAAGCACGAGGTCGAACCGTCGTGACACGTTGGGCCGTCCTGAGTAGCGCGAACAAGTACTGCGTCCTCATCACAGTCCAAGGTGATCTCAACAACGTGCAGCGTGTTACCCGAGGTTTCGCCCTTTTGCCAGAGCTTCTGGCGAGAACGTGAGAAGAAGTGAACCAGTCCCGTGGAGCGTGTGAGAGCAAGCGCTTCTTCATCCATCCAACCCAACATGAGGACGCGACCGGTGGTGTCGTCTTGGATAATCGCGGCGCGGAGTTCGTCAGTCATTGCTCTTCCTTAGTGGTCGTAACGTAATGCCGAAGGACTCAATCTCTCGGCGAAGTCCCGGTAGCCCAGCGGGGTTCTCGTGCACGATCGAGGCTACAAGAGCCGCGTCGGTGACCCGAAGTGCGGCGGCGACGTGTTCGGCGTTACCGGCCCCGCCTGATGCAATGACCGGAATACTCACGGCATCGCGGACTCGCTGCGTGAGGTCGAGGTCAAATCCACGACGGTGTCCGTCCATGCGAATGGAGGTGAGGAGAATCTCGCCGGCTCCCCTCGCGGCCGCCTCGATGGCCCACGGCACAGTCTCCACGTCGGTGGCTCTGCGTCCGCCGTGAGTGTGCACGACCCCATCACCAGCGTCAATCGCGACGACGACTGCTTGGGATCCAAAACGGTCGGCGATGTCAGTAATAAGACCCGGGTTCGCCAGTGCAGCGGAGTTGAGCGATACGCGGTCAGCGCCCGACTCAATAATGCGCGAAGCATCCTCGACGCTCCTCACTCCCCCACCCACGGTGAAGGGAATCTCCAAGACGTCGGCCACCTTTTCAATGAGTGACGTCATGGTCTGGGCGTTGTCGGGCGTAGCGGTGATATCGAGAAAGACCAGTTCGTCAGCACCACCGTCTGAGTAGTGCTGAGCGAGTTCGACCGGGTCGCCCATGTCACGCAGTTCGACGAAGGAGACACCCTTCACCACACGACCATTCGCAACGTCGAGGCAGGGAATTAGGCGGGCGAGAGGCATGTTTCCAAAAAGCTCAGACCGGCGGGACCACTCTTTTCCGGGTGGAACTGCACACCCAAAAATGATCCGCGGTGAATGGCGGCAGAAATTCCATCCGATGTTGCGATGGTTTCTTCCGACGTACAGGCAAACGAGTGGGCGAAGTAGAAGGCTTCGTTCCACGGCTCGACGACCGCCCACCCCAGCCGCGGCACGCGGTCACTCTCTAGTCGGCGCACGGTGCCGCTCAGCAGTCCGAGTCCGGTGACACCACCGTCTTCTTCGGAGTGTTCGAGCGCTAACTGCATCCCAAGGCAGATACCCAGAATTCGACCGTGAGCATCGAAGCGGTCCTTCAGTGCCTGGGCGGCGCCGGTGCTTTGAAGGTGCTCCATGGCCGAACGTGCTGAACCAACGCCCGGGAGCAAGACGAAGTCGGCGCTGCGAATGAGTGCGGCGTCGCTACTCACGACTGAGGAGTAGCCAAGGTGACCAAGGGCCGCTCGAACCGAACGGGTATTGCCCGCGCCGTAGTCAACGACGACCACATCGCTCACAGTGAACCCTTGGTTGAACGGATGAGTCCACCGTCCTTGGTCATTGCTTGGTTGAGGGCCCGGCCCACTGCCTTAAAAGCAGCTTCAGCAACGTGGTGATCGTTTTCTCCGGTAGCGGTGACGTGCAACGTGATCTTGGCGGTCTGAGCCAGCGACGTAAAGGCGTGGGCCGCCATGCCGGGATCAGGGTTAATGTCGAGGTTTACCGTGGCGCGACCCGAAAGGTCAACAACCGCGTGGGCCAAGGCCTCATCCATGGGCACGCGCGACTCGCCATAACGGACGAGCCCCTTACGGTCCCCGAGTGCCTCACTCAGTGCTTCACCAAAGGCAATCATCATGTCTTCGACCGTGTGGTGGTCACCCGTCTCGAGGTCACCAACGCCCTCGAGTCGCAGGTCCATGCCACCGTGAAAGGCCAGCTGCTGGAGCATGTGGTCGTAGAAGCCATTGCCGGTGTTGATGTAGACGCGACCTTCACCCGGAATGCGCGGACGAATGTTGATGTTGGTTTCCGCGGTGGCCCGGCGGTGGCGCACACCTTGATCAGGAAATGCTGCACCAATGAGGACCGAACGAAGGGCGTCGAGGAGAATGTCGTCGTCGGCTTCATCTCGAACGCTGATGCGCAGTCCACCTTCGTACGCGCGGACAACCACACCGTAGGGCAAGAGCTTCTGGACAAGTTCTTCGGGGTTGTACATCGGAATGAACAGAAAGTTCGTGTACGACGTCAGTGGCGTCAGCCCCAGTGCGGTGAGTTCATCACGCAACCGGTCACGCTCAACCAACTGCTTCGTGAGGTCAGGTGGTGAAGCGAGCGCCGCCTGAGCCAGCGCTGCCGAGAGCGATGAGACCGAGAGCGGGGCCTGACGAGAGGCAATCACGTCAATCGTTTCACT
>Ga0164297_10000445_pt1 | contig 50829 bp, 35 predicted proteins | sample GEODES058metaG_FD_113539 | JGI IMG/M metagenome (GOLD analysis project Ga0164297, IMG submission 113539) | Dystrophic lake water microbial communities from Trout Bog Lake, Wisconsin, USA - GEODES058 metaG | ecosystem: Environmental > Aquatic > Freshwater > Lake | place: USA: Trout Bog Lake... | reverse complement strand
AGCAGGATGCTTATGATAAAGACGCTTTAAATCTTGTAAATCCTCGGTAACCGTTATCTTAATTCTTGATGCCATTAATTCATAACGAATTAATCAGCTCTTTATTTTGTTAATTGGTATTAGGTATCGCAAGCTTCTCTTTTTATCCTGAATTGGAAGAATTTGCAAGAGAAAATGGTGTGGCTATCTTAAAGCAGAAGGGAGATGTGGTGGAAATAGAAGCAACTAATTTAAAGGTCTATTAGGCATTCCTGAAATAGTTTAAAAGTGCAACTACATTTTGCTGAAGGTGGTTGCACTTTTTTTATTGATTTCGAATGTATTAAAAAGAATTACTGTATAATAGAAGAAAAAAAATGAGCGGAAAACGGGGCTCGAACCCGCCACCTCCAGTTTGGGAAACTGGTGCTCTACAATGAGCTATTTCCGCTTGTTCAATTGAATTGTAAAAGTAATGAAAGGGAATAAAAAAACAAAATTGGAATAAATAATCTATCTAAACATATAGGTTCTGTAAACAGAATGGGAATTGGTACAAACAAAAAGAGCGTGAAGGACTGAACCCTCCACGCTCTTTTTGTTTATTTATTTAATTAATAGCCGTTTACGTTGCCATTGCCGTTGCTGTTGAAATTGCCATTGCCATTACCGCCATTTATGTAGCTTCCAACTTTTCTTCCAGGTAGTATAGTACTCTTTTTATCTAAATTATCCAAGGCACTTTGTCTAACTACAAGCTTGGCTTCATTAGGTGAATTTGTACTGCAAGTAGGGCAAACCACATTATATTTATTGCCATTGTACATCACTTCGCAAGTGCCGTCTTTATTCCACTTATCGGGATTAAATATGTAATTGACAGGCGAATATTGCTTAGAGTTTAAGAATTTCAACGTTGTGCCTGTACCAGTTTCTGCATTTACCCTAAGCCCATCACCTTCTAGCGACTCACAAACAACAGGGGTGTATTGAGGAATGATTATTTCATTTACATACTGGCCATTGTTGAACTTTATAACACCATTCTTTACTGCAACTTGGTCGTTGCTCAAAAAACGGGTAAGCACTAACTGTTGGTCAATATAGTACTGCACCAATTTCACATCGATGTTGTTGGCACTCAATTTATCAAACAATTCCCTAGTAAAAGGCACAAAAGGATCTTTTGCGGCCGGCGGGTCATTGTGTACTGTAGGGGTAGTCTGAGTAGTGTGTAATGGCTTTTTGGGAGCGCAAGACTGTGAGACTATTATTATCGCAAGGATTAATATTGTAATGAACCTGTTCATGCAAATGCTTTTTAAGTTTGCCAAATTAGATTAATGTACTTAAATATATAAATACCTTGTTTATTAACGATAATATTTAAATTTTATTATATTGACAAAGAAAGATTAGTCTTTTACGCGGTATTTTACTTAAAAGATTGTCAGAAGAAAGGTATTAGTACCTTCTTCTGTCATTGTTTCTTGGTTCGAACCTGCTGCCTCTATTATTGTCATTCCTATCATTTGACCTATAATCAGTAGATGTTTTCCTTGGTTGGTCTTCTGCTATTTTTACTGCAATCTTCTTCCCAAATATGGCTACACCATCCAGCAAGTCCATCGCTTCTTTACCTTCATTATCGTTTGGCATATCGATAAAACCGAAGCCTTTACTCTTTCCTGTTGCTTTGTCTTTTACTAGTAATGCAGATTGAACAGTTCCGTAAAGTTCAAACATTTCCTTAAAATCCACATCATCCAAATTGGGGGATAAACCACCTACAAAAAGTTTCATACTTGTTATTTTGCGGTAAAAGTACAACTCTGAACTGTTATGAAAATAAAAATCCGCAATAAAACCTTTTTAAATGTTGACAAAGAGCAATGTTTTGGGGTGCTTCTGATGGTTCAAATTTGATTTTACTACTTAGAAAAAGGTTGTTGGGAGTATTGCGATGTGGGTAAATTTATTCATAAAATAGAGCTTCGCTAAAGAAAATGTAGGTTAAGGTTTTAATTTAAGTTACTTTTGCGGCAAATTATAAAAAATAGATGATGACTTTTGATGAGTTGGGGTTAGATAGTAGGTTGGTTCAGTCGGTTACAGAGTTGGGGTATGTGAACCCAACACAAATACAGGAGAAAGCAATACCCGTATTGCTTTCTGGTACAAAGGACTTTATTGGATTGGCACAAACAGGAACTGGGAAGACAGCAGCATTTGGACTTCCATTGTTACATATTATAAATGCAGAAAACAGATTCCCACAGGCATTGATTGTCTGCCCCACAAGGGAACTATGTATGCAAATAGTAAATGAAATAGAACTGTTTAAAAAGCACGTTAAAGGAGTTTCGGTAGTTGCAGTTTATGGTGGGGCCAGTATTGGACTACAAATAAGGGATTTGAAACGTGGTGTTCAAATAGTAGTTGCAACACCAGGTAGATTGATTGATTTGATAGAAAGAAAAGCTATTGACCTTGAGCAAATAAAGTATGTGGTGCTTGATGAAGCAGACGAAATGTTGAACATGGGGTTCAAGGATGATATAGAATTTATCTTGCAAAACACACCACAACGCGAAAGTACTTGGTTGTTTAGTGCTACAATGCCACCTGAAATAAGGAAAGTGAGCAAGAAGTACATGAACGAGCCTTTTGAAGTTACAGTTGGTAAAGTAAATAGCGGGAACAAGAACATAGACCACCAGTATTACATTACTTCTGCACAGCACCGTTACGAAACTTTGAAGCGTTTAATAGACTTTAATCCGGGTATATATGGTATCATATTTACTAGAACCAAAGTAGATGCACAAGAAATAGCAGAGAAATTGACTCGTGAGGGTTATGACATTGATGCTTTACATGGCGACTTAACACAAGCCCAAAGGGATAAAGTAATGGGGGAATTCCGTGATAAAACATTGCAATTATTAATAGCCACTGACGTAGCCGCACGTGGTATTGATGTGCAAGGTATTACTCATGTTATCAATTACGAACTTCCTGATGATATAGAAGTGTACACTCACCGTAGTGGTAGAACTGGTCGTGCTGGAAATACAGGTATCTGCATGAGCATCGTTCATGCAAGGGAAACTTTCAAGTTGAAAGCCATTGAGAAATTAATTCAAGCTCAGTTTAATAGAGTCGATATCCCAACAGGTAAAGATGTGTGTAGAAAACAATTTTATGCAGTAATGGATAAAATATTGGAAACTGATATTACACATGGGGACTATGATACATTCTTACCAATGCTAGAAGAAAAGTTTGCCGATGTTAGTAAAGAGGATATACTAAAAAGATTGGCTGCTGTGGAGTTTGATAGATTCTTGAAATATTACGAAAACGCAGAAGATCTAAATTTGAGAGATGGTGGTAGACAACGTGTCCGTGAATCTGGAAATGGAAATGACAGGGCTGCTGCACCTCGTGAAAGAATAAGATTTGACCAAGGCAGATCGGCAGATAGGGGCGAAAGGGTTAATTACAGTAATAATGCAACTGCAGGTTATGCTCGCTTGTTTGTGAATCTTGGCACAAAGGATGGTTTCTACAAAGCAAGCTTTCTACAGTTTATCTTAGATATGAGTGATTTGAAGAAAGATGTTTTGGGTAGAATAGACATGAAAGACATGAATAGTTGGGTAGAAGTAGAACAAGGTGCAGCACACCAGATGATTAGATGCCTTGACGGTAAAAGCTATAAAGGAAGAAGAATCAGGATGAATGATGCAAATAGCCGATAACAAAAACTGCGAGTTTCGTGGCACTAGTTAAACCACTTGAAACAAGAAACAATAAATACGTACTTATTATTACTCATGTAGCATAATGTTCTAGACCGATGGAGTCGTCATTATGTGAATAAAAGAACAAAAATGGAAGCAAGTATTGCAAGCCCAACAATGAAGGAAGTTACACAAAAAGCATGGATTAAACGCCCATTGATTATCAGTGGTCCATGTAGTGCAGAAACAGAAGAACAAGTAATAGCAACCGCAACGGGGTTGGCTGCTACAGGAAAGGTTGATGTCATGAGGGCTGGTATATGGAAGCCACGAACTCGTCCAGGAAGTTTTGAAGGTATTGGTACAAAAGGATTGCCTTGGTTGCAATCAGCAAAAAAGATTACAGGCTTACCAGTTGCCGTGGAAGTAGCTACTGCAAAACAAGTAGAAGATGCTTTGCATTTTGATGTAGACATTCTATGGTTGGGTGCAAGAACAACTGTAAACCCATTTAGCGTACAAGAGATTGCTGATGCACTACGTGGTGTAGATGTGCCAGTATTAATCAAGAACCCAATTAACCCCGATTTAGAATTATGGATTGGTGCAGTAGAGAGGGTTGCTAAAGCAGGTATCAAACAAATTGGTTTGATACACAGGGGCTTTAGTAGTTATGGCAATACAGAATATAGGAATGCACCGATGTGGCACTTGGCTATAGAAATGAAACGTCGCTATCCTGAAATGATGTTGATTAATGACCCATCTCACATTTGCGGTCGTCGTGATATATTATTGGAAGTTGCACAAAAAGCAATTGACCTAGACTTTGATGGTTTAATCATAGAAAGTCACGTCGATCCCGATCATGCTTGGAGTGATGCTAAACAACAAATTACACCTGCTAAATTGGGTGAAATGATTAGTGGCATCCGTTGGAGAAAAGAAGATGTAGCATCTCCCGAGTATCATGCTGCTTTGGAAAAACTTCGTCAGCAGATTGATCAGTTGGATGATGAAATGATGCAAATATTAGGTCAACGCATTAAAATAGCAGAAAAGATTGGTCAATATAAAAAAGACAACAATATCACTATCCTGCAAACAAACCGTTGGAATGAAATATTGGAGAGGGCTTTTACAAAAGCCGATAAACTTGGGTTAAGCCAAGAATTTATCACCAAGTATCTGGATGCCGTTCACATGGAAAGCATCAACCATCAGAACAAAATAATGAATTCATAAATAAATAAATAAATTCAGTCAATTGCCTGCTTTTTGATAGCGGGCAATTGATATTTTTCTTTCTCCAATCATCAAAACTTCTTTTTCACTGGAACTTGTGCATGAAAAAACAAACATTTCAATTTACTACTGCTTCGGTTGATTACTATTTTGATGCTTCAATTAAAGAATTAAAAGAAATAGTTCCTGTTGATAATACAATAATAATTACTGATGAAACCATCTTTGAGTTTCATGAAACCAAGTTTAAAGGTTTCAAGACTATAGTTTTACCTCCTGGAGAAAAGTATAAGAACCAATCTACAATTGACAATATCATTAACCAACTGATAGAATTACAAGCTGATAGAAAAACAACATTAGTAGGTATTGGTGGTGGGGTAATTACTGATATGACTGGTTATGTTGCGAGTATTTATATGCGGGGAATAGCTTTTGGGTTTGTTCCGACTACATTGTTAGCAATGGTAGATGCAAGCATTGGAGGAAAGAATGGAATAGATGTAGGTGTGTATAAAAACATGGTTGGAATAATACGTCAGCCTAAGTTTTTGTTATATGACATAAGTCTTTTAAAAACACTGCCTGATGCTGAATGGAGCAATGGGTTTGCTGAAATAATAAAACATGCCTGTATAAAAGATGCTGCAATGTTTAAAATTTTAAAGGCAAATAATTTGGCTTCTTTTCAGAAAGACAAAGTACTATTAGCTGAAATAGTTGAACGAAATGCGAAGTTGAAGACCAAAGTAGTTCAGAAAGATGAATTTGAAAAAGGGGACAGGAAACTACTAAACTTTGGTCATACGCTTGGCCACGCACTAGAAAATCAATACGAGTTATTTCATGGTCAGGCCGTTGCAATAGGAATGGCTTATGCTGCAATAATTTCAGAACAATTACTAGAGTTCAAGCAAACTACTACTGTAAAAGAAGTTGTCGAAAATTATGGCCTTCCTACTAAGATTGATTTTGATAAAGAAAAAGTACTCAAGGTTTTAAAAATGGACAAGAAAAGGGAAAAAGAAACAGTAAACTATATACTCCTTGAGAAAATCGGGAAGGGGGTAATCAAACAAATACCGCTTGCTCAAATAGAACAAATAATTCAATCAATTTAATAAAACATTCGTGACTGTTACAATACAACCATCACAATTAAAAGGACCAATTACAGCTGCGGCTTCTAAGAGTTCGATGCAAAGGGCTTGTGCAGCGGCATTATTAAATATTGGAGAAACTGTCATTTACAACCCCGGCACTTCAAATGATGACCAAGCTGCGCTGAAGATGATACAGGATATAGGAGCAACTGTTGAATTTAAAGAAGAGACCCTTATTGTTAATTCAAAGGGATTGTTTTCAGATGCTTCATCCAATGAAATAACAGTCAATTGTGGAGAAAGTGGTTTGGGTATTAGGATGTTTACGCCAATCTTTGCTTTGTCTAGCAGTAAAATTACCATCAATGGCAAGGGTAGCTTATTAACACGACCGATGGATTTCTTTGATGAGATATTGCCACAATTAGGTGTAAAGATTACTTCCAACCAAGGTAAGTTGCCTTTAATCATTCAAGGCCCTTTACAACCTAAACCCATTACTATAGATGGTTCATTAAGTTCTCAGTTTCTTACAGGGTTATTATTCGCTTTTGCAGCCGCTGCAAAAGAAGAAGTAACCATAAATGTTACGGATTTAAAGAGTAAACCTTATATAGATTTATCTTTAAAAGTACTAAGTGACTTTGGTTATAGTATCATCAACAATAATTACGAAAGCTTTACAATCAAACCTTTTATTGAATCAGATAGAAAAACTTCTTTCGAATATACTGTTGAAGGGGATTGGAGTGGTGCTGCTTTTCTTCTGGTTGCTGGTGCCATTGCAGGTGATATAACCGTAAAAGGATTGGATGTAAATTCTACACAGGCAGATAAAGCTATCTTACAAGCACTGATAGATTGCGGTTGCAGATTATCCATTCAAGCTGAACAGATTGAAGTAGCAAGTCTTCCTTTGGGAAGTGAAGGCTTGAAACCATTTCACTTTGATGCAACCGATTGTCCCGATTTGTTTCCGCCTTTGGTAGCTTTGGCGGCGTATTGCAATGGCAAATCGGTAATAGAAGGGGTAAGCCGTTTGGCTCATAAAGAAAGCAATCGTGGGTTGACCTTGCAGGATGAATTTGCTAAGTTTGGGGTTGAAATTGTATTGCAAGGTGATATTATGATAATAGATGGTGGTTATGGTATTGCTGGTACAACTGTCCATTCACGCCACGACCATCGTATTGCAATGGCATGTGCGGTTGCTGCTTTAAAGGCGGATGGCGCAGTAGTTATCCAAGAGGCGGAGGCGGTTAATAAATCCTATCCAGACTTTTACAAGCATTTGGAAAAGCTGGGGGCGTTGCTTTCTTAGATATTTCCTGTAAATTTGGCAAAATACTTTTTTATGTCAGTAGAGATTTTGGAAAATGAAGTTGTTATAAGGATACCTCGCGATAAATATACCAGTGATGTGCAAAAATTAATAGAGCAAATAGATGTTCCTGCAAAGGAGTCCGAATTCTTTTTTGATGTTGAGGCGGGTTCTGAATTAGAGGAATTATTGTTGGAAGTTAAAAGGGAAAGACGCACTTATACCAAGAATCTTTTAAAGCAAGCGGGGGTAAATGGTAAATGAAAATTGTAGCCGATACCAACATACTATTTAGTATTCTTATCAAACCACTTGGTAAAACAAATGAATTATTCAATTCATTGTCAATAAAAAACACCATTTATATTGCAGAACGAACTTTAGCAGAGTTACTTACTCACCATACTAAAATATTGAGACTAACATCCTTACTTGAAAAGGAGATTCTCTCTATAAAAAAGGCTTTGATTGATAGTACTCAAATAATTCTTAGCAAAGACTTGCCTGCAACTGCAATCGCAAGTGCTTATGAATTAGTAAAAGATATTGATGTGGATGACACTGCTTTTGTTGCTACCACTATATACCTGAGTGCTATTTTATGGTCGAGCGACAAACCCCTGAAAAAGGGATTGTTTGAAAAAGGATTTTACAATATTCATGATTCTGTTGATATACAAACTTTATTATAACGCATGAACTCATTCGGACGAATTTTTAGGGTAACAATATTTGGCGAATCGCACGGAGAATCTGTGGGGGTGAACATCGATGGATGCCCTGCTGGATTGGCATTAAGTGTCGATGACTTTTTAGTGGATATTGAACGTCGTAAAGGGGGCACTCAAAAGGGTACTACTCCTCGTCAGGAAACTGATTTGCCTATTTTTAAGAGTGGCATCTTCAATGGTTATACCACTGGTGCACCCATTACCATCATCTTCGAAAATAATAATACCCGCTCTTCCGATTATCAAAAGCAAAGAGACTTCCCTCGTCCTGGTCATGCAGATTTTGTAGCACACCAGAAGTACGGCGGCTTTGAAGATTACAGGGGCGGCGGGCATTTTAGTGGACGATTGACAGTTTGTCTTGTTGCTGTTGGGGTTATTGCCAAGAAGCTGTTGAAAGGCATTGAAGTAAAAAGTACTATACTAGAAATAGGAGGGGAGCAGGATTTAGAGAAAGGGTTGCAAAAAGCCATTGATGCTAAAGACAGCATTGGTGGTATAGTGGATTGTAAGGTAAATGGTTTGCCTTTGGGTTTGGGTGAGCATTTCTTTGATTCTGTGGAATCATTGATTAGCCATGCCGTGTTTGCAATTCCTGCGGTGAAGGGGATAGAATTTGGGACAGGCTTTGCGGCTGCCAAAATGTTTGGCGTAGATCACAACGATACCATTGCCGATGCTACTGGCAAAACAAATACCAACCATGCTGGGGGTATTGTTGGGGGCATTACCAACAACAACGAATTGGTTTTTCGCATTGCCATAAAGCCTACTTCTTCAACGCCAAAAGAGCAGCAATCGCTTAACTGGAATACCAATGAGGTAGCACCCTTCTCTGTAAAAGGCCGTCACGATTTGTGTATTGCCCTTCGTGTTCCCGTGGTGTTGGAAGCAGTGACTGCAATGGTTTTGACGGATTTGATGCTGTTGGAATATCAAATTCCTCGTCGTCTTCCCAAAGAAGAACCCATTTATCATATCACTACGCAAGCGGCATGGGATGCTGCCAAAGAATTGGGCTATTACGAAGCTGCTTCTTTGGCTGCGGAAGGGTTTATTCACCTGAGTACTGCCGAACAAGTGCCTGGTACTTTGAAACGTTTCTTTGCTGGACAAACCAATTTGGTGAAACTAGTTATTCAACCAGAAAAACTTACCCATCCGCTCAAGTACGAGGTCGCCCCTTCGCTAGGTATTGCCTTTCCGCATGTTTATGGGGTAATCAATTTAAACGCAGTGAGTGAAGTGATAATTATCAATGATTTAAGGTGATTAAAATGAAATAAATGATTTGCAGAGTATTAATTTTTCATTTTAAAAACCAATTCGTAAACAATCATTAAATCATTCAAATCACACTAATCACAATTATGCATCAATTCATCATCAACGCAAGCATTCAAATTATACCTGTTGTTACCGACAAGCATCCTTACGAATGGGTGGATGAAGCCATTGCCATCATCCAGCAATCTACTGTGAAATATGAAGTGGGGCCTTTTGCAACAGTGATAGAAGGCACTTATGATGAGGTGATGAAGCTGATACACGATGTAAATGAGTTCCTTTATAGCCGTGGTTGCAGCGAATGGATAACTAACCTACAAATACAAATTCGTAGTAACGGCGATATTATTGGGGACGAAAAAACAGATAAGTTTAAGCAAGGGTAAATTTGGTAAAAAGAGCTAAAGAAAGTTGAATTACTGAATTTATTCCGATTCAAAGCCTCCCTTTTAATAACAATGTTAACGGCTGATATGCTTATCATCCAAAGTCATGTTCTCATAAATTAGTTCCCCAAGTCTCTTGTGACCGTAAACATTGAAATGAATTTTGTCCTCCTCAAAGTAAGCAAGTGAAAATGAATTTATATTTATAAAATCAATCTTTGCTGACTTACAATATTTGTACAAATAATTCGCTGTCCATTTACAAGTATAGTTTGCTAACAATGATTCTGGATTTTGTGGCGGTGAAACAACTTTTAGTTTTATTTTTCGCTCTGTGCAAAGTTGTTTTACTGACGCCAATTGGCATGTCAAATATTTTAATGTCCAATGATGAAGCCCTAACATTACGCCAGCAATCAGGTTTATATCACGAAACCCAAAAGAACTCTTTCTTTCAAATTGAAAATCGTTTGCCGATTGGTATCTAGTTAATTTATCATTCCATTTCAGCTCTCTTGAAAATAATGCAGGGTGTAATGAATAACCAATTGTTTTTTCTTTAGTGTCATACTTTATGATTGGTTTCTGCAAAGGCATTAATGGAAACGGTCTCACAAAAAGATAAATTATGTTCGGTTGTTTTTTGTCGATGAAATTTTTTGTTTGGAGAATCAATTGGTCAAATGAAAGGTAGCTGCCTAATGAAATTTGATGCGATGTTTGATTGTTTGATAAGAGTCTTGAAATGACTGAATAATACAAATCCTCTCGGTTAATTCCGACTTGATTATTTATGCAACCGCCAATAAAACCAATATTGATTTTATCCATTTTGTTTTTTGTGTAATAAAAGATATTCCTGAGGTGTAATTATCATATTGTTGTCCAATGCAAAACTCCTTCCTTTCTGTTTGTTGTTAGTAAAAGCATCAAGCGTAAAACTATTCTGACTAGTTTCCTTTGCAGGAAGATTGTTCAGCCTGCCGGAAGCAATTATTTTTTGGAAATATATTGTTTGCGTTTTGTGTAATGACATCAATGCAAAATTCTTTTTGCAAAGTTTTGTCAACTGCATTACTGAATAATCAAGGCAATCCGTGTCCGCAATGTTTACATAAGGGCTATTGCCAAAATTAATGCTGTGGCTTTCAACTTTTGAAATGATTGGCTCAACAATTTTCCAATAATCCATAGTGTTTTGCTCGATGATAGGGTAAATATTCTTATCTAGGTGAAAGTCGTAATTGCCAAAAAAAACAAAGCCAATATTGTCGCTAAATCTTGAGCTTAATATTTCATCAATGTTTTCAAGCCCTCGTTGTGTTTCAACTATCAAATTCAATTTGTGTTTGTTGCCGAACTCCGTACAAAAAATTCTCAGGTCGTTGCTGCTCTCTACTTTAGGGATGAAAATGCTTTCAATATTGTCTGCAAACTTGTAAAGTAATATTCTGTCGTTAGGAAACTCTATGCTACGAATTGAATTTATCCTCAAGCTAACCTTTTGGTCTGGTAAATTTTGAATGATGTCTGCAAAGTCTTTCCTAGCTTTTGCTTTTAGGTCTGCCGTCAAGTTGGGATGCTGAACATCTTGAATACTATCCTCGATATCAAGTAAAATTTTACAGTTGATTTCCACGAGTGATTTGATAAGTCGGACTGTTGGCAAGGGTTTGTAAGCGGGGATACATTGATATAAAGTGATTCCAGTCATTAGGTATTTTTTGCTTTTTTGTTTTTACCATAATTTAATCCTAGCTTTTTTCCGAATAGCCCCTCATTCTCTCATGAATGAGGGGTATTATTAAAAGCTTTAATTCTAATAATAAACAGTCCCCCTTTCCTTCCATTAGCGAATATAGTTGAATATTTTATAAAAAGAAGATTCTTCCACCTTGCAAAGACTATCGCCATTATAGCTATTCAATTATTTGCTTGCCTCTATCAAAACCTTCCGTGGCAGCCAACACAATCAAGCCTCTTTCAACTGCTTTTCATTCCTTCGCTTCTCTTTCTTTGTGGCTTCAACCTGATTTTTAGTGTTGCCACTGGCTCACTTACTGGACTCCTTGGCTGACTTCTGGAGCTCCAGAGCTCGTTTCTGGTACTCCAGAAGTCATGTCCGGTGTACCAGAAGTCATTCCCTGAACACCAGAAATCATTTCCGGTCTTCCAGAAGTCATTTCTGGACGTCCAGAACTCATTTCCGGAGTTCCAGAACTCGTCTCTGGAACTCATTGAAAGACTCCGTGGGGACATATTTCAGCACTTTCTGTATGTTTTATGACTAATATGCCACATTTGCTAAACAAAATATAGGTTTTAGGGGGTAATTGTGCTGCCTTTTATGAATTTTTGTCCCAGATTATTGATTTATTTTAATCAATGGAGTATAGATGCCAAGCTATAAATTTAGTAAGGCATGAGGTGGGATATTCAGCGAAATCTCGATAAGAAAGATGTTCTCAACGTTACTAAAAATCCACATATTGATGGTGTTCTTATATAAAACCTTAAAACTTATACTCTTGCCATCCCAATAATTAAAATAATTGGTACTTTCGATGTCTAATTCTTTAAGAAATGCGTTGGATACTGTCTTTATTAATCGTAATTGTTACTACAAATAGCTTTGCTCAATGTGCAACATTCAGGCGGAATGCTGCTGGGGACACATTGGATTGTACCGATTTGAATGGCAAAAAACAAGGAAAATGGGTTGTGAAAGTGGAGGCATTGAGGGGTGAACCGGGCTATGAAGAGGAGGGCGAATTTAAAGATGGCAAAAGAGAAGGACCTTGGAGAAAGTATAATACGATAGGTGATTTTTTGGCTCTGGAAAACTACCGGTATGGGTTTAAGGACGGAGAGTGTCAGTACTTTAATATTTATGGCTTGGAGCACACTGAGTTTTGGCACGCCACAGACCCATTGTACCCGTATGATACCGTTTATGTACCCAATGTAAACGACCCGGATAAGTACGAAATGAAGGTTGTAAAGGTTGAAGCCACTACCGTAAAGCATGGCAATTGGCGGTATTACGATGCCGAAACAGGCAAACTGATAAAAACAGAAAGTTACTTGTTTGATAAATTGCAAGAGGTAAAAGCAGATGCCAGTGCCGGCGGGCAGAAAACGGGTGGCTCGGAAGCAACGGCTGTTGGAGGCAAACCTAAAGAAGTAATTCAGTTTGAGAAGAAGATTGAGAAGAAGAAAAAAGTAGTAATCAGGGATGGCACAGTGACATATTAGTGTGCTTTAACCCGCAAATTCAAAGGACAAATCCTGGGTTTTTACCACAAAGTACACCAAGTGAAAAACACAATGAACACAAAGTTTAAACACACCCCCTATAAAATCCTTGTGCATCTTGGTGTAAATCGTTGTGTACTTTGTGGTAAAACCTCCAGAGTATGAGCGGATTGGTTACATCTTATACCCATTGAAATATCTTTTGAAAAACAATAGCTGATACTCAACCGAATTGCCCCAATATTTCCAATCGTGCTTGCCGGGGCGTTCGATGTAATCATGCTTTACGTGCATGGCCACCAGTTTTTTATGCAGTGCCTTGTTATCTTCATAAAAGAAATCATCTACCCCACAATCAAAAATAATGGCAATAGAATCTTTTGGGTAAGTGTCCACAACGTTTAGAACAGAATATTTCCTCCAGTTCTCTTCATGGTTAATTGTATCGCCAATTCGTTTTGGCACGTCAAATTTATTCCTACAGAAATTTAAATTCACACCGCCACTCATGCTACCACAAGCACCAAAGATGTCTGCATGACGGTATCCTAGGAACAATCCACCATGCCCACCCATACTTAATCCCGTTATGGCTCTTCCTTTTCTGTTGGCGATGGTGCTGTAATGTGCATCAATAAACGTTGGAACTTCTATTGCCACAAAGGTTTCGTAGCGGTAAGTACTATCTATCGGGCTATCGAAATACCAACTGGAAAATCCCCCATCGGGGCAAACAATCAATAGGTGATTATCGTCGGCAAGTTGTTGCAGGGAGTGTACTTTCTTTATCCAATCGGCATAATTTCCACTATATCCGTGCAACAAATACACCGTTGGGAAGCGAGTAGATTCATTATAATAACTAGGTTTTATCACGACAGTCTTGATACTTTTGTGCATACTGTTACTGAATATGGCTACCGTATCTACCGAAGCATTGACTTTTATCAGCAAGAAAAGGGAGATGACAAGGAGGTATGTTTTCATTAATAAAATATTTATTTAGGATTCAAATGTAGTGGATTTTGAGATTGCCACTGAGGCACAGAGAAAACAGAGAAAGTTACAGATGTTGGATAACACTACCGACACTAAGATTTGCCTTATCGATGGTTAGGATGGTTACAATTTGAGGGTTTATTGCATTATGTATTGGTATCTATTACTCTTGACACTTTGTTTTATAATTATGAAAAAAATCTTTTGGCTTTTATTTCTTGTTTCTACGATTGCGAAGGCACAACAAGCGGACATTCTTATTAAAAACGGAAAGATTGTAGATGGCACGGGCAACTCGTGGACATTGGGTGATGTGGCTGTCAAAGATGGAAAAATAGTAGCGAAAGGTCACCTTGATAGCTGGGTTGCCAATAAGACAATTGATGCGACAGGGTTGATAGTTTGCCCCGGTTTTATTGATGTGCATACCCACATGGAGGACTTGGAAAAGAAAGACCCTGAGGCAAAAAACTTTCTTTATGATGGGGTAACCACTGTAATTACTGGCAATTGTGGTATTTCGCATACTGATATCAAAAAGTATTTTGAGTATCTGGATGACTTGAAGATGTCTATAAATATTGGTTCGTTGGTTGGTCACAATGATGTTCGTAAAGCGACGATGGGTACTGCCAACCGTGCGCCAACAGAAGAAGAGATGCAAAAGATGGAAGCCATTGTAGAAAAGGCAATGCAAGATGGGGCGGTTGGGTTTTCGACGGGATTGATTTATATACCCGGCACTTACAGTAAAACAGACGAGGTATTGAGGCTTGCGAAGGCTGCGGCAAAATATAATGGGGTTTATACAAGCCACATCCGCAACGAAAGTGACAGTGTGGTAATAGCCGTGAACGAGGCGTTGAGTATTGCCCGACAAGCCAAGATGCCAGTAGAGATTTCGCATTATAAACTGGTGGGCGAACAGAATTGGGGACGAAGTAAAGAGACTATTCCTCTGATAATAAAAGCAAGGGAGGAAGGAATTGATGCCACGATAGACCAATATCCATACACAGCAAGCAGTACAAACTTGGGGACGATGGTGCCTACTTGGGTACTGGCAGACAGTAAAGACAGTATTGAAGCTAGGCTAAGTAACCCAGCGGTACGTGCTAGGATAACCGCACACATGGTAAAAGGGTTGAAAAAGAGGGGATTGGAGCATTTTAGTTATGCTGTAGTGGCGAATTATAAACCAGATAATAGCTATAACGGCAAGAGCATTGAAGAAGTAAACGTGATGAAAGGAAGGGCGAGCACCGCCGAGGAAGAGACAAATACGGTGATGGATATGATAAGGGACGGCGGCGCAAGCATGGTTTTTCATGGGATGTGCGAGGAAGATGTGAAGGCGATAATGAAATATCCGTTTAATATGTTTGCGAGCGATGGCGGTATAAGGGTGTTAGGGGAGGGTGTGCCTCATCCACGTTCTTATGGCACCAATGCAAGGGTATTGGGGAAATATGTAAGGGAACAAAAAGTGATTGGGTTGGAAGAAGCCATCAGGCGGATGACAAGCTTGCCTGCACAGAAGTTTCAATTGAAAAACATAGGGTTGCTATGTGAGGGATACAATGCGGACATAATGGTGTTTGACGAAAAGACTGTGAATGATTTATCTACGTATGATAAGCCACACCAGTATTCGGTTGGGTTTAAATATGCAATAGTGAATGGAAAGTTGACTGTGGAAAATGGTGCACATAATGGTACAAGGAATGGTAGGACGATAAAAAGAGGGTAGGGATTGGATTGCCACCGAGGCACTGAGGAAAAATGGAAAAAATTATTGCCACAAAGACGCTAATACTCGAAGAAGCAAAATAAAAAGGCACAAGGAGATTGATTTCCTTATGCCTTTTTTTATTAGGTTGACTACTAATTTTATAAGTTCAAAATTATTTTTGAGAATAATCTCATACCGTTATAACCCATTTGAACGGCGTCGAAAGGCCCTCCTGACTCGCTATCGCCCCAAGAAGCATTTTTAGCACCTTTAGTAGCAGAAATATCGGGATGAACATTGAATAGATTGTCTACACCTGCTGTGATAGAAGCACTTTTACATAATTTATAAGAAGCATAAATATCTGTAGTCACTTTTCCGGAGAATACAAAGTTTTCAGGAACAACCGACTTACCATCATCGGTTACAACATAAGGATCGTACCCTAATCCAGCAGCTGATATTCCACCACCACCGGGTGCAAAATGATCTACACCAGGGAGACTATCATACCCATAACCTTGTGTAGTTAATTTACCAAAATAAGTAAGGTGTGTTCCAAAAGTCAGCTTATTGATATTATATTCCAATAGCAACGTAACCTTAGCTTTAGGTGCGGATGCTTTTAGGAATGCTTGCTCACGTGTACTGAAAAACGTTTGCTGGTCGAAATAACTATCATTCAAAGGAGTTGGGACATTGATTTTGTCGATATTTATATTTTGTAAATTACCAGCAAGAGAGGCTTTGATACCTTCTTTATTACTAAATTTCTTGTTGTAATCCAAAACAATATCAACCCCAGTGTTTGTTGTATTAACTGCATTCGCAAAAAACTGAACAGAGTTAAGTGGTGGGGAACTTGGTATATAAGCAGCCAATTGTGGAAGTGTGGAGCTGAACTGTCCTGAGAATATTACCCTGTTTTTTATTTGAACCATGTAACCATCAACAGTTATAGTAAATTCTTTAATTGGTTTGTAAGTAAAACCAATGCTTGTATTTACTGATGTTTCTTGTTTTAGTTTAGGTATCCCAGCAGCCCTAGCAACCGCACTTGTATTAGGTGCTTGCCAAATGTATTGAAGACTTCCGGCAACAATATTTGTATTGATATTGCTGAAATGTATTTGTTGAAGGGATGGTGCACGGAATCCTGTGCTGACTGAACCTCTAAGGTTGAATTTATCTGTAAGTTTATAACGGGTAGCTAGTTTGTAGGTATTTACAAAGCCAAAATCAGAATAGTTTTCTAATCTGAAAGCCCCATCCAACAACCATTCTTTTGTAATGTCAATAGAGGCATCTGCGTAAGCACCAACGTTTGTACGTGTAGCATTTACAACATCGGTTGGTCTGAAACCAGGGAACCCTTGAGAACCGGTAGCAATATTTCTAAGCGAATCTCCTTTGCCATCCCCAGATAAGGTTGGATAAAGTTTTGGAGCAATACCAGTGTCTCCATAAGAATCTGGTTCGCCAGCATAAATTTTATATTGTTCGAAACGGAACTCACCACCAAAAGAAAGCGTCATGCCACTTGCAACATTGTCGAAATGTTTGTTCATATCGTAGTTGGTAGTGTTCTGCAAGAAATTAAAACCGCCATCATCGAAGCGGGTTTTTGTTGCAACTTCACTCTGCGGCAATGAGCCATTAAAGGTTTGGTTGCCATAATAATGAAAATCATTGTAGCCAGTAACATTACTTGCATCCCAATCCCATCCGCCATTAAAGCTTCCTTTCAAGCCAAGTGCAATAGAAGGGTCTTTGATATAAACATCTTCTTGTGGATCGTAAAACACATTACTCGCTGTAACTGTTCCAGGTGTTGGGTCAAACTGCTTCATGATGCCCGGAACATATATTAAATTACCATTAGCATCTGTTGGGAATTTTTCCGGATGGTCAACAAAGTTTCTTGTCCAAGCATATACGTTGGAATGCTTGTAATTGTATCCTCCAAAAGAATAGAAGGTAGTTTTTGTTCCCTTCAAAGGGATTTCTAAGTTAAACATTGCACCACCAGAGGTAACCGAACCATCTCCGAATGCCCTTCTATATTCAGCGATATAAGGTGCCACCAATTGCGAGTTTGGATTGGTTGACCAGTTAGTATCCGGCAAAGCCCTGAATGTTTTTCCTTGCGTCAGGAAGTTTGCACCAATATTTATGAAGCCACCATTCTTTCCAATCTTAAATCCATCATTTAGAGCTAAGGTAAAAGTTTGCCCATCAAATTGAGAACCTGTATAATATTGAGTTGGGTCAACGTTGTTCAAGGTGTTATATTTATGGTCATAATAGCCACTATATCCAGCATTTACAGATAAATGATTGACATCTTTCTTAAGAATGATATTAATTACACCCGCTATCGCATCCGATCCATATTGAGCAGAAGCACCGTCCCTTAATATCTCAACACGGTCAATTGCCGCTTCTGGAATGGCATTTAAATCTGTTCCTGAATTGCCACGTCCTCTTGCTCCAAATTCACTAACAAAAGCAGCAAGGTGTCTGCGCTTTCCGTTTACTAATACCAATGTTTGGTCAAAGCCCAAGCCTCTCAAGCAAGCAAAGTCAATAGCATCTGAACCGTCGGCACCACTTTGTTTGTTGTAATTAAATGATGGAACTGCCATGTTTAACATAGATTCTAAGTCGGGTCTTGCAGTTGTTTGTCCTACCGAACTCAAACTAATAACATCTACTGGCACAGGCGAGTCAGTTTTTACCCTGCCACCTCTTCTGCTTCCTACCATTACTACTTCACCAAGGTTGGCTGCGCTTGTTTCCAGCGTGATTGCCAAGTTTGTTGTGTTGCTAGTGACTTTCAATTTTTTGGTTGCAAAGCCCACGCTACTGATTTCTAATTCATCCGAGGGGGCTACCGATACAGTGAAAGAACCGTCTTTTCCAGTAACCGAACCGCCTTTTGAGGACTTTACTTTTACATACGCACCTTCTACAGGTACGCCATTGCTGACTACAGTTCCGGTGATTGTTTTCTTTTGTGCAAATAATATGCACGAGCTGATAAGGAATAGAGTTGTAAGTACTAATCTCATGTGTTTTCTCATTTAAAGTTTTTTAAAATGTGATTTAGTTATAAGTGTGAAGTGCCAAAATAAGCGTTTTTAGTTAATGTTATCAAAAAAATCATTTTTATCCTAAATAATTAAAAATATATAATCAAAAGCTATTTGAAAAGTAACTTGTTAATTCTATGACAATAAAACAAGTTTTTTGTTGTGATTGAGTTAAGACATTTCTAAAATATGACTCATTTCTTTAGATTTAATCCAAATAAGGCAACGTGTATATTATCATCAAGATTAGTGTGATAGTTACTACCTCCCCTCCATTTTTTTGTAATACCGTAATGCTTTTTAACTTTATTACTCACCTTACGCAGATTTATAAACACTAACAAGAGGGATTTTTTCTCACCACATAGGCACAGTAGGCACTTAGAAAAGGTCATATAAGGCAAGAAGCGTTTCACTTTTAGGTCACATAGACTGGATTATTAACCAAAAACTCTTTTTTTCTATGTGTTCATATCTAAACTAAACTACAATACTATGAGCCTATTGCGCCTATGTGGTAAATTTATTAGTGGTTGATAAATCTGCGTAAGGTGAGTTTATTAATCAGATGTAGCGTTGCCAATATGTATCCGATTTGTAGCAAAATATCGATTTCCCTCTCCATCAAATTACCTTTCTTACCAGTCTTAAACGCTTCTTTACCACAGGCAAAATCAAGCCGCCCTAGTCTGCTGCCTCTCTGATTCGTCATTGGTCTGCTCAGACCAGACTCTGGTCTGAGCAGACCAATGGACGGTTTTCGCAATAAATAGTCAATTCTTCGATAATCGGAGTATATGTCACTATAAAAACACTGTAATATGCCAAGATGAACCCTTGATATGGGGGTATCAAGGTCTAAACTTCGATGATTTTGGTTCGAATTGCGACGATTTCCTTCGCGTCTGAGCAGACGCGAAACAAAACAGAGGGGTATCAAAAGAAATATGAGTGGCTTTAAACTGCGTCAAAGCAGGTTGAAGTCTGGCATAAATGATTGAAAAACAAATATTTAATGACAATGAAAATTAAATAAAATGCTGTAGCCCTTCTTCCATTATATTTGAAATTATTATTTTTCTATCTAATTAACTGTACACTAGAATAAGACATTAATGAAGAGACAACTCGGTATTCCCACAGCTATTGCCCTAGTGATTGCCAACATGATAGGTAGCGGAATTTATACTAGCCTTGGTTTTCAGTTAAGCAATATGCACTCTTTGTTTGCGGTGTTGATGCTGTGGGTTGTGGGTGGAATCATTGCTGTTTGTGGGGCTTTGGTGTATGGCGAACTAGGTGCCGCCTTTCCGCACAATGGGGGCGAATATAATTTCCTCAAAAAGCTTTACAATCCTTTGTTGGGCTTCTTGGCGGGTTGGGTATCGGCTTTTGTGGGGTTCGCAGCACCTATTGCAGCGGTTTCCATTGCTTTGGGCAATTATTTGCACAGCGTATTTCCTGCGTTGCCAATTCTTGCTTGGGGGCTTGGAATGCTTGCCCTTATCACAGCCATTCACTCTTGGCATGTGCTTTTGGGCAGCAAGTTTCAACAGGGGGCTACCATTGCCAATTTATGTATCATAATTTTTCTGATTGTGGCTGGTTTCCTGACCACAACGCACCATTATATAGATGTTGCCCCATCAAAACTGGCGTGGAAAGAGATATTTACAAGCCCTTTTTTTGGCGTGAATCTTTATTGGGTTTCTTATGCATATACTGGTTGGAATGCCGCATCGTACATAGCCGGCGAGATGAAAAACCCCGAAAAGAAGCTGCCCATTGCCTTGATTGCTGGCACTAGCATCGTTACGTTATTATATGTGTTGCTCAATTGGGCATTTCTCCACGCCGCTCCTGTAGATGCTTTGAAAGGGCAGTTGGAAGTAGGTTTTGTGGCAGCGCAATTTATGTTTGGCAAAATTGGCGCATCTTTAATGGCAATAGTCATCTCTATTTCGCTTGTAAGTACTGTTAGTGCTATGGTTTTTGCGGGACCTAGGGTAAGTGCCTGTTTACAAGAAGAAGTTCCTAAACTTGCTTTTTTAGCCCGCACCAACAAGCACGGCTCGCCCTATTACGCCATCATTACACAGTCTTTGATAGCGGCGGTATTAGTGTTGATCAATCAATTCCAGTTTGTGATAGACCTCATTGGTTTCACGCTCACGCTCTCTACAAGCCTCACTGTGTTTGGTATTTTCAAGTTGCGCAAAAGTTTTCCATATCCATCCCACACTTACAAAACATGGGGCTATCCATTTACCCCCATCCTCTTTCTCACAATCAATGCGTGGATATTATACTACGGATTCACTTTAAAACCGTGGGTAAGCCTTTATGGTTTGTCATTGATTTTGGCTGGGGCAATTGTTTATTGGATATGGGGAAAGAAGAAAAAAGATAAATAACCCTTTTTTTAGAAAACATAGTAAGTTTTATGTTTTTGGAGCTTGCTTATTATAAAAACTAAACTAAAATACTTCTTGTGGCTGTTGTTGTCGATAAATGATAGGGTTAATGATTAAAAATTTGTAGCTTCACAAACTAAACAAATCATCAAAAAATAATTTGAACTATGAGTACTAATAAAGAATTGGAATTCATGCGGGAAGCAATACGAATATCCAAAGAAAATGTAACGGAAGGAAAAGGAGGACCATTTGGTGCAGTCATAGTAAAAGACGATAAGATAATAGCTACAGGTGTCAACTCGGTTACCAGCAACAACGACCCAACCGCCCATGCTGAAGTAATTGCAATACGCAATGCCTGCAAAGTATTGAACACTTTTCAGTTGACGGGCTGCGACATATATAGTAGCTGCGAACCCTGCCCAATGTGCCTAGGTGCAATCTATTGGGCAAGACCTAGTCGGTTATTTTTTGCTAGTACAAAAAACGATGCTGCCGCCGCCGCTTTTGATGACCAATTTATTTATGAAGAAATAGCATTGCCATTGGATAAAAGGCAGCTGCACACAAAACAAATACTTAGGGGTGAGGCATTGGAGGTTTTTAACCTTTGGAATACGATGATTACAAAAAAAGAGTATTGAGTCTTAGTGAAATAATGTTTGCCATCAAGTCTGCTATCCCTATATTTGTTGCCTGATGAATAATATTACAAACACACGATTTTATTTTTTCTTTTACTTCTACTTTAAAATGAGTAGCGGGGTTGTGTTTGTAAAAGCTTAAAAAAGTGGATATTAAACGAAATACAATCCTGACCTGACGGTTAGGATTTTTTTTGTCCCTATATCAAAGTCGATTTTTTATTTTATGAAATAAGTGAATAAATGAAAGTAAAGAACGTAGAAAGCTTACGGGTTTCGATACAAGGTTATGAAGGAAGCTTCCATCAGATGGCTGCCGAGGAATATTTTGGGAATAATGTGACGGTAATACCGTGCGACACATTTAGGGACGTAATAAAGATTGCCTCGGACAAAACTCTGAGCAACGGCGGCGTAATGGCCATAGAAAACTCTATTGCCGGAAGTATTTTGCCCAACTATACCTTACTTCAAAATACCGACAAACTAAAGATAGTAGGGGAGGTGTATTTGCCCATTCAACAGCATTTGTTGGTGAACCCAGGTGTTAAATTGGAAGATATAAAGGAAGTGCATTCTCATCACATGGCCATTCAACAATGTATGGAATACCTTGGCGAAAAGCATTGGAAACTGGTGGAAACAGAAGATACTGCATTGAGTGCGAGGCATATTCATACCCGAAAGAGCAAACATACAGCAGCAGTGGCGAGTAAATTGGCAGCAGATCTTTATGAATTGGAAATTGCAGTACCTAACATCCATACACAAAAAAGCAATTACACTAGGTTCTTGATATTGCAAAGAGTGGAGGAGATTAGTACAATTGAAGATGCGGATAAAGCATCCATCAATTTTATTACCGACCACACAAAGGGTAGTCTTGCGAAAGTGCTGACCATCATTGCAGAGGGGGGCATTAACCTAAGCAAGTTGCAGAGTATGCCGATAGCGGGAACGAATTTTAAGTATAGTTTCCATGCGGATTTGGAGTTTGATACATTGAGTCAATTTAATAAGGTAAAGGCAGAAATAGAGGGCTTTACGGAGCATATAAAAGTTTTTGGGGAGTATAAGAGGCGTAGTGGTGAGTAGTGAGTGGTGAGTAGTGAGTGGTGAGTAGTGAGTAGTTAGAAGTGAGTAGTGAGTGGTGAGTGGTGAGTGGTGAGTAGTGAGTGAAAGGAGTAGTATGTTTTAATCATTAAATTCATACAAATCATTTAATCATCGGTTTAAAACAAACAAAATGAAAGCAATAATTTTCGACTCGGATACAAGCAAGTTACAGTTGAGTCGAGAGATTGAGCTTCTGAAAGTTTGTTATTTAATTGCGGATAGTTTGTGTGCTGCTGGTCAACCTGCTGCTAATATATCATTCCAAAAAAGTTATAAAAAGTATAGTCTCAATAAAAAATTGCAATACATACTGTTGCAAGTTGCGAGTCAGGATTACCCCGAAAAGGATGAATATATAGCCCAGGTAAACGAGTTTATTATTTTAAGTAAGAAGGTGCAAAATTTAAAAAGGATTCCACCCCAAACATTTGTTATTATAAAACGATCCACTGCTTTATATACCAATTGGTTTGATTCAATGGTACTTGAAATACTGGAACAGCAGCAAAAATTAGGTATTGTAGATATGTATTCTTGGGTTGATGACAAAGTATTGGAATTTGCAGTTCTTGGGTTGAGTGCATGCGAAGAAAGGAGAAAAAGAGATGCAGAGATAAATGGAAAGGAATTGTTGGAATTGCTTTTCCCAAAAGATTCAAATGAGTCTTCTATTTTAGTTTTTCCTGCCGATTTATTTCAAAATCACTATTTGACAGAAGAAGAAAAGGCGGATTTGGTAGAAAAAGATGGAGTTCCTTTGAAAGGGGTAAATATTTATGACTGTTTTACAATACCCAACATTAAGTCGTTGACTTCTTTGGAGTTAAAAGCATTGCGGGGACAATTGAGTGAAAATTTAAAAGAATTTAGGGAAAAAGTAGATAAATGGTTGGTGTATTGCAAAGAAAATGATGAGATAAACATTCAAGTTGCGGAATTAAAGAAGGAAGTGATTAGTTGTACCTTAACTGTGCAAGAAGCATTAACGCATAATGAAATGCTGAATGGTGTTGCCTATAATGCAAAAGTAAATGTCAGGGATTTTACTGTTTACTTAGGGATTGCACCAGTAACTTCCATTTGGAAATATTATCAAGAATTTAAGGTACTAGATGATGAAACGCTTGATATAATAAAGGAAACGATTGCAAGCATCGGTTCTTATCCTGAATTTTTGCCGGTAGTTTGCATATCATCGTGTTATAGGAATTTAGATAGAATGGAAGAACTCGTTGATGTTCTTAAAGCAGAACAACTCGACATGACAAGAACGAAGAAATGGATTTCGGTAGATTGAAAATAAAGTTATGGTAGGAATAGTTTTTTCAACAGTTACATCTATTATCCCTAGATTATCAGATTCGTATACCATAAAGGCTGCCTATCTTTTATCGGACAGGGTGTTGGCTTTAGGAGCAAGTGGGGTTTTGATAGAGATGAAAGGGGACACTAATAAATACACTTTACAACAAAAGATAAACAAACTGGAAATTGCCACTTTAAAAGATAAAAATGATGCTGGGTATAACTATGTGTTGGATGTAAAACATGCGGTGAAGCAGTTTAGCTTGATAAAGCATCGAACAAAAGAACAAATCGTAGCCAATGCGAATATGGAAAGGAATTTTCAAAAATATTATGATGGGTGTAATGAAGGTCATAAGTTTTTTTTGATGTCGTTGGGTTTTGGTGACATGAGAACCTTGCTTGAAAAAGATATACTCGATTCTTATCCCTTAGAGTTGAATGTAAAAGAAGTACTAGAGGATAATTCGCCAAATCTAAAGCTTGCTGCATCTTTAACTAAACTATTATATCCAAGCGGAAATCCTGACGACGCATTGATCCTTTTTGTTACAATGGATTTCTTGGATGATTATAACGAGTTAATGCCCGAAGTGACAAAAATTGAAGATATCACCACAGAACAACAAGAACTGCTGGATAATAACGTTAAGTTATGGTCATGCTTAAAGATTGACAACCTAGATTGCTTGTCTGCATTGGAATTAAAGTTATTAAGGGGTCAAGTGATGAAAGAAGGGACTGCTTTCAAGAAAAATGTGCATGATTATATTCGAATGAATGCTGAGAATGCTAAGAGTACGGCCGAATTGGATTTATACTTTGATGATGTGTTTTTTCCAGAGGCAGAGAGATTGCAAACAAGAATGGAAGAAAGCGAGATAATGCGTTTCAAGAATTCTAATGTAGTAAAGGGCGCACTTCGTTTCGAATTAACAATAGGGGAGGCTTCTTTGGATTATTACTTTACCTATCTGGAGAAATTTAATATTGTTGATCTGCCAACTTTAAACTTCGTAAGAGATGAGATAAAACTACATAAGGATTATCCTCGATTTGTTCCCTTTATTTGCGTATCAACTTTATTTACAAATATGGATGAAATGGAAGCAGTTTTTGCAAAAGAGATTGAAGAGGACGAATTACCTAAACTTAGGAAATTTATTTCAATTGATGATTAAAAGATGCAAGATTAATTAACTGCCTTCCTTTCCTTTGTGCCTCTTTGAGTCTTTGGGTCTTTGTGGCGATTTCTTAAAATAAAAATAATAAAATGAGTACAACAACTCAAGAAACAGAAAAACGATTTGCAACAGCCAAACGCCTTGATGGAATAGGCGAATATTATTTCTCCCAAAAGCTTAGGGAGATAGATGAATTGAATAAACAAGGTAAAAATATCATTAACCTTGGTATAGGTAGTCCCGATTTGCCCCCTCATCCCGATGTTATAAAAGTATTGCAAGAAGAGAGTGCAAAGCCTAATGTACACGCTTATCAGAGTTATAAAGGCTCGCCGATACTAAGAAAAGCAATTGGTGATTGGTATAGTAAATGGTATGGTGTAGAAATCAATCCTGATACTGAAATACTTCCATTGATAGGTAGTAAAGAAGGTATCATGCACATCTGTATGACTTATTTGAATAATGGTGATGAGGCTCTTGTTCCTAATCCTGGCTATCCAACTTATCGTAGTGCAGTTAAATTAGCTGGAGGCATTTGTATAGATTATGACCTAAAAGAAGAAAATAATTGGCAACCCGACATCAATGCCCTTGCTGCACTTGATTTATCAAAAGTGAAGTTGATGTTTGTGAACTATCCGCACATGCCTACCGGACAATTGCCGGATGTAGAAGTGTTGAAACAGCTAGTTGCCTTTGCAAAAGAGAATAACATTTTATTGGTTCACGATAACCCCTATAGCTTTATATTAAACGAAGACCCTCAAAGTTTATTAAGTATCGAAGGGGCAAAAGAAGTGGTATTAGAACTAAATTCCTTGAGTAAAAGTCAGAACATGGCTGGCTGGAGAATAGGAATGTTGGTCGCAGCAAAAGAAAGGATTGACGAAGTACTTCGGTTTAAAAGTAATATGGATAGTGGAATGTTCTTACCTGTTCAACTGGCTGCTGCAAAGGCTTTGGGGTTGGATAAAAGTTGGTACGACAGTATAAACGCTATTTACAAGGAACGTAGGACGAAGGTTTTTGAATTGCTCGACCAACTGAACTGCGTTTATTCCAAGAGTCAGGTGGGTATGTTTATCTGGGCAAAAATTCCTGCTAAGTACAAAGATGGTTATGAATTGAGCGATGAAGTATTGTATAACAGCAATGTATTCATTACCCCCGGCGGAATTTTTGGCAGTGAAGGCAATGGTTTTATAAGGGTCAGCCTTTGTGGAAGCATTGAGAAGTTTGAAGAAGCAATAAAGAGAGTTAGTAGTAATAAGTTTTAGGTTATACGTTATACGTTTTAAGTTCTACGTACAACGTATAACTTAGAACGTATGACCTAAACGAATTTAAGTATGAACGATTTAAATGTTACCATAGTTGGTGTTGGATTAATCAGCGGGTCCTTTGCATTGGGCTTGCGGGATAAAGGTTTTGCGAAGCATATCATCGGCGTAAGCAGAACAGAAGCTAGTGCGAAAAGGGCATTGGAATTAGGCATTGTAGATGAGGTATTGCCTTTGTTGGATGCAATTAAAAAGAGTGATTTCATTTATGTCGCCATACCCGTTGATGCAACTATACCTATCCTTCAAACTATTTTGGACAATATCACAGACAAACAGTTTGTTGCCGATGCCGGTTCTACAAAGTTTGCTATGTGCGAGGCGGTTGCCAATCATCCTATGCGGCACCGTTTTGTAGCTACCCATCCTATGTGGGGAACAGAATATAGTGGTCCCGAAGCAGCAGTTAGGGATGCGTTTAGTGGTAGGGCTTGTGTTATCTGTGAGAAAGAAAAGAGTGATAAGGATATTGTGGATACAATAGAAAACATCTACAAAACACTCGGTATGAATATGATTTATATGGAAGCTGCTGCTCACGATATGCACGCAGCCTACATCAGTCATATATCCCATATTACTTCTTTTGCTTTGGCGAATACGGTGTTAGAAAAAGAAAAAGAAGAGAATACGATCTTTGAATTAGCCGGTGGCGGTTTCGAAAGTACCGTTCGTTTAGCTAAGAGTAGCCCTGCCATGTGGGCACCTATTTTTATGCAGAATAGGGATAATGTATTGGATGTTTTGAACGAACACATCACCCAATTACGCAAATTCAAGGCTTGCCTCGAAAAGGAAAATCTTGAGTACTTACAGGAACTGATGGAGAATGCAAACAAGATTAAAAGGATACTTAAGTAGTTTACCGTTGACTGCTTTCCGTTAACCGAACTACCTTTACTTGTAAACGACTTGCGGTATATCGGTAAACGGTACAACGGTCAACGGAACACTTTCCTATTGCACATTCACCACCTTATCCTTAGGGTATTTGATGCTATAAGTAAACTTAAATTTCTTGCTTTCCCCAGCAGGAATTGTTACCAACCAGTTCAATACGCCAGTATCATTGTTTGCAGACGCTCCACCTGCATCCAACAATTCCACTTCAATTTCTTTATTGGTTGTTAATGGGAATTGGTCTTTCAAATCCAAATTGATAGGATCTTTCTTATTGTTCTTCACCGTTATCTCGTAAGTAAACTTCTGTAATTTATTACTTCCCAAAAACTTCACGCTGCTGTAGTCCACCAACTTATCACGCTTGATGGCAACCCTTTTATCTTTCCCTAAGGTAAGGCTTAGTGTATCTTGAGAAGTATTCGGGTCAATGAAAGTCTTGCCCGTATAAGTACCTTCCAATATTACGTTTGCTGTTCCAGGCAGTAGGTTCAGCTTCTCCCAATCTAATATATTTGCAATGATGTAGGCATCTTTATCCAGCTTCGGTATTGCAAAATGCTTATAAGTGGCTGGCACTTGATAAGTCTTCAATACTGCCGTTTGTTCTTTTCCATTGGTAGGTATATCATACAGTACATCAATATCAAATGTAACATTTAGGGTGTTATCTGAAACTGAAACATAATCCTCTACTGACCTCTTTACAATTTTATATTTTTGTATATTCCCATCCAGATCTGAAACTGGTATTGTATCAGCCGTAACCATCACCCCTTCAACACGCCCCATCATCATTTCATTCATATTGCGAATAGAATTTTTATACCCCAAAAACCAAGGGTTCAATTGTGGGGCAGTACCGGATTGATTAGGGTTGGCAGTAGATAAAGATAACTTCACTTGTTTCCAATCTATCCCTGTTGTTTGACTGATATTGGCTTTGTAAACAAGTTTTATAGGGTTCTTTATGTCATCAACCCTTAAATCATAAAACGGATTCCAGTTGGCATTTAAGGCGATATAGCTTACTTCAAAAGAATATTTCCCTGCTTCTGCTGCTTGCAATTGCAAGGTGATTCGCCCTGTTGTAGAAACGTTTTTGTTTTGTTCTTCATCTATTTCACTTTGTATTTTTCGACTTATTACGCTTAGTTTTTGCTTTTTGTCTTGTAATTGAGCCAATTCAGATTGTAGTTCAGTGGTTTTAGCTTTATAATAATCCATAAACTTAATCAGTTCTGCAACACTTACCCCTGTTTGCGAACCTTTGATATCCCTATTCGCTTTGAGGACATCTTGCAATTGAGTAATGTTCACAATCCCTAAATCCAATTTTGCAATCATCTTATTCAATGACTCCAAAGAATCTTCCAACAGATTTACCCTCGTTATATTAACAGGACTACTCAAATGATTATTGCCAAATTCAGTCCCCAAAATGGTTATTCCATCAGAAACTTTTACTTGAATGCTATTCACATCAATGGCATTGGCAAGTTGGTCAATCACCAATTCGTTGCTACCCTCTTTCAAGGTGGCAGTGGCCGTATGCACCATCTCGGCTCCGCTTCTATATACGGTTACGGATTGTAAATGGGCATTAACAACCGTTCTTTCATCATTTGCAAAGGCGGTGGTGGCAAACAAAATTGATACGGCGATAAGTATTCTTTTCATAACTGACTTCTTTGTTTTAACTAAGAGTAACCATTGGCAGAATTACATAAAAAAAGTCAATCACGGTAATAAATAGGAGGAGATTGGCTTTTTTAACTTTCTATAAAGGGCAATTTGAAGGAAAAAGAACTTTTAAACGAGGTAGTTACAAAGGACATTTTCTCTTGAATCAGCGTTTATTTACTTTTCCAATTCCTTAAAAATACTCCCCTCATTATCCCCATTAAACCAATTGAATTGTTGATGCAGTTTTACAACATCTCCAACTATAACTAAACTAGGTGAACTGAATTTCTTGCCCTTAAAATCAATTGTACAATTCTTTAGGGTACTGATATTTACTTTTTGATAGGGTGTAGTAGCCTGTTCGATGATTGCTAAAGCAATATCCTTTTCGCCAATGTATTTGATAAGTTGTTCGGCTAATTGAAAGACATTTTTGGATGCCATGTAAAACACCAACGTGTCATTTGAAGCAGCAAGGTATTCCCATTTTTCATGATTGTAATTAGAACTAGGGCTAAATGTAACCCATTGCACGCCTTGCGAAAAGCCACGCGCAGTTAGAGGGATGCCCGCATAAGCCGATGCTCCAGCAGCAGCAGTGATACCGGGAATTATTTCAAAAGGTATTTCATGGGCAGTAATGGCATACAATTCATCCAAGACATTGCTGAAAAAAGCAACATCGCCACCCTTTAAACGAAGCACAGTACGTCCTTCCAAAGCATGGGAAACAATCAGCTCATTAATTTCATCCTGCGAGATGGAGGCATCGTTATACCCCTGTTTGCCGGCATGAATCACCACCACATCTTTCTTTGCATTTTGAGTAATGATAGCAGGATTAACCAATCGGTCACAAATGATTACATCTGCATCTGTCAATCTCTTTTGAAGCTTTATGGTAATCAATTCCGCATCACCAGGCCCTGCCCCTGCAATGATTACTTTGCCCTTTTTAGTTGTGTTGTTATCGTTTCCCATCGGTTGTAAAATTAATAAGGTCTGTCAAGTATTTATCTCAACAGACCTTTATTTGTAAATATTTTCCATTCATTCAGTACTTACAATCTTTGTGTTAGTACTAACTGAACTCCTGTAAGGTCTTACTGAACTTGTGTTAGTACTTACAGTCTTTGTGTTAGTACTAACTGAACTCCTGTAAGGTCCTACTGAACTTGTGTTAGTACTTACAGTCTTTGTGTTAGTACTAACTGAACTCCTGTAAGGTCCTACTGAACTTGTGTTAGTACTTACAGGAGTTCAGTTAGTACTAACTGAACTCCTGTAAGGTCTTACTGAACTTGTGTTAGTACTTACAGTCTTTATGTTAGTACTAACTGAACTCCTGTAAGGTCTTACTGAACTTGTGTTAGTACTTACAGTCTTTATGCGAATACTGATAGCAGTTTAAAACAACCCTTCAATTGATAAATAGCGTTCGCCAGTATCGTAATTGAAGGTAAGCACCGTGGCACCATCTGGAATATCAGCCAACTTTTGAGCTACTGCCGCCAAAGAAGCACCAGTGGAAACTCCAACCAAAATACCCTCTTCCTTGGCAATCCTTTGGGCATAAGTGAAAGCATTGTCTTTACTAACTTTTATTACACCATCCAATATCGCAGTATTTAAAATGGAAGGGATGAAACCTGCACCAATACCTTGCAAAGGATGCGGGCCAGGAGCACCACCACTCAACACAGGAGAAAGCTCTGGTTCTACTGCAAATACTTTTAGATTAGGGAACTTAGCCTTTAATATTTCGGCAACACCAGTTATGTGACCGCCAGTACCCACGCCAGTAATTAAATAATCAATCCCATCAGGAAAATCATTCAATATTTCAATGGCAGTTGTCTTTCTATGGATTTCAGTATTAGCAGGATTGTCAAATTGTTGCGGCATCCAAGCATTTGGTGTGGTTGCAACAAGTTCGCCAGCCTTTTCAATTGCTCCTTTCATGCCTTTTTCACGAGGCGTCAAAACAAATTCAGCACCATATAAAGCCATTAAGCGTCTACGTTCAATGCTCATGCTTTCGGGCATTACCAAGATAATCTTGTAGCCCTTTACAGCTGCCACCATCGATAAACCGATACCTGTGTTACCAGAAGTTGGTTCTATTATAACGCTGTCTTTGTTAAGGATGCCCTTAGCTTCAGCATCTTCAATCATCGACAATGCAATACGGTCTTTGATACTAGAACTAGGGTTCGACTTTTCTAGTTTGATATAGACTTTATGCTTGTCGCCAAAAAGTCTATTTATTAATACGTGTGGCGTGTTGCCAATCGTTCCGAGAATGTTGTTCGTTACCATTTTTTGTAATTTTAAATTGTGATTAGAGTTATTTAAATGAGTTAATGATTGCTTCCTTTTATGCCCTTTCTAGTTTTTGTCGCAAAAATCTATATGACAAAGTTTAAAACATCAGAAAAATTTTGTACCCCTCTCACCTTTACTTCGCTTTTGTGATAAACGATTGAGAAAGATTCAATACTATTTGTAATCCAAACATTGCCACCAATGATGCTGTCGTGACCAATAACCGTTTTGCCGCCTAAAATGGTTGCCCCACTATATATCACCACATTATCTTCAATTGTAGGGTGGCGTTTACTAGATGCATGTGCCTTATCTACATTCAATGCTCCCAAAGTGACACCTTGGTAAAGCTTCACTCTATTACCTAAAATTGCTGTTTCGCCAATTACAATACCTGTTCCATGATCAATGGTAAAGGCTTCACCAATTGTGGCTCCCGGATGAATATCTATGCCCGTTTTACTGTGTGCAAACTCAGAAAGCAAACGAGGCAATGTTTGTATTCCTTGAACAAATAGTTGATGGGAAATTCTGTAAACAGATGTGGCATAAAACCCAGGGTAAGCAATCAATACCTCTTCAATAGATTTTGCTGCGGGGTCAAACTCCAACGTAGCTTGCGCATCCTTTAGCAATTGCGTATAAATAATGGGGAGCGTGTTAAAGAAAGTAGTGGTATTGCTTTTTACTTTTGTTTCGTCTTTTAGTAATTCAAAGATAAGTGCAGAAAAAGTATTTTTTAGATTAGTATAATGATCTGACAGCGCATCTTCTGATTGGAATTTTTCTTGATAGGATGCAAACATGAAATTGAATAAACCATCAATAAAACTCTCTGCCAATTCTTTATCAGGAAAGTTTCCGTAACTTTTTCTGTTTCGATTAAATAACTCCTTTATAAAACTTTCTTCATTCATAATGTATTGCTTATATGAAATAACGCTGAAATGATTAATTAAAGGAGGTAAAGGTAGGGTATTGTTTTATATCCCACAAGAAAAATAGACTAATGTTTTTATAGATGATGTGGTAATATTTATCATGTCTATTTACTTACTGAATCATGCAAGCCCCAACAGTCACATTGCTTGTTTCGTCTATCAAAATTGCGCCACCGTTTACACGAAGGTTTTGATAACTGTCGAAAGCAATAGGTTGTGCAGTTTTAATAGTAGCTCTTACAATGTCATTCAATCCTACTTTCTCTGGAGAGTAATCTTTAATCAAGCTGTTTACGTCTAGTTTATAATCAACAGACTTTACTACACTTCTTACCCTAGTACTATTTATTTGAAAAAGATATTTATTGCCTGCGATTAATGGTTTACTATCCATCCAGCATATCAATACTTCTAGTTGTTGTTCTACCTGAGGTAAATCTTCGTCTCGTACCAATACATCACCACGACTTACATCCACATCATCTTCTAGATGAAGGATTACACTTTGTGGCGCAAACGCTTCTTCAACAGGTTTGCCACCAAGTTCTATCAAACTAATTTTACTTTTTACTCCCGAAGGTAAAACGGTAATACCATCACCAACCTTGTAAATGCCGCTTATAATCTTTCCTGCATAACCACGGTAGTCATGCAATTCTTCTGTTTGAGGACGGATTACATACTGAACAGGGAAGCGACTATTTGTGAGATTAATATCATCATCAATAGATACATTTTCCAAAAAGTTCAATAGCGTATCGCCTTTGTACCAAGGAAGGTGTTGCGAAGGATCAACAATGTTATCACCATTCAATGCTGAGATTGGTATGTAAGTAATATCCTTAATCCCCAATTGTTTTGCCATCACTTCATAATCAATCAATATGTTGTTATAGACATCTTCAGAATATTCAACCAAGTCCATCTTGTTTACGGCAACAACTACGTGAGGGATATTTAATAAAGAAGCAATGATTGAATGCCTTCTTGTTTGCTCGATAACGCCGTGACGGGCATCAATCAAAATGATAATTAACTCAGAGTTTGATGCACCAGTAACCATATTCCTTGTGTACTGGATATGTCCGGGTGCATCTGCAATAATGAACTTTCGTTTTGGAGTAGAAAAGTACTTGTAGGCAACATCAATTGTAATGCCTTGTTCTCTTTCCGCACGCAATCCATCAGTTAATAAAGCCAAATCTATCTCGCCATCTTCACGGTTCTTCGTTTGCTTTTCTATTGCTTCCAAATGGTCAATCATGATGCTTTTGCTATCATACAATAACCTGCCTATCAATGTGCTTTTGCCATCATCTACACTACCTGCAGTTATAAATCTAAGTATATCCATTTTCTTTTCTTCTTTTTAGCCCCTTTAGAGGTTTGGTCGGGTATGGGGTTGTTTAAAAATATCCGTTCTTCTTCCTGTCTTCCATTGCTGCCTCGCTCACCTTATCATCAATCCTTGTTTCACCACGTTCGCTAGTCTTTGTAGCGATTATTTCATTGATAATATCATCAATGCCTGATGCCTCACTTTCCACTGCGGCAGTACAGGTCATATCTCCTACAGTTCTATACCTCACTTTCTTAATAGAAATCTTATCTGTCGGTTCTAGTTCTATAAACTTAGACATAGCCACTAGTTGTCCTTCATATTCCAATACTTCCCTTTCGTGAGAGAAGTAAATAGAAGGCAAAGCAATGTTTTCCCGACGGATATAATTCCAAATATCTAGTTCGGTCCAGTTGCTTATCGGGAATACACGTACGTTTTCTCCTTTATCAATCTTGCCGTTGAATATGCTCCACAATTCTGGGCGTTGTAGCTTAGGATTCCATTGACCAAACTCATCCCTCACAGAGAAAATCCTTTCCTTAGCTCTTGCTTTTTCTTCATCGCGCCTTGCACCACCAATGCAAGCATCAAACTTAAATTCTTCAATCGTATCTAATAGAGTATAAGTCTGCAAAGCATTTCTACTGGCGAACTTTCCCTTAGGTTCTGTGAGGTGTTTCGCCTTAATTGTCTCTTCTACACTACGAACAATTAATTTTTCTCCTATTTCAGCAGCAAGATTATCCCTATAATCCAATGCTTCTTGAAAGTTATGCCCCGTATCTATATGTACCAATGGAAAAGGGAACTTACCTGGACGAAAAGCCTTTAGTGCCAAATGAACCAACACGATTGAATCCTTGCCGCCCGAAAATAACAAAGCAGGACGTTCAAACTGTCCTGCCACTTCTCGCATTATATGTATGGATTCTGATTCTAACTGATCCAAATAATCTAACCTGTAATTACTCATCTATGTCTATTTCTAATTCTTAACTTATAACTTAATACCTGTAACGTATAACTCTATTCATGCACATGAAGCCCGCATTCTTTTTTGTCTGCATCTTCCCACCACCATCTTCCTGCCCTAAAGTCTTCGCCTGGCTTAATGGCACGGGTGCAAGGTAAGCATCCAATACTTACGAAACCTCTATCATGTAGTGGGTTGTATGGAATATTATGTTTTGTAATCTCTTCTTTCACTTGTTCGGTGGTGTAATGCAACAAAGGATGATACTTGATGATGTGGTTACTTTCATCCCATTCAAATACTTCCAAATTTTGCCTGTCAGGAGAATGTTCTGCCCGTAAGCCTGTTACCCAAACTTCATTCCCTGCCAAAGCCCTCTTCAGTGGTTCTACTTTACGTATGCCACAGCAGGATTTTCTGTTTTCTACGCTTTCATAGAAGGAGTTTGGTCCCTTTTCTGCCACAAACTTTCCCAAAGGTTCCGCTTGTGGAAAGTAGGGGATGATGTGTGTGTTATATCTTTCATTGGTACTAACCCAAACGCTGTAAGTTTCGGAAAATAAACGACCAGTGTCTAAAGTAAATATACTTATTGGTAAATTATTACTCAATATCTCGTGGGAAATCAATTGATCTTCAAAACTAAAACTAGACGAGAAAGTAACTTTAGCAGGATAAGCATCTGCTACAAGAGCCAATGTGTCTTTTATACTTAAGCCTTTGGTCTTTTCAAGTAGTTTGCTTATTATTTCTTTGTTCGACACTGACATTTTGTTTGTGTTATTGACAGAAAGTTTACTAATAAATGTTTTCTGGGGAAAACCATCCAACTATCTCCTCCGTATGTGTGTTTAAAATATGAATTAAAGATATAAGCACTCCAAAGGGGCGGCAAAGGTAACCCCTTATTTATTAGTGAGATGTCATTATTAGAAATAAATTTACTTGGGTGATTATATAAGCTCAGTTAGCCAGAAAAAGGAGAGGATACAGTGAGTAAATTCGATTTAAAGTAAGGATTTATGTCATAGAATAGAAAAAAACACGTAAAAGCTACTTCATTTAGCGTAAAAGCTGCAGCTTTTACGCTAAATGAAGTAGCTTTTACTCGAAATAATTGTTCTTTTTAGTGGAATCTGAAGATCTTTTTTAAAGAAATATTTGCAGTGTGATATGAATATTAGTTATACAGTCTGCTTGTTTATAAGCAGCATTGATCAAGAAAAATTAATCTATGGGTATAATAAATAAATAGATTAATATATTTTACCGATTTTTACACACAAATAACTTATTAATTAAAAATTGCAAAAACTAGTTTACATATTGTTTTTTCTTGCTGCCATCAATAATGCTTCTGCCAACCCCGTTGATGAGGCAACAGCTAAACTGATTGGCTCTAATTTTTTGTTGACTAAAACTAACTCAAAGAAACTCATTGTGGTAACCAACCTGACTTTGGCTTATAAGTCAATAGATGCAACGATACAATCTACTTGTTTTTATATATTTAATGTAGCACCTGCTAAAGGCTTTGTAATTGTATCTGCCGATGATAACGTTCAGCCAATATTGGGTTATTCGGATGAAAGTAATTTTGATTCAACAAACGTCCCTATTCAATTAGTCGATCGATTTAAAGTTTACCGTAAAGACATCGCTTACATCGTACAGCATAAAATAAATGCCACAGTCGCAATAAAGAATAAATGGCAGGAACTATTGAACCCTTCCAAAAGAAATAAGTTCGAATTGTTCGGCTCTCCTTCGAGTGTTTCCTCATTGCTACAAACCACTTGGGATCAATCGCCATACTATAACCAACTTTGTCCAGGTGGGTCACTTACTGGCTGTGTGGCAACGGCAATGGCACAGGTAATGAAATATTGGAATTATCCTACCATTGGTACAGGTTATAATTCCTATACGCCTCCTAAGAGTTCATTAGGGGTTCAGTATGCAAATTTTGGAAATACAACTTATCAGTGGGCCTCTATGACAGCAAGCCTTTCTGCATCTTCAACTCCTGCGCAAATAAGTGCAGTAGCAACATTGATGTACCATTGTGGGGTAAGTGTAAATATGCAATACAACACAGGAGAAAGTGATGCATATATGGTAGGCAATGGGTGGAATAATTGTCTTTATGCTTTGCCAAGTTATTTTGGTTACAATGATTCGTTGCAAGGGCTAACCAAGGCTAATTATACAGATGCGGCGTGGCTTAGTATAATAAAAACTGAACTAAACGACAGTAGGCCAATTTTATGGGATGGGCATGAACCAACAGGTTCTGGGCATTGCTTTGTTGCTGATGGCTATGATGTAAATGATTTAATACATTTCAATTGGGGATGGGGTGGGCAATGCAATGGCTATTATAGTATTAATGCCTTAAATCCTGCACTTTACTCATCGGGATTCAATGCCTACGAGCATATCATCATTGGAATCAAACCTTCTAATGCAGGTTATAATGTTAGTTTGAGTAACCCTATCACCTCTAGTGCTGTTGTTGCCTATGGGAAACCAATTATTATCAAAACCAATGTAATTAATACGGGAAATACAGCCTATTCAGGCAGTTTTTCTGCAGCATTATTTGATAGTACATTAAGTTATACAAACTATACACTAACCCTAAATTCTTATTCGTTAAATCCAAATTCAACTTTTAAGAATGGACTCACCTTTTCCACGGCTGATACTGCCCCTCTTCCTCTTGGCAATTATACTGCTTACATTTACTACAGTACTCCGGGTGGTTATTGGCAGAGTTTAGTTAGCAATGGAAATTATCCAAATTTTATTAAAATCACAGTAGCGAACAATGTTAACATAGCCGACACCACATACACTACCACCAATAAACGTATCTGTTCATCACAGCTACCTTATTCTTGGAATGGAAACTTATATTATCAAGCAGGTACTTACAATACTGTCCTTAGTACTGTGAATGATACCACAACCATCGGAATATTGAATTTATCAGTAAACAACAGTGCATCTAGTACTACAATTATAGATATATGTTCTAGTAAGCTTCCTTACAAATGGAATGGTTCTTTTTATTCAGTTGCAGGTACTTATTCTAAAACTTTCACAAGTTCAGTTAGTTGTGATAGTGTTGCCACATTGGTTTTGAATGTTTCATCGGCCGCTCCTACTACCAATTCAATTTCATTATCTGGGTGTGGTTCTGTTGTTTACAATGGCAAAACCTATACCTCTAATGCAGTGTTGCATGACACTGTTAGAACTTCAGGAGGGTGCGATAGTGTCTATAATATTGTTACAATTACCCTTAATTCTCCTTCTATTCCTTCTATTGCGGTTGCTTGCAACTCTAATGTTATCTATCGGGGTACACCTGTAACATTTACTGCTACGCCAACAAACAATGGAAACGTTACTATATATCAATGGCGTAGGAATAGCAGTTATATATCTGGCGCAACGGCTAGCACCTATACTTTTGATAGCCTAAACAATAAAGACACCATTAGTTGCATCTTGATTACCATGAATACATGCGGGAAGATAGTTTCTATTGTTTCAAATCAGGTCATTGTAAAAGTTAAATCAGGACTTTCTGTTACTGGTAATGTCAACAACCCTAATGGCAAAGGAATAGAAAGAGTTTTGATAGGATTAAACAACGCAGATTCTGTATTTAATAATAGTTATAGTTTTATTGTAGAACCAAATGGTAGTTACACTATACGCCCTACAAAAAACAATGATGTAATTAAAACAAATGGGGTTTCAGTATTGGATATTCTATTGATTCAATTGCATATCTTGGGCAGATCATTGCTCAATTCGCCTTATAAAATAATTGCTGCCGATGCAAATAATGATGGCATTATTTCCGTATTGGATATGCTTTATTTAAAACGTCTTATCTTGGGCTTGGATACTACTTTGCCAGGTAATAGGTTGTGGGCTTTTGTGGATAGTAGCTATTCGTTCCCCAATCCTGACAATCCTTTTCCTTTCAAGGATAGTATTAATTTTAGTAACCTTTCCTCCAATCTTTCTGGACAAAATTTTATAGGTATAAAGCTCGGCGATGTAAACTACGATTGGAATGCAAGTATTCTGGATAATGGAAATGGTTCAAATAAACCAATAAGTTTGTTTTATGATGAATTATCTACTAATCAATCAGAAATAAAGATTCCAATAAGGGTAAAAGATTTCAAAGACATTGTTGGCTTTCAGTTCACATTAAACTTTGATAGAAATACGCTTCAGTTTCAACGTGTAGAAAACAACTTGCTTAATGTACAATTTGCCAGCAACTATAGCAACGAAGGCAAGCTTTCTTTTTTATGGAACGATGCCAACATACAAGGGCAAACATTGCCTGATAGTACAATTTTGGCAGAATTAGTATTTACTAGCAATAACAGTTTAACAGCAGTTGAACCATTATCCATCAGTTCAGCCATTGCCCCAATAGAAGCTTATGATGCCAACTTCGAGCAGCACAACATCGTACTTGCTTCTGCTCAATTCACTACCCACTACTCACCACTTACCGCTTATCCAAACCCAGTTAAAGATGCTTTAACTATCAATGGAAATCATATTTCATTTTTGCAAGTGATTGACAACCTAGGTAGGGTAGTGGCGGTAAAATCTTTTCACGATGCAACGAATCCTACAATAACCGTTAGTAATTTACTTGCGGGTATCTATCATCTACGTATTCAAACAACAGATGGTAATCTGAGCGGGGTAGGCTTTGTGAAACAGTAAGACAATAGTGATGAGTTATGAGCGATGAGTATTTTGCATAAACAATAAAAAAGCCCTTGGAGATTTGTCTCCAAGGGCTTTTGCTTACAGCTTACCAACTAGCCAACACTAGATTAGTTAACAGTGAACAATAAAATGGTATTAGAGGCAATCACTGTTTATTGCTAACTGTTCCAGCGGTAAGTACTTATCTCTAATCCTGCAAGGTCTAAAACTCTATCCACAACAGTTGCAGCAACTTCTTCAATTGTATTAGGACGACTATAAAATGAAGGAGTTGCGGGACAGATGATTCCCCCTGCTAGTGTCACCGTTTCCATGTTTTTAATATGGATAAGGTTATAAGGTGTATCCCGAACCATCAGTATCAGCGTCCTTCTTTCCTTTAATATCACGTCAGCAGCACGGGTAACAAGGTCATCACTAATACCATTGGCAATTCTGCCGAGTGTACCCATGCTACAAGGTGCAACAATCATAATATTATATTTTGCAGAACCGGATGCAAAGGGAGCGGAGAAATCTGTCTTTTCGTAATAGTTAACGGGGTATTTGTTATAGTCTTGATTGCCTATTTCGGTTTTCCATACTTCTTTAGCGTTGTTACTAATCACCACGCTTAGCGATGACCATTGATTTTTAAGAAGTATCAATTTGTCGAGCAACACTTTTGCATATACTGCACCACTTGCGCCAGTTATTGCTAGTACTATCTTATTTGCCATGTGTAATCAATTTATTAAAGGAACAGTTTAATAGTTGTATGGTTGCAATGTCTTGAAAAAGAAAAAGGCAATAGTTGAATTTAACCAATTATTGCCTTTTTCTTTTAATACCCTGAAAGATTACTTTTTATCTGTAGTCGGAACAACCATTGTAGCTTTAACTTTAATGATAGCCCTTCTATTTTTAGCCCTACCCTCAGGGTTGTCTTTGTGATTGATTGTGTTTGGTGCGACAGGATCATTTTTACCATGAGACTTAAGCTTTAACCTTGACTCATTCACACCTCTTTGAATCAAATAATCCAAACAAGCAAGTGCACGTTCCCTACCAATTCTGTTATTCACCGCATCAGATCCCTTGGAATCCGTATGACCGCTTATATCTAATTCCAAGAAGATGTAAGGGTATGCTTTTAAGATTTTAAGGATGTCATCCAACTTGGCAATTGCTTCATCCTTAAGCTCTGTTCTATTAAATTCGAAATGAACGGTAACAGAATCACTATGATTGATACTGTCCACCATCTTCAGAGTAATCTTCTTATCAGTAATCTGTACTGGTGTTTCGACGTTTTCAGTATTAGCATTGAACAGTTCCATACAATAGGTTTTTGTATAAACGGTGTCATTTTCCAATGAATCAGACTCTAATTTGAAGTGTACATCCTTGTCGTAATAACCATTCTTCTCAAACCATAAACCATCTATTGAATCATTCAAATCAACATCAAACACTCCTTTTGCAGAACTTGCTATTACAAGGTTCTTTGTAGAATCAACAGAATTTAACAGCGTGATGATAGTTTTTGGAAGCGGCTTCTTGGTAGCGCAATCTTCTATGGTCGCAGTTAAGTGTTGTTTATGATAAACCTTCTTCGCTTTAGTCAAACAAACCTCTATCAAGAAAGTAGTATCCTGATATATTTCAGGGTTATACCTAAACACCTGATTTCTATCAGCATAACCTTTTCTCTTGATGGCAAGCCCCGAAGTGGAATCAGTAAGGTTCACGAGAAATAAACCGCTGGTGCCAGTTACAATCTTCAAATCCTTAGTGGTATCAATCTCGTTTTTAACGGTAATGGAGGCATAAGAAATAGGAACACCCGTTTTGCAATCAGAAACCAATCCATCTATACGTTGTTTGAAAACCTTTTTAGGCAATCTTTCAACAGAGAATATTTCAAGGCAACATTCAGACTTACGATCAGAGCTAACAAAAGCCTTCTTCATTAGTGTGTCTTTGTCAGCACTAAAAAAGTAATCATCATCCTTGATAGAGTTGATTGGTGCACCCAAATTGACAGGAGTTTGCAATGCAGTGATGTCACCAGTAGCAGAATATAAATCAAATCCACCCATGCCTACTCTACCGTTAGATGAGAACACCAATGTTTTTGTGTTTGTATGATAAAAAGGAGCACGGTCGTCTTCTTTTGTGTTCACATTCTTTACGTTAAATGGTTCTCCAATGCCAGCAGTATCATCAATAGGGGCAGCCCAAATATCGTATTTGCCCAATCCATCAGGTCTGTCAGAAGAATAAAGGAGGTACTTTCCGTCGTCTGTAATGAATGGTTGAACAGCGTTGTATCCTGGTACATTTATTTTGTCACCAAGTTTTGTTGGCTCTTCCCAAGTGCTGTCATTCTTTCTTTTGCTTACATAAATAGAAGCTTTGGGATTACCATTTACAGGCTCCCATCTTGTAAAATAAAATGTTTTGCCAGAAGGGGAAAAGGTAGGTGTACCCTCGTTTGAAGCTTTCTTTGAAGGAAAGCTCAATAAAGATGACTTGCCTACAACAGAATCATTGTTGCCAATGGTGTTATAAAACAAATGGTTTACGTGTGTATTTATCCTACTTGCTTTGTTAACGGTATCTATAATCCTTGTTGAAGTAAAAACAAGTGTATCATTTATAACAACAGGGGCATAAGCACCTTCTATTTGGCTTATGTCACCTCTAAGTTTGTGTATAGCGTAGTCAGGTGGTCTTTTAGTTTCAATCTGTTGACGAATAAAATTTACATTGTTCAGTTCATCATTTGCAATGTCCACATATTCTTTGCTTTCTGGTTTGCCATTGTCTTTTATAAATCTTTTAAGGTTCTTTTCAGCATCTGGATAATGACCAAGGGCACGCAAACAGATGGCATGCCACAAACGTGTCAATGGTAGGTCGGGGCTTCCCAAGGCAAGTACTTTCGAATACCATTTGTCGGCAGTTTCATAATCATTCAACATTCTGTAACTCTGTCCTAAGTTGTAGAATACTTTCAACGAACCCGGCTTACTATCCGTAACATCATCTATTTCTATCAGTTTCTTCTTTTTGTTATTGGTATATGGGGCGAAGTTGGCAGGTGCTGCCCTCATCCCTAGGTATATCTCATAGTTTATTATGGCATTATAGTATGAACTATCATGATAATACTTATCGCCTTGTTTTAGCGCAAGGGTCGACTGACCAAAGGCATATAGTTGAATAAAAACAACGAGTCCGAGGAAAATTATACGCTTCAACATCAATTAATCGTTTATCGAATTACTAAATAGTTCAATCCTAAAATCTTGGGCATTTGAAATAGCCCTTGTCTGTTCCTTTCTTGTTGGTGTACATCAATGAAAACTCATAGCTGCTTGCCCCTTTGGCGCCTTGACCCAATTGCGAAGCATTTATATCATAACTCAATCCAACAATCAAATTACTGAAATTCAGTCCTAAATAAGGATAAAAGGCATCATTTACACGGTAGTTGGCTCCTGCCATCACATCAACATCGTCAATTACCGTAGTCTGCCAGTATCCACCAATCATCACTTCCTTTGTTCCGCCTTCTTGCATGATTACAGCATTTGGAACAATGCTGGACCTGTCAGAAAGCAATACCCTAGCACCGCCATGAAGTGTGTACCTTACTGGTACTTTATTGAGGGTTGAGCTAGTGGAAAAAAACTCATCCTTAGGTTGGTTTAGGTGTGCAGCGGAGAAACCTCCAAAGAAGTTTACTTGTTTGTCTGGATCGCCATCATAGTATGCTACGCCAGCCCCTAAGTCCAAATCTGTTGATGTTGGCTTAAATGTAGCTTCGTTTAATGCCAACAAAGAATTGTAACCAAAATAAGATTGAAACTGGTCGCCACCTTGAAGTTTAGAAAGGTCAAAGTGCCTGCTAACTATCCCTGCATTCATCCCAAAGGAGATAACCTTCAAACCTTCCTTGCCAAACTTGATACCTGAATAGGAGATAGAACCTAACCCATTGAAGTATTTATAGCCTGCATTGCCTGCAGTTTCTTGCATTAAGCTCAAACCAAAGTTGATGTTCTTGTTAGTCACTATATCCCCCGTAAGCCCCTGTGTAGAAAAAGCACTAGTGATGTTACTCCATTGATTCCTGTCTATGGCAGCCACACGATAATCCCCGTTGATGGCACCTGTCAAAGCAGGGTTCAGCCAAAGCGGGTGCATGTAATACTGCGAAAAGTGGGGGTCTATCTGTGCTTTCGCCAACGTTGAAGCACCCAACAGCACTATAAATATAATTTTCTTCATCTTCTTCATTTTCTATCTTATTAAATTTACAGCTCCCTTTTTATTGATTGTTGTTCCGTTTATCAATGTAATCTTAGCTGTGTAAACATACACACCACTTGGTTCAGCTTTCCCACTCTTGTTTGTACCGTCCCATCCAGGATAGTCATTTATATCGGTTGTCTCTAAACTATATAGTTCTTCACCCCATGGGCTAAAAACTTTCAAGTCAATGCTTGCTATATACTTACCCCAAATCCTAAACACACTGTTTGGGTATTTGATTGGGCTTGTAGGGTCAGGATTAGGCGCGGTACTACTTGGATTCAAGAAATTCGGCGCATATACATCATTCAATTGGTTAAGAACAATAAGTGTTGCAGTAGAAGAATCTGAACATTTGTTTGCATCTGTAACTAGATATTTTACAATAGTCTTTCCTTCTTTAATACCAGTTACTACACCAACCCCAAGGCTATCAATTATGGAAGCATATACATCCGATTCAACGCTCCAAGTACCACCGGTAGTTGCGTCTTTAAAGTCTATGGTACGACCGATGTTTACACTGTCTTCAACTGGTGATATGGCAGCCACAACAGGTATTGAGGTAACCTTCACAGTATCATAAACAGTGGTAACGCATCCGAGTGCATCTGTGATAGTATACTTAATTGTATCCGATGCTACCGCAGTTCCCGTGGCCACCCCTGTATTTGTTATAGAAATTGCAGCATTGCCAACACCCCATACACCATGAAGCGTATCATCTGTGAACGTTGCAGAAGCATTTAGACATATAGTACTATCACCTTTTATAGGTGCCACAACTGGCAACGGATTAATGGTCAAAGCCTTTTTAACAGTGGTAGAACATCCGCCTACATTGGTTACAGTATATAATACAGTATCCTTTCCTGCTGACTTCGCTATCAAATCCCCTGTAATAGGGTCAATAGTAGCATGGTTGGTAGAGTCACTCTTCCAAAGTCCACCTGGCGTTAATAAATTAGTAAATACTACACTATCCTTGTTACACAAACTATCTGGACCTATTATCGGCGTTACCACAGGTGCACCAATAAATACAAGGGATGTATCGGTAGTGGTACCGCAAGTATTGGTTACGGTATAATAGATACTATCTGTACCAATAGAAACACCAAATACACTTCCTGTAACAGCATCTATAGTAGCAATATTGGTTGAATCACTCTTCCAAGTACCGCCTGTTGTTGCATTTGTCAACATACTTACTGACCCAACACATATAGCACTGTCACCCTGGATACTTGCTACATTATTTGCATTTACTTTCATAGGGACAGACACCGTATCGGAACAGCCATTTTGTGTTACACTGTAATAAATGGTATCATAACCATACGCAATACCAGTAACTAATCCATTAACGTTTATTGTAGCAAATTGAGTAGAATCGCTCCACCATGTACCACCAGTTGTTGCATTGGCTAGAGGTTGTGTTGCTCTTGTACAAACACTATCTATCCCTGTTATCTGTGCAACAAATGGTATTGGGTTAACGTTTACAGTTGCATTAACCGTATTGCTACAACCGAGACTATCTGTTATGGTATAACTTATCAGGGTAGATTTATTTGCCGTAACACCTTGTATCACCCCTACAGAATCGTTTGGTATGGCAGCAATAGTGGCATCTGCTGTTGTCCAGATACCCTTAAGTGTATCGGTTAGTGTGGTTGTTCTTCCAAAACAAGCGATAGTATTACCAGCAATTGGTGGCAATACAGGCAATGGATTTATGGTTATTATTTTTGAAGTAGTGTCTGAACAACCATTGTGCGATACTTTATATAATATTTCAGCAGTACCTGCACTTACACCCTTAATGTTACCGCTGTTGTCTACTGTTGCTACGGATGTATTATAACTACTCCACGAAAAGTTGGTAGAAGTATCTGTAAACGTTGTATTTCCACCCACACAAATACTATCAGTACCAATAACAGCACCTGGAGTTGGCAATGCTGTTACATACAAGGTATCGTAAGCAATAGAAGTATTATTGGGGCTAGGACAAGTATTGTAAGCAAAGTAAATCAGCTTAGTAAGCCCACCCTTAACACCTACAGCCGTATCACCAGTAGAATTATTGTTTAAATAATTAGCAACGTTTGTATTCTCCAAAACCCAAAGTGGTGGTAGGTTAGCCCCCCTTGTATTGTTAGTTAATACAACTGTGTCATTAACGCAAATTGGATTTCTAAAGGTAAATGCCCCTATTTCTGGTGCACCTACTATCACTTGCTTATAAACAGTGGTACTACCACAACCTGCATTGGTGTAAGTGTATGATAAAACAGAGTCTATACCATTTGTTTGTAAGCCAGTTAGAACAATTACCTCAGAATCTATAATATTTGTATTTATTGAAATATTGTCCAACTGAGCATTCCAGGTCCAAGTACCACCAAATACTGGGTGGGTCAATGTAAGGGTTCCTCCATTTAAACATAGAATGCTATCACCATTAATGGCATATTGTGGTGGGCCTGGTTTAACAACAATTGGGAATGTTGAGGTTGTATCACCACAGGTAAAGGTTGTCACCGTGTAAGTGATGGTATCCAAGCCAGCAGCTACACCTGTAACGAGACTGTTTGAGGAATTGACATTGTCTATATTGTTGTATTTATTTCTCCAAACACCTCCAGGTACTCCCGAAGAGGATAATCCTAGACTAGACCCAATACATATACTATCCCCGCCAGAACTACTACTAATTTGACCCGGATCTGATTTGCCAACTTGAATGGATAAAGTTGGTTGTGGTTGTGGGGTTGTAGTACCGCAAGCATTCGTAGCAGTATAGCTGATGGAAGTGCTACCATTACTAACTGCTGTTACTAGTCCATTATTATCTACGGTAGCTACGCCAGGGTTGCTACTATTCCAAGAGGTTGAAGTGGCGCCAAGTGTAATAACACTTAATTGTGCAGTGTCTCCTACAGTACAGATATAATTCTTTCCAAAGATGCCCGTAACAGTTGGCGTACCAACTTGCAACACAGCAGAATCTACCCTTGTACCACAATTGTCTATTATACTATCATATATCGTTACTTGCCCTTGTGCAGCACCAGTAAAAGTAACTACTTGTATTAGGTTGCCACCTTGAAGGCTATCTATCACAGAAACCACGTTTAAATTAGAAACATTATTATTGCTTGCCCTCCAATATTGTTGAGCTGCAGGGTTGCTGTATGTAAGTGATTGAACAAGTGTATCGGTAGCACCAATACATATAGTGGTGTTACTATTAGGATAGCCATTATCTGTGAATGCTGCTACTGAATCATTTTCAGAAGGGTTTACATTTATTGTCTGAGGGGTACTCGTTATACAACCATTAGAACCTGTCACGTCATATAACACAGTTGCAGGACCGGGGGAAAGGCCTGTTACTTGACATGAATCAGGATTAGTTTGTTGTACAGCACTTATAGAACCACCTTGTGGTATGCCAATCCAAAATGCTGTAGCACCGACAGGTAGCGTAGAAGTATCTGCAACATAAATATAATAGTCTTGACAAACACTGTTAGTTGCAAGAATAATTGGTGAAACAAAAGGATTAGGAAGTATGGTAAGCGTGATGGTGTCACTATTGGCAGTAGGAGTGGTAAGACAAGGGAAATTACTTGTCATCTGACAATATACCTGCCAAGTCAATATGTCTGTATAATCTGTTACAGTAGGGAAATTGAAAGGTTGCCCAGCACTACTATTACCTATCACAGAATCGGGGTTGCCATTTGTCCCAACCTTATACCATGTATAGGTTGGCCCCGTTCCTCCGTTTATTGGGGTAGGGGTAATAACTGGTGGCTGTGGAGAATTGGCACAGAAAGTATCTAAAGAGGATGTAATCGTAACAGATGGTACTTGTGCAGTAGCAATAAGAATGCGCAATCCAACAAGCGTATCTTTAGGAATTGCACAAGCCACACTACTTGTTAGTATAAATGAAATTGAATCGTTTTGAACTACACTACTATCAACATATACTGAACTGTCTGACACTAAATTATATGGTGCAGTCACTCCTTTAAACCATTGATACGTAGGACGTGTACCTTCATTTTGCAAATTGGTCGGAACAAATGGTACATATTGTTGAAGACTAGATGAACACAAAGTAGGCTGAGTAAGTGTTGCACTCGGCACAGGGGGATAAGGATTAAAAGTACTTAGATTATAAGTAACTATCGCAGAGGTATCACTAGTTAAAAAGCATTTATTCGTGGTGTTTATAAATTGCACCCCAATAGTATCTGTTCCATACTGTAAATTACCCCTACCTATATATACTGTTGAATCTGCTGCTGTAGCAGACAAAGTATCTATTAAAGAGTAGATGGAATCGCTACCTGTTCTGGCACTATCGGTGCCAGGATACATAGATATTGATGGGTTAGTTTGTTGCAATACGCCATTCAGGTACCAAAGGAATTTAGGGTTCTTTCCCGCCCCCATTGCACTATCTGTAAATGCAACAAACTGTATGCTATCTACAAAAGGAAACCTACACAATCCAACTTGGGTTGCGGGTAGCGTTTGTATAATTGGTGTTATGGATGTTATTACCGTAATCCCCACCTTGTTACTAGAATCGGTCAATGAATCAGGAGGGTTTACAAAAGTGCCACTATAATAAGGGCAACTAGCTGTTTTAGTAGCCAACAATATCGCTTGTACAGAATCGCCTTGGTTGAAAGATCCGCCAAACTTGGTTATTGTGGTAGAAGTGTCTGTATAAGTTGCGGTATCCTGCAATAACAGATTGCCATTAACCAGCCATTGTATCTGATACCTAGATGATGTATCCCGTGCAAGAGAAGCATAAGTAAACTTAATATAGAAAGAATCCGTTGAATTAGAACAAATAGTATCACTACCATTGCCTGTGGTGTCTCTACCAACGATGGTGATAGTAGGGATAGGGATGGAGTCTAAGCCCTTTAGAACAATGACTGTTGTATCATACGTTTTTAGCTTACAAGGTATTTTTACATCCAATAAGCAAAGTAATGTGTCTACACCTTTAGTTATATTGGAATCTATGTAAACGCTATCAGTTGAAACAATTACTCCATTCCTTACCCAAAGATATTTATCAGTGGGCCCTGTAAAATTGGGTATTGCATAAAACTTTGTTGTGGCTCCCCTACAAAACGTCTTGTAGGTAATGGTACTGTCCAAATTTCCAAGTGTGTCCCTTCCCAAAGTGTCTATAATCGCTTTGCTTGAGTCAGCACCAACGTATATTTTAATGTTCGGAACGTAGTAAATATTAAATCCTTTATAACTAGTAACTACTGTATCTATATGTTGCGTGATACATTTTAGGGTAGTTGTAGTTGTTAATACGACACTATCTTGATAATGTAATATCCTTGAAAGAGAGTCAGTAGTATTATAAATGGTATCACCATTGATAATAGTGTAATCGGGGACACCATTTAACGTCCAGTTGAATTGAACCGAACTATCTGGTAGGGATGAAATTCCTGCAATTTGTACCGGACCTGGGCAGATACTATCAACTGAACCATCTGGGTTATAAGGGAAATTTCTAACGAGATTATAAAAATTGAAATACACATCAAATTTTCTCGTAGCAGACACCTTCAATGCTGTAAACCAATCCTGAATGACACGTTTTGGCGATGACTTGGGGGATTCTGTAACAGCACCAATAGATGTATCAACCCAATTAATGATTGAATCTACAAATAAGGGTGGATTAACAGGACTAGTAATATATGCAAATGTTCCTTCTGGTATACTTAATGTAGAGGGCGTTGGAACGTTTGAAGAATCAGGATTTGGGGGGATTATAGAATCTGTACTATCAACAGATTCTAATGCGCTTACAGGTACAAAACGTATCCCATCGTTTCTTTTCCCACTAGTATCAGGAGTGTGTGCTTGTAATACAAAAGTATTAATATCTTTATCATTATATATTACAATCAATGTACCGAAAGATACGGAATCCCACAAAGGCGTGTTGGGAAAACGAAACTTGCCAGATGCTAACCCCGGTGTTGTGTCACCTTTACTGTTTACATAATATTGTTCAGCATTTTTGTCATAAATCACAAAACGCCCAATGTTGGCTACACTATCGCCTCCCAGTGTTTCACTACAAGTATTTTTACCATCTACCAATAGCTGCATGTACTCTTCTCCAGGTAGTGAACCTTTAGAAAGTTGCGTAGTAACCAATTTGAATTTAGGGGTTTGGGCTGCTGCGGAGATACAGATAGATGCAAATAGGAGTAGTAATATATTCTTTGCCATAATCAACATTCATTGAAATAGGTACGAAAGTATTACTAATATCGATTAGTAGGTTATTTTTTTTAATTTATAGTGTATTTTCAGGGGTAAAATGTTGATAAAATAGGTTGTTTTTGAATGAAAACTAAATTTAATGCTATTTTAAGGTTGGTTCGCCATAAGCAACAGCATCAGCTAGCCGTCTTGTGAATGCTTCATTTGGCGCACAAAATAAAAAATGGAAATGGGATTGCTGTTCACTTCGAAAATCAAGTTGATTGTCACATTGAGGCATTTATTAGAGGTTCTCAAGTTTGTTGAGAATGACATAATGTTCACTCCGAAAATCAACCAGATTGTCTCGCTGAGCCTGTCGAAGCGCAAACGGGCCAAAATATTACTATTGATTTTCAAACTTTT
>Ga0164297_10000444_pt1 | contig 50896 bp, 40 predicted proteins | sample GEODES058metaG_FD_113539 | JGI IMG/M metagenome (GOLD analysis project Ga0164297, IMG submission 113539) | Dystrophic lake water microbial communities from Trout Bog Lake, Wisconsin, USA - GEODES058 metaG | ecosystem: Environmental > Aquatic > Freshwater > Lake | place: USA: Trout Bog Lake... | reverse complement strand
ATGAGCTCCAATTTATTACTCAAACTCAATTTATCCAATAGCCCAATATATCCTTCAACAATTGTTGTATTAATTTCTGCTGCTCTCATAAGGTCAAATATACATAGAATACAAGAAGCAATCTTTCTATGATTTTTAAAAATTAAAAAAAGGAAGATTTTCAATGAGTGGCATTGCGGGATTGCTGAATAAATATGATATTGAGATAATTATTTAAAGGCATCCTCCTCTTGGGTTAATTAATCTTCAGCTTCATCAACAAATCTTGTTGTACATCATCCCCCAGTTTGAAAAAGTGTTTATCAAATACTTCGAATCCATTTTTTTTATAGAAATTGATGGCTTTTAAGTTCTCTTCCCACACGCCCAACCACAGATAAGCAAGTTTTTTCTGCTTGGCAATTTTATGTGCTTGGTCAAACAGTACCTGCCCCACTTTCTTTCCGTGGTGTTCTTTCGAAACATAAATCCTTTCTATTTCCAGTGCATTATCATCTTTTACATCTGTTTGGGCTTGTCCAAAATTTATTTTCAGGTAGCCAACTATCTCCTTTTCAAGGATAGCCAGATAAAATTCAGAGTATGGGTTATTCAATTCATTGGTCATCTTTTCAAGGCTCAGTTCTTCTGTCAAATATTTATTCATATTCGCAGGGGTATTTCTATCGGTAAAGGTCTCCCCAAAAGTTTTTCTGCTGATTATTTGAAGTTGTTCTAATTCTTGTGGGGATACTTTTTTAATTTGAATATTATTTACCATAGCCTTTGAGCAAATGTCGGTTATCCATATTGGCTATAAGTTGAGTTTTTATTTAATAACAAACCTATATCCAACAGAAAAAAGTATAGGTGATACTGGGAATTTCAATTGCCCTCCTAAGTTTTTAAATTGGTTTAATTGGTCATAAAACTTCGAATTTCTTATCGGAACTAAAAGTTCAAAAGACCAATATCCAATTTTCTTAGACGTATATCTTGTGTCTATTCCACCTCCGAACGTAGGTCCTGCAAAAACTCCTTGTGATTTATATATAGAATTAACATTCGTTACTGAAAGGTTCAATGCGCCGTTATAGCCAAACATAGCGGTAGCAAAAGGAATTACTTTTGGGTAAGTTTCTTTTCTATAAAATCTATATTTCATTCCAATGTTTAAACCAATTGGAGGTACAAGCGGGTATCCAACCCCAACAAAAACACCTAGTTTCCTATTTGGGTAGTACTGCCAGTTAACACCAAGTCCCCCAAAGTCGAGTCCTGCACCAACACCTATCGTTGTTTTTTCGTGAAATATGGCATTGTTACTTTGGGTTGCTTGTGCATTAACTAGGGTATTCAATGCAATGAGTAGCAATGTAGATAAAAGACCTTTTTTCATTTTAAAGATTTTCAATTTTAAAAATCATTTGCTGTTTGTTTATTGTTAGACTTCCCAAAGATGCAACTATTCATCATTCATAAATAGATTTTTAGATAGAATTTGTGTTAGTCAAAGCCTTCCTTTGGAATAATAACCTAAGAAAGTCTCTTTTTTTAGTCAATGAATCAGTTCTTTCTGTCACCAAAAGAAGTGGAAGTGTCACCAAAAGAAGTGGAAGTGTCACTAAAAGAACTGGAAACGTCACTAAAAGAACTGGAAATGCCACTAAAAGAAGTGGAAGTGTCACCAAAAGAAGTGGAAGTGTCACCAAAAGAAGTGGAAGTGTCACCAAAAGAAGTGGAAGTGTCACCAAAAGAAGTGAAAGTGTCACCAAAAGAAGTGGAAGTGTCACCAAAAGAAGTGGAACTGTCACCAAAAGAAGTCATTTGTGGAGTAGAAGTAAGCATTTTCTCCAATGAATAAGCTTTCATTATTGAATCCTAAGCAAACAACTTCTCGCACATATCTTACATCTAACAACTAAAACCCTTTCGTTCAACTACATTTGCGGCTCAAAAAAATGGGTAGCTAATGCTGATTGGTTTTCAGAACTTAACGTTTGAATTTGGTGCAAGGGTGATAGTTGAAGATGCCACGTGGCATATAAACCCCGGCGAAAGGATTGGATTGATTGGCTATAATGGCACTGGGAAATCTACTTTATTAAAGGTATTAGTGGGACAATATTTGCCATCGAAGGGTACTGTGGAGAAGGGAAGGGAGACCACAATCGGCTACCTACACCAAGATTTGTTGAGCTTCGACACCAGCGAAAGCATACTTGAAGTAGCAATGGGTGCGTTTGAAAGGGTGCGCCAACTGGAAAAAGAAATAGAGGCATTGGGGATTGAATTAGAGACCAACGAGAATGAGGAACTACTGACCAAATACACAGACCTACTCCACGAAATGGATGTGTTGGATGGCTATAACATTCAATATAAAACCGAAGAAGTACTGCACGGACTTGGATTTACTACCGAACAAATGAGCAAACCCTACCAACAATTCAGTGGTGGCTGGAGGATGCGGGTGTTGTTGACAAAAATGATATTGCAAAGTCCGGATGTGTTGTTGCTGGATGAACCTACCAACCACTTGGATTTGCCTTCCATCGAATGGCTGGAGAAATATCTGATACATTATCAGGGTAGCGTGGTGATTGTGAGCCACGATAAATACTTCCTGAACAGGATGGTAAACAAGATTGTGGAGATTTATCAGCAGGAACTGCATATCTATTCTGGCAACTATGAATATTATGAAACCGAGAAAGCACTGCGTGTAGAAATGCAGCAAAGGGCTTTTGAAAATCAGCAGGAATACATCAAACAGCAAGAGCGTTTCGTGGAGCGTTTCCGTGCAAAAGCTAGTAAGGCTGCGGCTGCGCAAAGCATCATGAAAAGGTTGGATAAGATTGACCGAATTGAGAATGTAGAGATAGAAAGACCTAATATAAGAATCAACTTTCAGGTAAATAACCAACCGGGAAGAACGCTTGTTACCCTAAAAGACATCCATAAACAATACGGCGAAAACCTGATTATTGATAAAGGTTTTGCAGAGATAGACAGGGGCGATAAGATTGCATTGATTGGGGCAAACGGAAAAGGGAAGAGTACATTGTTGAGGATAATTGCAGGAACTGAAGAGAATTTTGGGGGAGAAAGGGTGTGGGGGCACAATGTAGAAAGTAGCTTTTATGCCCAGCACCAGTTGGAAGCGTTGAACCTGAACAATACTATCTTGGAAGAGATGTTGGAAAGCCGCAGCGGCAAAACAGAAGTGGAATTGAGAAGCTTACTTGGGTGCTTTTTGTTTAGCGGCGATGATTCTGATAAGAAAATCAAGGTATTGAGTGGAGGGGAAAAGGCGCGTGTAGCATTGGCGAAGGTTATTGTGAGTAAAAGTAATTTCCTGATGCTGGATGAACCTACCAACCACTTGGATATGCACAGTGTTGAGTTATTAGCTGAGGCATTGAATAAATATGAGGGCAGTCTGATATTGGTGAGCCACGATAGGTTCTTTGTTTCCAAGACGGCAAATAAAATATGGGAGATTGTTGACCACGAGATAAAAGAATTTAAGGGAACTTATACCGAATATGTTGATTGGAAGGAACGTATGGCAAAGCAAGCAAAGGAAGAAAGTAGAAAAAATGCCACCAAAGAAGAGCCTGCCAAGAAAGTAGAAGAACAAAAAACAAAGCCGCAGGAAGCACAAAAGCCTAAGGGAGATAATACCGAGCTAAAGAAATTGCAAAGCAGATTTAAAAAAGCTGAGGAAGAGTTGGAACAATTGAAACAACAAAAGCAAACGATAGAACTAGAGTTGGCTTCACCAGATAGTTACAAGAATGCAGTAAAGTTTGCAGAAACAGAAAAGCATTACAAAGAGATTAATGCCAAAGTAAAACTCGCCGAAGCGCATTACGAAGAATTATTCGAACAAATAATGGAGATGGAAGGATAAAATAAAAGGGTTTGCCAATTGGCAAACCTTTTCTTTATAACTAATCACTAATCACTAAACGTTAATCATTATCATTCATCAAAATACAATTGCACTTCTTTCAGTTGTGGTGTTTTGGATGATTCGAGGATATTTATCCTGAACTCTTGTGCTACCACAGGCTTGAACGATTTGAAGTATCCAGCACCAATTGTCTTGTCTTCAAAAACTGTTTTCCATTCTTCACCGTCTTTGTATTCCATTTTAAAGTCCTTTACAAACTTGTCAAACGTACCAGCTTCTGTTATGGAGATGCTGCCAATACTTGTGGGTTTGCCTAAGTCAACAGCTAGCCAACCAGTTTTATCACCATCGGCGGCAACCCAACCTTTTCTGCCATTACCATCAAAAGCCAAAGAAGCTTTACTCTTTTCATCTTTTATTGAAGAAGCAGTTGCCGGCTTCTTTAAAGATGGGATTGGGTCGGGGATAGTTATATTCGGTTCGCCATCTATTTGAACGGCTAATACTGTTGATACAGTATCCAATGCTTTTTCGGGCAAGGTAAACTCAATATATTTTCCAACTGTTTTATAAGAAACTTTCAATTTAGGATTAGCCAAGAAGGAAGCCTTAACTATCTTATTATCCATTGGCACACGGATAATACCGTCTGTTGGCCATTTTAAAATGTGGAAGTAGAGTTTGTCTTTCTTGCGGGTACAACGTCCAAACTTCAAATAAGCAAACGGGCTAACCGTTGTTCCATAGATGGCTTCACCGTTTGTTTTTAACCAAGCACCTACTACTTTCAGTCTATCAACTGATGGTTGCGGAATTAATCCTTCGCTGGTCGGACCAACATTCAATAAATAATTGCCACCTTTAGAGGCAATATCTTCCAAGTTTTGAATCAATACCTTACTGCTTTTCCATGCGCTGTCATAGCTTTTAAAGCCCCAAGTATTGTTCATTGTCATGCACGATTCCCAGTTTTTACCCGGATAGCCAGTAGCAGGAATGTATTGCTCAGGGGTTTCCAAATCGCCACTATAGCCACCACCCAAGCGATTGTTGTAAATTAAGTTGGGGTGTTCTTTAAGTACAGCATAAATTTTATCAGCATATTCTTTAGTCATTCCAGTAGGTGTGTCAAACCACAAAACAGAAATCTCTCCATAGTTAGATAATATTTCTTTTAACTGAGGCACTACTTTTTTATCAATGTACTCACCCATATTTCCATTTTGTGCACTGTCCCAATGCCCTCCAATTGCCGAAGCACCCGGTGCAGTCCAGTCTTGTGCCTGAGAATAATACAGCCCCAGTTTCATATCATATTTCTTGCAGGCTGCTGCTAATTCTTTTACAACATCCCTTTTAAAAGGAGTTGCATCAACAATATTGAAAGGGTTGGCATCAGATTTAAACATCGCAAAACCATCGTGGTGTTTGCTGGTCAGCACCATATATTTCATTCCCGCAGCCTTTGCGGTCTTCACCCATTCTTCTGCATTATATTTTATAGGGTTGAATTGAGGAGCAAACTTTTTATACTCTGCAACAGGTATCTTTCCTTTATTCATTATCCATTCACCAATGCCTGGAACTTGCTTGCCATTATAAGTTCCCGCGGGAACAGAGTACAATCCCCAGTGAATAAACATTCCGAACTTGGCTTCCTTCCACCAATCCATTTTAGGGTCATTGTAAGTTGATTTTTGGTCAGGGGAAGCATTCTCTTTTTGTGCAAACAAACTTTTGTTAGTTGTTGAAAGGAGCAGCGTAGCAACTGCAATCATTAAGTATTTCTTCATATAAGTCAGTGGGGGTCTTTTTGAAATCCCTCGGTAAAAATAGCAGACTTGTCTTTTCAAAAAGGGTTTAAACGTGTCAACTTATTGGCGTATTGTGTAATTTACGCCTACGTAGCTCTTGAATGAGCCGTTTTATTGAGTGTAGGAATGATATTCTCCGAAGAGCGAACGGTCTTTTCTTTAGAGCGAACCATTTTCTCAGAAGGGAGAACCTTCTTTTCTTTAGGGAGAACCGTATTCTCGGTAGAGCGGACCATCTTTTCTTTAGAGCGGACTATCTTTTCTTTAGAGCGAACGGTCTTTTCTTTAGAGAAAACCATTCCTAGACTAGAGAAAGTTGTTATTTCCCCTGTTTTTCAAGTTTATTTATTCTCTAGAAGCAGCTTGTTTTCCGGGATATTATCTTCTCCCTACTTTAAGGGAGATGTATATTAATTTTTTAAAATAGTTTTGTTGATAATTTTATGTGTAGTAAAATAGCTACTTCATCTAATATTGCATTATAAGGTTTATAAAAAGGGCTTGTTTTTGTACTGTTGGAGTAAATTAAATATAATATTTATAAATGAAAAAAACAATAAGATTACTGTTTAGCAGTCTATTTCTATTAGGATTAGCTATTGAATCGAATGCCCAAAGTGGTACAGTAGTAGCTGGTGGAAATGCAAGTGGTACAGGCGGAACAGCAAGTTATTCAGTAGGCGAAGTTGCATACACTACTATCAATTCTACTGGAGGCATCGTTATTCAAGGAATCCAACAAGCTTATACGGTTGCTGATTTGCCGATAACACTTTTAGAATTTAATGCCTTAGTAACTGATAAGAAACAGGTAGCGCTTACTTGGGTAACAGTATCGGAGCACAATAATAAATATTTTGAGGTAGAACGTTCGCAAGACGGATCTTCATTCGAAAAAGTATTAACTCTTGATAGTAAAGGCAATAGTGCCAATGCACAAGATTATGATGCTTTAGATGCTTCGCCATTAACAGGCACTTCATATTACAGGTTAAAACAAACAGATATTGATGGCAAAAGCACTTATTCTAAAAGTGTAAGGGTAAACATTGCTTTAGAAAATGAATTAAAGGCTTACCCCAATCCTACCACTTCAATATTGAACTTACAAATAACTGGGGCAGCAACTAAGCAGCTTACTTATGGGATCTATTCCATTGATGGGAAATTGATAGCTGAACAAAAGATAAATAATGACTTAACAATAATTTCAACTTCTAATCTTTCAAATGGTGTTTATCTGCTTAAGGTAAAAGACAAAAGCACCTTGGTTAAATCATTTAAACTCATAAAAAATTAAAAAACAATGAAAAAAATAATCTACTTAATTGCAATGTTGTTTCTTTCTGTGGGTGCGTTTTCGCAAGTACCACAACTGATAAGCTATCAAGCGGTGGTTCGTAACAGCAACAATGTACTTGTAACCAATTCGAACGTTTCGGTTTCAATCAGTATTGTGAAAGATTCTGCCAACGGTACAGTTGTTTATTCTGAACTACACAGTACCACCACAAACGCAAACGGACTTTTTAGTTTTTCCATTGGTACTGGACTTTATGCAAGCGGCAGTTTGTCTTCAATTAACTGGGCAAGTGGGGTCTATTTTATCAAATCACAAATAGACCCTAATGGTGGATTGAACTTTACCATTACAGGTACTAGTCAAATTTTGAGTGTCCCATATGCATTGTATGCTGCTAACGGTACAAAACCAGGGAGTAATGTTGGTGATTTGCAATATTGGGATGGTACCAAGTGGGCAATATTGCCTGCTGGTGCAAATGGAACCACACTTACTATGAGCAACGGCGTGCCAACTTGGGGGACTGGTTCTGTTACAGCTACTTTGCCCAGTTTGACTACAACCACACCTAGTTCCATCACAAGTAATTCAGCTTTATGTGGGGGCAATGTAACAAGTGCGGGTAGTTCTTCTGTTACAAGTTATGGTATCTGTTATGCCACCACAAGTAACCCAACAACTTCAAATAATACGGTACAGGTTGGTTCTGGTACGGGAACTTTTTCTACCACGGTTTCTGGGTTAAGTACCAATACTACCTATTACATCAGGGCTTATGCAACAAGTAGTGTAGGAACAAGCTATGGCAATCAAGTATCAATCACAACAAACAATCTAATTTCATCAGCTCCAACTGTAACTACCACTGCACCTATTTCAATTAATATCACTGCTTCTCAAATAATAAGTGGTGGAAACATAACAAGTATTGGCAGTTCTGCCGTAACAAGTTATGGTCTTTGTTATGCTACTACAAGCAATCCTACAGTTGCAAACAGCACAGTGTTAGCAACAGGTTCAGGAACGGGAAGTTTTTTGGATACTATTTCTAATTTGAATGCAGGCACCATATACTACGTCAGGGCTTTTGCCACCAACAGTGCAGGAACTAGTTATGGAAATCAATTGGTAGTAACAACTGAAACAGAGGTAGGTAATGAACCAACAGTATTAACAATTAATGCCACTGCTTCTGCAAATGGCACTGTAACACTTACTGGGGCGGTTACTGATAATGGTGGCGATCTGATACAAGGAGTAGGAGGCTTATGGGATGTTAATCCTATACCTGCATATAGAAGTCCTTACATGACGGCTTCTTTGGTAGATGGTAATTTCTTAAATGCATCGACAGATACTTTCTCTACCAGCATAACTAACTTGACACCAGGGACAACCTATTATTTCAGGGCTTTTGCTTCCAATGGTTGGTCGAGTACAGCTTATGGAAATCAAATAACTTACACAGTGCCAAGTAATACTGCTACTTACAAAATTGGTCAGAGTTACGGTGGCGGTACCATCTTCTATGTAGATGGCAGTGGACAGCATGGGTTGATAGTCGCAAATTCTGATGCCGGAGGCATAACACCTTGGTACAATGGCAGCTATATAACAACCGGCACTACTGATACAACTGTTGGAGCTGGGGCTGCAAATACCAGTTCAATCATTTCAACACAGGGCACTGGGTCTTATGCTGCCTATCTTGCCAGTCAGACAGCAAATGGTTACAGTGATTGGTACTTGCCATCCAAAGGTGAACTTGATTTAATATTTATCAATCTCACACAAGCTGGGCTTGGAAATATGCAAGGAAATGTTTACTGGAGTTCTTCGGAATATGATGTACACCAAGCATGGGCGCAACAGTTTGCTCAAAAAAACTACATAAATACATATACATATTACAAGAGTAACTCTGCTTTCGTAAGACCTATTCGTAAGTTTTAATAAAGACTATTAATTGAGAAAACGCCTTCCAAGGGTGTTTTCTCAATTAAATAAAATTTCTTTAATCAAATCTTTCAATCATTAAATTCTTAAAAATTAAGTAATGAAATTAGTTTCTTTCCTAGTGGCAATTCTTTGTCTATCGTTTAGTTCTTTTGCCCAAGTACCACAAAAATTAAGTTATCAAGCAGTGGTGCGTAATAATAACAATGTGCTTGTTACCAATGCCAATATCACAGTCGCAATTACCATCGCCAAAGATTCTGCAAATGGGCTGGGTGTTTATTCTGAATTACAAACTCCTACAACCAATGCAAATGGACTATTTAGTATAGCCATTGGCGGCGGGTATAAAACAAGTGGCACTAGTTTCTCTGATATCAATTGGGCATCGGGCATTTACTTCGTCACTACTCAAATTGATCCTAATGGTGGCAATAATTATACTATCAAAGGAAGCAGTCAGTTATTGAGCGTTCCTTATGCACAATACGCAGCCAATGGTAGCCCCAAAGGAAATAATGTTGGCGATATTCAGTATTGGGATGGCACTAAATGGGTACTATTGTCTGCTGCCAACAATGCCAATGGCAGTGTGCTTACTTTGTGCAATGGATTGCCAACATGGGGCGGTTGCCCTACTGCTGGTCTTCCTATTGTAAATACCATTGCTGTTTCCTCCCCTTACAACCGGGTGCCAGGTAATGGTTCAGGTTCAATAGTCTCAACAGGAGGCAGCCCAATAACGGCAGAAGGACTTTGCTGGTCAAAGTCCCCCAACCCCACATTGGCGGACAGTCTATATGCAAGCGCTTCTCTTTCAACAAGCGATACTTTTTCTGTTTATATATTTAATATGGGTGGCTATAGTACCACCTATTATGTGCGCGCTTATGCAACTAATAGTTACGGCACCAGCTATGGCAATCAACTGACGGTAACAACTTGGGCCAATCCTAATGTAACCGCCCCTTCGGTTCAAACCCTTTCTGCTACTGCCCCAAGTAATGGCAATGCAGGCATAGCGTATGGTTATTTGACCAATGTAAATGGTGAATTTCCTTCCTCACAAGGGGTTTGTTGGTCTTCCAATCCCAATCCTACAATTGCAGATAGTATTGCAACAGGTACTTATACTTCTCAAGATTCTTTCTACGCCAATTACACCAATATGGCGGCTGGCAATACTTATTATCTTAGGGCTTATGCAACCAATAGTGCTGGTACAGGCTATGGCAATCAAGTTACGGTGACTGTGCCAAACGGAGGGTCTAATAGTTTTTATATTGGGGAGAGTTACGGTGGTGGAACCATCTTTTATTTAGACAGCACCAAACAGCATGGGTTGATTGCTGCCGCTACTGATGCAGCATCAGGGAATCAGATACCGTGGGATATTGAAGTCAACAATACATTTCCGCTTGTGGGTGCAACCGATACAACAATAGGAAGTGGGGCAGCAAATACTTCTAAAACTATTGCTGCATTGGGCACAGTTTCAGGTTCCAATGCTGCATATATGGCAAGCCTTCCTGCTAGTGGTTATAGCGATTGGTACCTGCCATCTAAGGCCGAATTGAATTTGATATTTGTAAACTTAACAAAAGCTGGATTGGGCAATATGCAAAGTAATGTTTACTGGAGTTCTTCAGAATATGACATTACTAGAGGTTGGGCACAGGACTTCTCTCAATTCAATATTAGTTCCTTCACTTATTTTAAAGCTAATTCAGCTTTTCTGAGACCAATCAGAAAGTTTTAATAGGAAAAATATTGGTATGAGATAATAAAAAGCCCTTGAAGCAAACGTTTCAAGGGTTTCTCTTTTTACAACTCATAACTCATAACTCCTCAGCACTGCTTCTGCTTCTTCTGGTTTATTGGTGCCAATCAAAAGTTTGTTGCCATCTTTAAGTTCCAATTGAATGCCCATGTTCCCCGAAACATTCAAGGCATTGCTTTTACCCATTCCTCCCCTTACGCCCCACCCACCAAATTCTTTGATGGGACTGTATTGCCTGACGTAACATTTTGTGATGTCTTCCCATTTGTATAGTTTAAAGCTTGTTTGTATGGGATAGAATCTCACGGTGATACCTTCTTTTTTAATATAAGTTTCTAGTTTACTACTTCCAATCAATGTATACACAATAGCAAGGATAGCCATAAATATCAGCGTTACGGTGACAGATTCCCCAATATCACTTTGTTTTTTGCCCAATGTGGTCTTCGTGGAAAGTTGCATCACTATACTTGCTACAAGTGGTGCCACGCCAATAATTGCTACTACTATCAGCAGTACCCATATCCATTTTTGCCTAAAGCGTTGTATTTCTGAAAATAATACTTCTTCTTCCATGATTAATTGTATTCAATTATAATATTCTACTTTCGATTTTTTATTATTAAACCCCCTCTTCATACAAAACTAAGGGAATTACACCTTCAATCTCAACAATGCACCAGGCTTACTATTTCCAGCCCAACCTACCCTTCTCCTCCTGCTTTTCTCCCTTCCGCTTCCCTTTCTTTTTGGGTTCAACTAGCTTTTTAATGCCGCCACTGGCTCACCCAAGGACGCCACTGGGTCACTTCTGGAACTCCAGCAATCGTTTCTGGTACTCCAGAACCCATTTCCGGACGTCCAGAAGTCATTTCCGGAGTACCAGAAATCATTTCCGGACGACCAGAAATCATTTCCGGACGACCAGAAGTCATTTCTGGACGACCAGAACTCACTGCCGGAACTCCTTGGGTGACTCCTTGGCGACGTTATTTGGCGTATTATACACGTTATTCTTATAAATTTCGATTTATATTAAACAAACACTCCCTTTTCTCTCATTAAACTATAGGAATAAGTCATATTTTGTAGAGAAAAGCAATTCTTTCTTTAGCCTTCAATCTATCCTCTTAGTGTTACAATTGTTCCGCCATTGTCACTCAAGTGGTAGCCGTTGGCTTATCTTCGGCTCTTCTATAAATTTATTGATATTTCTATCTATGAAAAAGATTTTGTCCCTCGTTTCCATTGTCCTTTTGGTTTGTTCATGTACTGTTTCTCGTGCGCAAGAGGGTGGCTATCAGGTGCCGCCAAAAATAATGGCCGATTTGCTACTTGCCACGCCTACGCCATTGGTGAGCATTAGTGGGAAAGCCAATTGGATGTTGATTTGTGGACGAAGCAACTACACCACCGTAGAAGAACTCGGGCAGCCCGAAGTGAGGGTGGCTGGCTTGCGGATTGACCCAAATAATTTTTCGCTGAGTAGGCAATCGTATTACAATAGCTTTATACTTAAAAATATAAATACGGGCAAAGAATATCCATTGACGGGGTTGCCAGCCAAGCTTGCTGCCAGTCAACTGAGTTGGAACAATGCAGAAACCAAGATTGCTTTTGTGAATACTTCGGCCACCCATGCAGATTTGTATGTGATAGATGTTGCCACGCAAAAGGCTACTATCATCAACCAGCATCCGCTAAATACGGTGTTGGGCAATGCGTACACTTGGGTGGATGATAATGTGTTGCTGTATAAAACAATAACCCAACCAGCCTCAGCAGCACCGAAGAAACCAATAAAACCTACTGGACCAGCCATTCAACAGAACCTTGGCAAAGCTGCACCGAGTGCCACTTTTGAAGACCTTATTAAGACCCCTTACGATGAGCAGTTGTTTGAGTTTTATACCTCCAGTAATCTCACCATCAACAAAGGCGGCATAGAAACAACGGTTGGGAAGGCGGGTATTTATGCGTCGTTTACATTGTCGCCAGATAAAAAATATATGTTGACCAAAAAGATTCACAAGCCATTTTCTTATTTGGTAACCGCAAGCGGATTTCCATCCACCATCAGTATTGCTGATTTTAAAGGACAAACAATGAGGGTTCTGCATGATTTGCCTTCGGAAGAAGGCACGCCGTCGGGTTATGACAATACACAGGATGTGCCACGGGCTTATGATTGGCGCAACGATGAGCCAGCTACCATCATTTGGGCAAAGCCGTTGGATAGTGGAATGATAAAAAAGAAAACAAAATACCATGATGCCATCTATAGTTTGGATGCGCCATTTGCTGGCGAGCCGAAGCTTCTTTTCAAGACAAAAGCAAGGTATCAATCAACAACTTGGGGCGATTCTACACTGGCATTGGTAAGGGAAAGTTCGAGGGTGAAGCAAACGGTTACTGTAAGTGTTTATAATACCGTGAAAGATACGCTAGAAGAATTATATCAACGCAACAGCACCGATGCCTATAATAATCCGGGAACACCTGTGTTGCGAAAAAATAAGTTGGGACAATTGGTAATTCAAACCACTGATAATGGCACTAAGATTTTGATGAATAATGAGATAGGTTCTTCTCCCAAAGGTGATCTTCCTTTTCTTTCAAAGTTTGATTTGGCAACCAAACAGAATGAGATTTTATGGCGATGCCAGGACAGTTTGTATGAATATGTGGTGAAAGTGGTGGATGCAAATAAACTTACATTCATTACCCATAGAGAGTCGCAGAAAGTGCCGCCTTCTTATCATTTGAAGAATCTTTACGGAAAAGAAACTGATAAACTGCTTATCGGTTTCCCTAATCCTTATCCCCAATTGGATGGCGTGACGAAGCAAAAGATAAAATATCAAAGGGCAGATAGCATAGACCTTACGGGTGATTTATATCTTCCAAAAGGATTCGATCCCAAGAAAGACAGTGCATTGCCTGTGTTTATTTGGGCATATCCAAGGGAGTTTAATGCTGCCGCAGATGCTGGGCAAGTAAGGGGAACACAGAATAAGTTCACGACAATCAGTTGGGCTTCGCCCATCTATTTTGTTACGCAGGGATATGCGGTTTTGGATAATGCAGAGATGCCCATTGTTGCCAAGGAAGGCAAACGCCCCAATGATGATTTTGTAGAGCAGTTGCGATTGAATGCAGAAGCCGCCATCAATAAATTAGTAGAAATGGGAGTGGGGGATAGGAATAGGATGGCGGTTGGGGGGCATAGTTATGGTGCATTTATGACGGCAAACCTGTTGGCACATACCAATCTTTTTAAAGCAGGTATTGCAAGAAGCGGTGCTTACAACAGGACACTTACCCCTTTTGGTTTCCAGAATGAAGAGCGTACTTATTGGAAAGCACCACAGTTATATTACGACATGAGTCCGTTTAGCTTTGCTGATAAATTAAAGACGCCAATACTACTTATACATGGCGATGCTGATGATAATCCCGGAACGTTTACAATCAACAGCGAGCGTATGTATAATGCCATAAAAGGCAATGGAGGCACGGCAAGATTGGTGCTACTGCCTTACGAAGCACACCATTACGATGCAAAGGAAAATTTGCTGCACATGCTTTGGGAAATGAATACTTGGCTGGATAAATATGTGAAAAATGCGAAGTAGGGATGTAGATAGAATTTTATAATGCACCTTCTCACAACATATTTCTAGGTTAACTACCGCAACAATTGTAGCGTAGCGTCATCCAATTTATATAGGGAAACATTTTGCTCTTTATCAACCAAGAACAATCTAGAAGTAGCATTGCTATTCTGCAAACTATCTACTTTCAACTGTGCTGTTGGGCTTAAATTTCCTACTATCAAATAATACAAATTACCTAGATTGGTTGATTTTGCAGAGTCAATGGGTAATATTCTGAGGTTTATATTTTTAAATCCTAAGAAATATTCAGTCATTTCAGCAGAATTTGCATCAGAAGAAAATACAGTAGCAGTTATATCCTTTCCTGCAAAAGATTTTTCTACTAACTTCTTGTGGTTCCAGTAATAAGGGTATGGTGGGTTTACAATATCTATCAAATAATTACAGAAGAGTAAAACACAAATAGAGCCAATGAAAAGGGTTGGTATAATTTTATTTTTATCTAAAATTACAGAAGCTAATCGCAATAATAAAAACAAGGAAAATAGTACGTAAAGATATTTTGTGGAACCTGCATGTTGGTAAAACATACTCAGCGTTGCTAGTACAACAAAAATTGGCAGCAATAAAAACTTTGCAGGGTTTTTACTATACGCATAAACCAATGGACCAGATATAATGGCAGCAAAAGGAAACAGAAATATAAAATGCCGGGGATCTTGGCAAAGCGGAACATAACCAGTAAAAGAAATGGTCATGAAGTTGGAAGAGAGGAGTAGAATAAGGAAGGCATAAAAATCAATATTGCTCACATTTTCATAAAACTTTAATTTCTTTCTGTAGATAAAAGCTGCGACTGCTGGCAGAAAAATTAGTAAATCCCCATTTAAAAGCATTGCTTGCCAAAGCTCGTATCCTATTCGTTTTAACGTAAAAGAGAAAGGTAATTGATTAAAACTGCAACCATTCAAATAGCCATCGGCTTGAATTAGATGATACCTATAGAAGAAAGAACCGGTGGTTAATTTAAAATATAATAGATAAATCCCTACCAAAACGAGGGTAGAAAGTGTTGCATATAACCAAAAGAACAAGTGCTTTCTCCTCGAAATATCCGCAAGAAAAAAGATAAAGAAAAGGGGGATGACTATAATGATATTTTCCTTTGTGATGGTTGCCAATAGAAATGCAGCCGCAAATTGTAGTGCGTACTTTATATGATTGCACTGCTTGAATGTATAAGACCGATAAGATGAATACATCCAAAGCACCGCCAGGCACATCGGTGCATCAGGCAAAAGACGGTGCATATAAAATATAATGCTGTGCGCAAAAAAGAAGAGTGCCAACGAAAGGAAATAAACGGTTGTCTTATAAAGATTGACAATTCTTTTTAAAATAATACCACATAAAAGGATACTTATAAAAGAACAAATGGTGGATGCGAAAGCATTTATGCCGAAGATTTTATAGAAAAGTGCGGTAACATAAATTGGTGTCCAGCGTAGTTGTTGGTAGCTATCCTTAGCTGGTTCAAAAGAAAGTCCATGATTTACTATTCCGGCGGCAAATCTGGAATAATTAATGTCGTCGTTGAAATAAAAGCTACAAAAAACAAACAATAAGTGTATCAATAAAACAAATAGCATCCCCCAAAGGATAATATTTCTCTTTTGATTGTTGATAAGTAGCATATTTAGTGTAAAGTAAGATGTAAAAGGAATAAAGTCTATGCAATATTAGGTTTAGTAAGTCATTTATAAAGCTAAATAAGTCACGTATAAAGCTTTATAAGACATTTATAAAGCTGAATAAGACTTTTATAGAACATGATAGGAAGGTTATTATTGTAAATACCCCACCAATTCTAGAAACTCATTCTCAGTAATCACCTTTATAGTGTTTATCTTCTTTGCTTTTTCTAACTTACTTCCTGCATCTTCTCCTACAACAAGGTAGTTTAGTTTGCTACTTACGCCACTAACTATTTTGCCGCCTTGTTGCTCGGCAAGTGCTTCTGCTTCGCTACGTTTTAGCTTGCTTAATGTTCCGGTAAACAAGAAAGTTTGGTCTGATAATCCCCCACTAACCACAGTTTCTTTCTTTGTATTCACCAGTTGAAGTCCCAATGATTCCAACTGATGCAGCATCGAAATGTTTTGTTCATTACTAAAGAAATGATGAATGCTCTTTGCTACTTTCACCCCTACATCATCCAGTTGTTGCAAGTCTTCTTCTGTTTTTGTGGCAAAATCAAGCAGGTGATTGACAGAATTAGCCAATGCCTTGGCAGTTGTTTCTCCCACAAAGCGGATACCTAGTCCATATATCAACCGATAAAGCGGTTGTTGTTTACTTGCTTCTATGGCAGCGGTTAAATTATCAATACTCTTTTTGCCAAAGCCTTCGAGTGTACCAATTTTATCAAAATCTATTGTATAAACACTAGGAATGTCTTTGATTAATCCCAATTCATAGAACTTACGAATGTTAGCTTCGCCAAAGCTCTTGATGTCCATAGCATCCTTGCTAACAAAATGAATGATTTTTTCTACAACCTGCGCTTCGCATTCTATGTTGATGCACCGCCAAACAGCTTCCCCTTCTTCTTTAAACAATGGACTTTTACATACAGGACAAACCTTGGGAAAATCAATGGGGGTTTCAGTTCCATCACGTAAATCAGGTTGACTTTTTACTATCTGTGGTATCACATCGCCCGCACGTTCTATTAAAACAGTATCACCAATTTGTAAATCTTTTTCTTTTATATAATCTTCATTATGAATAGAGATGCTACTAACCGTAACGCCGCCCACTTGCACTGGATCAAGCTTTGCAACAGGCGTAACAGCCCCAGTTCTTCCCACTTGAAACTCTACGCTACGCAATTTAGTGGTAGCTTGCCTTGCCTTAAACTTAAAAGCTATTGCCCAACGTGGATGATGGGTAGTCATTCCCAACTTTTCTTGCAAGGCAAAATCATTAACTTTAATTACCATCCCATCTATTTCATAAGGAAGGGTATCACGCATCAGCTCAAAATCGTGTACATGCTTTATTACTTCGTTAATGCCCTGTACTACTTGCTTTTCTTTCTGCGGTGAACGGAAACCTAGATCCCAAAGGAGTTGAAGGGAATTGGAATGGGTGGAGAGAGGGTTTTCCGTTGACCGATTACCGTCAACCGATGTTTGCAGACTGTTGGATGCCTCACTTGCTTTCGGTAAACGGTCAACGGTAAGCGGAATACTTCTTAGCACATAATAACTAACATGATAAAAGAACGCATCCAAATTTCTTTTTGCAACTTCTTTGGGATCTTTCATTCGAAGACTGCCACTTGCAGCATTGCGAGGATTAGCTAGTGGTGATAAACCCTGTGCAATAAGGCTTTCATTGTATTTAGTAAAGGCCGCTTTGGTCATCATTATCTCGCCACGTATCTCTATTTGTTGAATGCCATATTTACTAAACGGAGCAGACAAAGGAATGGAACGTATTTGTTTGATGTTATTGGTTATTTCTTCTCCCTCAACACCATCGCCCCTAGTTGTACCACGAACCAGTAAATCATTTTCATAAATCAAAGAAATACTTGCGCCATCAAACTTTGGTTCTATACAATATTCAATACTCTCCAGATGGCTTTGTTCTTTTGCTTTCCTGTCCCAATCTATTAAATCATCGGCATTGTAACTATTCTCCAAACTCAACATTGGAACAAGGTGTGGCACCGTTTCAAAACTCTTGTTCAAGCTACTACCAACCCTTTGTGTAGGAGAGTCTGCTGTTACTAATTCAGGGTTTGCAGTTTCTACTTCTTTTAGTGATTGATAGAGTTTGTCATATTCAAAATCACTAATCAATGGGTCATTCAATACATAATACCTATGTTCATGAAACCGTAGGATTTGCTTTAATAAATCTATTTCACTTAAAGAAATTCCTTTTTTTAAGGTTAATTGGTCTAAAAAGTGATTAGTATTTTGTTGAAAAGACTGTATTTCCTTATTATTGTACATATTCAAGTTTTAAAAGGATAAAGATAGGAGCAAGCAAGTTAATTATGGCCTTATTGTGTATTTTTTACACATTCAAAAAGAATACTTACCTTAGTACGCTTTTTTGAATTGCCATAATAACGTAAATGCTTGTAACGATGAGAAATAATATAGAAGAAATGATTCAATCCCCTGAACACGACCTAGTAGTCGATCACATAAAATTAGTAGATACTTACCCTAAAGTCCCCCTTACGGTGGACTGTGTTCTGTTTGGTTTCGAAGAAAATGAACTAAAAGTATTGTGCATTCGAAGTGACCTTAAAGTATTCGATGGCTTGTGGAGTGTGCTTGGGGACAATGTACTTGACCAAGAAGAATTGGATGATGCGGCAAACCGTATCCTTAAACAAAGAACGGGCATGGATGATGTATATCTAGAGCAAGTTCATTCTTTCAGTCACCCAAACAGGCATCCGGGCGGTAGGGTAATTACGGTTGCTTATTGTTCGTTGATTAATATTCAACACCACCAACTAAAGATATTGGATCATGAGTTGCATTGGCATAATGTCCAATCACTCAACCAAATGGCTTTCGATCACTTCGAGATACTGACTTATTGCCTAAACTGGCTACAAAAGCGCATACAAGAACATCCTTTAGGCTTCAATCTTCTGCCAGAAAAGTTCTCTATGCGTGAACTGCAAAACCTTTACGAAGCCATATTGAATCGTCAACTTGATAGAAGGAATTTCAGAAAAAAGTTCGCCTCAATGGGTTTCTTGATAGATGTAAATGAGATAGAAGCCGATGTTCCGCACCGTCCTGGTAAACTATATAAATTTAATTTCGAGAAATACGAGAAGAGCAAACGTAACTGGATTGGGATAGACTTTTAAAACTAGTTATGAGTTATGAATTATGAATGATGAGTTCTCTCAAATTAGTCATAAGTATTGCATATAACTCATAACTCATAATTGATAACTCATAACTAAATGACAGTAATTATAACAGGTGCTTCGAAGGGATTAGGTAAGGCAATTGCGTTGCAGTATGCGGCGGCGGGGCATACATTGATTGTATGTTCTAGAGGGGCTAAGGCTTTATACGATTTTGTCGAAGAGATACAAACCAATTATCCGGATGCAACTATAAAGGCAATGCTCGTGGATATGAGTATCAAAGCAGAAGTGATAGGCTTTGCTAAGTTCTGTTTGCAATTTGGCACACCAGATATAGTGGTAAATAATGCCGGGATTTTCTTGCCGGGTTCAATCAATAATGAAGAAGATGGCATTCTAGAAGCCATGATTTCAACCAACCTTTATAGTGCTTATTATCTTACAAGAGAATTGTTGCCTAACATGATTGCCAACAAAAGTGGGCATATATTCAACATTTGTTCCATTGCATCGCTGCAAGCATATAACAATGGGGGCAGTTATAGCATCAGTAAATTTGCCTTGTTGGGCTTCAGTAAAAATCTTAGGGAAGAATTAAAACCATTAGGAATAAAAGTAACTTCCGTTATGCCCGGAGCAGCTTATACAGATAGCTGGAGCGGTAGCAATATAGACCCTAAACGAATAATGGAAGCAGATGATGTGGCAAAGATGGTATTTGCTGCCAGTCAATTATCAGCACAGGCAGTGGTAGAAGATATTATTTTGCGCCCTCAATTGGGCGATTTATAGTAGTATTGCCTTCTAATTTTAGTTATGGGCAATCGCTACAAACATCTTTTCTTCGATTTGGATCATACATTGTGGGACTTTGAAACTAACTCAAAAGAGACACTGCATGACTTGTATAACCTAAATAACCTACAAGAAAGAGGGATTTCCAGCTACGAAGATTTCTTTAAGAGTTATACTTTTCACAACAAAAGGCTTTGGGAGAGATATACGATGGGGTATATCCGACAAGAAGAATTGAAGTGGAAAAGAATGTGGCTTACGCTGCTTGATTTTAAAATAGCGGATGAACCATTGTCGAGGAAATTAGCCGTAGAGTTTCTGGAGCATCTGCCAACCAAAACCAATCTGTTCCCTTATACTTTCGAGATATTAGAATACCTAAAGGGCAAAGGCTACCATCTTCATCTCATAACCAATGGGTTCGAAAAAGTGCAGTATTCAAAATTAGAGAGGAGTGGATTGAGGAGCTATTTTAAAGAAGTTATCACTTCCGAAGCTAGCAACAACACCAAGCCCAACAAGGAAATATTTGATTATGCCTTTATGAAAGCCAATGCCGAAGCCGAGGAAAGCATCATGATTGGCGATAACCTAGATGCTGACATACAAGGCGGAATCAACGCTGGGATGGACACTGTTTTTGTGAATCATATTGATGAAGAGGCATACATTAAGCCTACTTATATGGTGATGGATTTGAAAAGTTTGGAGAAGATATTTTAATTCTCCATGCCCAAAATTGCTTAGGGTTATAATTAAAGTCCGAGCTTCTTTTTTATGAATCTATTGCTTCGTTTTACGTGTGTGATACCAATGATAATAATTGTTTCTTCGGATATTATGTAGAATATTTTAAATGGAAATCCTTTAATTAAACATCTTCTTACTGGCTCCTTGGCAAATGAAAATGAAAACGGTGCCGATTGAATTCTATCTATAGTGAATAATAACTTCTCGTAAAACTTCTTTCCTAAACCTTCAAGTTGTTCTTCATAATAAGCTACAGTTTCCTCCGCATCAATAAAAACAATTGGCTTAACAAGTACTTTAATAGCCATACTTCTGTTTAAAGTACGTTTTAAAGCCTTCTAGGTCTATATTTTCGTTCGGGTTTTTGTTGTGCAAACGTAGTCTTTCAGTAGCAAAGGCTTCTTCTTCGGTGTCTTGGGCAATCATTTCGTTTTCAACGCTTCCCCATAATTCTTCGGCCAATTGAAGCTTTTCTTTTGGGGGCAACGCCATTAACTCTTCTTTATTGTAGGGCATAAAATATATTTCCTCAAAGATATAAACTAAAAAGGCTTTCCCCAATATTTTAGAGAAAGCCTTTTATAGTAATTTTTTCAACTACTTTGCTGGAGCCGGTGCAGGTGTTGCTGTCTTAGCATCTGCTTTTGCATCTTTTTTATTGCAAGACTTTTTGCAACAAGACTTCTTTTTGCAACAATCTTTGTCGCCGGTTTGTGCAATTACCGCACTTCCCAAAACCATTGCCGCTAAGGCCAATACAAATACTTTTTTCATTGTTTACTATTTTTAATAAATGAATCAAATTAATTCCATTCAAAATTAACGGGATTTATTTATTAATGTTTTTTATGCCTTGTTAAAAATTGAGTTCCCATTTAGTATCAACAAATCCTCTTGACTCACAATTCACTACTCACAACTCCCTAAACTCTCTTAGTTCCACGTTGCCAAAACAGTCACGCCACCTTGTACCTTCTGATTCAGGTCAACATTTATTTTAGTGCCCACAGGTAGCAAAACATCCACTCGGCTACCAAATTTTATGAATCCGTATTCTTCCGTTTGTTTTACTTGTTGCCCAACTTTGGTGTAGTTACAGATGCGTTTTGCCAATGCGCCCGCAATTTGTTTGTACAAAATAGTCCCTTTTTCATTCTTTACTGCCACGCTCCAACGTTCATTTTCGGTAGAACTCTTCGGGTGCCAAGCTACCAAGTATTTGCCCTTGTGGTATTGGTTGTAAACTACTTCTCCATTCATCGGATTCCTGTTTACATGCACGTTTGCCGGACTCATGAACACGCTCAACTGTATGCGTTTGTCGTTGAAGTATTCTGTGTCTATTATTTCTTCTATCACCACAACCTTGCCATCTGCTGGGCTGATTATTTGGTTGTTGTTAATGGTTAAGGTTCGGTTTGGTATCCTGAAAAAAGAAATGATAAACAGAAAAAATACCAGTGTGACAAAGAAAATAGTGAGCGATAACCAATTTAAACTTTCGCTCAAAAATGAAATGGAGAGCACATTGACGATGCCAAATAAAAGAGCCGTAATTGCGATTGTTCTAAAACCTTCTCTGTGAATAGTCATTACTAAAATTTAGGGTACAAATATAGTGGGATAGATATTTGCGTGGCTTTTATCTACCTTTTCTGGCTGTTTTTTAAAGATTTATAACCCAAGAAAAGTCCCACAGCCCTCTTTTTTAAAATTGAGGAGTAAAAGGGACTCCTTTTGCTGCTAGTATTTAAAAAAGAGGAGCAAAAGGAACTCCTTTTGGTAATTGTATTTAAAATTGAGGAGTAAAAGGACTTCCTTAAGGTACTTGTAATAGAACGAAAAGGTAGTGAGAAAGTCCCACAGCCCTAAATTTTAAAATTGAGGAGCAAAAGGAGTTCCTTTTGTTGCTAGTAATAGAAATTTAGGTGTGTGGGGGTTTCCTTTAGTTATTAGACAATTATTTCGAGTGTAAAAATGACTATAAATAGATTACTGAAAGGAATTTTTAGATGGAAAAGAAGCTTGTTTTATTATTCATAAAAAATAGGTAGGTGTAAAAGAAGGTTGTTTTATTATTCATAAAAAATAGTTAGGTGTGAAAGGATATGTTTTGATTAATCATAAAAATTAAGGGTGGGATATAGTACAGATAAGTGCCTTTAGGCACAAAATATTGGTAGTAATTACATTGAAAGTGTAATGTAAAGTCCCTTTGGGGATGATATATTGGTTTAGGAATGAATAATTGATGACATCTTTAGATTAAGAATAGCAATATATCGTACCTACTGCACTTATTTAAACCAACTTTGTTTATTGCTACCAATATCTCGTCCCAAAAGGGACTTTCAAACTTTAATTCTTATTAATCATTATCCTATTTAGGGAAGGCAAATATTTCCTTGAATTGCTCGTCTTTTTTCTCGAACAAAAAAACATTGTTGCCATTTGTCAAGCATAAATAAGGGACGGGCAGCGCAAGGTGATAGCGTAAAATTTGTTGCAACGTTTTTTCGGAAAGAGGCACATTGGGTTCTTTGCATTCAATTATTATCCAAGGAATGGCGTTTTTATAAATAATAATGTCGCAGCGTTTACGGAGTTCGCCAAGCTTTATTTCCTTCTCTATCGAAAATAAAGATGCCGGATAATTCAATTCTTGCAGCAGATATTGAATCATGTTTTGCCGCACCCATTCCTCTGGCGTGAGCCTTATCCATCGTTTTCTTATCTCATCAAAAATGAGTTCGTTGCTGGTTTCACCCTTTATTTTGAAGTTGAAAACGGGATAATTAATTTTTATCATCGTATAATAATGATTGAATGATTTGAATGAAAAGAATGATTAACCATTTCGAAAGTAAGTGCTTTCTGGTAAACTTATTTAAGTTGATTCATTTTAAACATTTATATTTACGAAATAAAAGAATAAAACGAAGAGATAATGAAAACGAAAGAAGAAATAGTAAATAACTGGCTGCCTCGCTATACTGGGGAGGCGTTGGAGAATTTTGGGGAATATATATTGCTCACTAATTTTAGTAACTATGTAGAGCGGTTTGCCGAGTGGAACAAAGTGCCGGTTGTGGGTAAAGACCGCCCTTTTCAGTGCGCTACCGCAGAGGGAATAACCATTATAAACTTTGGGATGGGCAGCCCTGGAGCCGCTACAGTCATGGATTTGGTGAGTGCCATCAACCCTAAGGCTGTATTGTTTTTGGGTAAATGTGGCGGGTTGAAGAAACGTAACCAAATAGGCGACCTTATACTGCCAATTGCAGCCATAAGAGGGGAGGGGACGAGTAATGATTATTTTCCGCCAGAGGTTCCGGCACTGCCTGCTTTTGCTTTGCAGAAAGCTATATCCACTACCATCCGGGATCACAATACCGACTATTGGACGGGGACTGTTTACACGACCAACCGCAGGGTTTGGGAACATGATGAAGTGTTTAAAGAATACCTTACCAGAATAAGGGCTTATGCTATAGATATGGAAACGGCCACGATATTTACGGTAGGATTTTATAACAAGATTCCAACAGGTGCATTGCTTTTAGTGAGCGATTCGCCGATGATTCCTGAGGGCGTGAAAACAGAAGAGAGCGATAAGAAAGTGACTACGGAATTTGTAGAAAGACACATCAGGATTGGCATGGATTCTTTGCGCCAATTAATAAATAATGGGGCAACCGTTAGGCATCTTCAATTTTAAGGAACTTAACCACAAGGTTCACAAAGGGCTATACAAAGGACACCAACAAAACAAAATATAAACCTTGTGTACATTGAGAAAACCTTTGTGGTCTTTGTGGTAAATTTCCTTGTGAACCTTGTGGTAAAATACCTAAAATGGCAAACCAATACCTAGTTGAAAGGCATAGTTGTGAACTTCTACACGGTTTTGGCGGGTGCTTGTCCACTCGAAGTTTTTGACGCTCATCCAACCATTATTGTAAAGGCGATCGGGGTCTTTTACACGATAAGCCATATCTACCCGGATAAGAAAATAATTAAAATCAACCCGCAATCCTGTACCAACTCCAATTGCCAAATCTTTACCAAGTCTGCTTAGTTTAAAAGTTGCAGTTGGGTCGTTGGATTGGTTCTTGATATTCCAAACATTGCCTATGTCCGTGTAAATGGCACTACCTATTTTAATGCCATTGATGATGCCTAATTGAAAACGATACTCCAAATTTCCTTCTATTGCAAGGTCGCCGTACCTATCAGTGTAGCCACTAGTGGAAGTATCAGATGCCAAGGAAGAACCAAGCCCAAGTTGACGCAAACCCCAAGCCCGCATACTGTTGGGGCCACCTAAAAAGTACTGTTTGAACACAGGCATGGATTGACCACCATGCAAACCGATGCCGGTAAAGAAGCGGGAGGCAAACTCATCCCTCTTAAACTTTTTAATGAACCGATACTCGCCCTCAAGTTTGTTGTAATTAAAAATATCCACATCTTTAGAAACAAATTGATTGATGATAGCACCACTCTCTTCATAGCCAAAACGAAAATAATGGCTTTTAGATGGGTCTTTTGCACTGGTGAGGGTTCTGGAATAGGTTAGACTGACGCCAACCACTTTGCCATTCTTAAAAGAATTTCGCAGAAAAGGCGTGGTTTTAAACAGCGAATCCAATCCTCTCAAAGTATCCACTTTATAGAGTTCTATGTTCAATGGTTTGAAGAGCCAAGTGTTGTTGTGATAAGAGAATTCGTGACCAATACTCGATACCAAAGACTTCAATCCATACAATGCTTTGCGGTCGGTATAAGATCCCGCAATATTAAAAAGGGTGCGTTTATTATCTAGCTTATCAAGAAACGCCCAATGTGGGAAGGGTTGAATTAATCTAGGAAAAACATAGGTATGGCTGAGGCTTATCTGTGTGGTTTGCAGTAAAGAGTTGTCGCCATAAGCGTTGGTGGCATTGTTTACATTAAATTCAAAACCAAAACGCAACGAGGTAAGGGACTGTATGGAATGATTCCAGACGTTTCGGTTTTTGTAACTGAAGTTTGTTGCCAAACCAAGCAGGTTGCCCGAGCCGATATCTCCGGTGTTCCGGCTAAACTCTTGGTCAACTGTAAAGCTTTGTTTTTTGTCCGGCACCATGAATATATATAGGTCGATGCTATCCTTGTCACGTATCTGTGTTTTGATGTCCACTTGCTTCCACGTACCTATTTGCGACAGTCGGTTGATGGTTTTAAAATAGAGTTCTTCATTGTACAATTCGCCATTGTGCAGGTAAGTATGTTCTCTCATTGGGCGAAAGAAATACTTGTTTTCGTCATAATACACCGTTGCTTCTTTATGTGTATAGGTCATAAAGTCGGTACGATTGATGGTTGCAGATGGGCTATAGTATGCATTCTTTAGGTCGGGGTAATAGTTTATTTTGCCAACATAAAAGGGCTGCAATGCTTGTGTGTCCTTGCCCGGTCTTTCGGCAATGGTTATGTTCCAGTAAGTATTTTCTTGGTTTCTTTTTTCGGCATCGGCAATCATCTCTGCTTCTTTTACAGGGTCGAGGGTCAGCTTAAAGAACCGCTCATCCAACGTATCCAATAACGCATAGATATTATCCCTCGTAAACTTAAAATATCCTTTTTGATGATACCAACTCGTTAGTCGGTCCAGCTCATTGTTCACAGATTCCTTGGTGTAGGGACTTCCTTTTTTGATGATTGAGTTCTTGGCTTGTTGCAGTGTAAGGTATTGCAAACTAGAATCGATGGGTTGCTTGCTAGAGTCGTACATGGCATACGCAATAGAATCAATCCTGATTATCTTTCCTAAGTGAATATTAAACGCAACGGTTGTCCTAATCTGGTGACGCACCGTATCTATTTTGTAAGACGACTTATAGTTTGAACGATAATATCCCTGCGAATTTAAATAGGCATTCATAAAAGTCTTGCTTCGATAAAGATTGGTTGAGTCGAAAACAGGCGGGTTCTTTATTCTGTATCTAAAGCCAAATTGTTGCACCCTATCGGCCTTCATGCTATCGTCCCAATAATTATTAAGCTCTAGGGTTAATCTTTTTTTCTCATCTTTGGAAACATTCCCTTCTACCGTAACCTTGTTTAGGTAAACGAAAGGTTTGTTTTTGGGATAGTTTCTAACAACGGTGCAAGACGCTAAAAAGAGGGCAAAACAAAGAAGGGTGGGCGCAAGGAAAGGAAAAGTTGTTTTGCTGATAAAACGCATTATATGTATAAGTTAAGTAAGAATGAAGCCAAATTTATTCAATCATTATGCCATAAAAAACATCGGCAGGCCGAGGGATTGTTTATAGCAGAGGGTGTAAAGTTGGTGGAAGAAATTATAAAAAGTAATTTCCTTGTAAAAAAAATATACGCAACCGAGAAATGGGCTAATGGAAAAGCGGATTTAAAAGACTTGCTTTTTATTGTTTCGGAGGATGATTTGGCTAAGATTTCTACGTTGCAAACGCCCAATCAAGTACTTGCTTTGGTGGAGCAACCGACTAATAAGCCAGTTGCCCAATTCAAAAACAAACTCTCTTTGGTGCTTGATGGCATACAAGACCCGGGCAACTTTGGCACCATCATACGCATTGCAGATTGGTTTGGTATAGACCAAATCATTTGCAGCCACGACACGGTGGAACTATATAACCCCAAGGTAATACAAAGCACGATGGGCAGTTTTATAAGGGTAAATGTGCTGTACGAAAACCTGACTGACCTATTAAAGACGGCACAAGTACCCATTTATGGCGCACTGCTAAAGGGAGAGAGCATCTATAATATTGATAAACCTAAAGAAGGTATTTTGATTATCGGCAGCGAAGGCAAAGGGATAGGAGAGGAGTTGCTACCCATGATAAATAACCCCATAACCATACCGAGGATTGGTGGTGCCGAAAGCCTAAATGCAGCCGTGGCAACGGGGATATTGTTATCGCATTTGGTGGGGTGATTTTAAAGAGAATCCCACCAAATTATTACCTTTTCACTTGACAAACTTTTGAAAATATAAAATAGAACTGACCATTCATTACTTTCTTTAGAATCATTTATGGGTTCGTCAAGAAGCATTTCTTCCCATTGGTAATCAGTATAATATTCTTTCAATTCAGGATGTATAGATTTTTCTAATAAACTTTTCCCATCTCCATCATGAGCGAGTGAATTTAAAAATGGTTTTGACCCATAGCCAATAAATTTTGCATAATCAGCATCAATGCATGGCCACCTCATATCTTGCCAAGTGACTAACGTAGGCGTTGCTTGTTCTATTTCTTTAGTTCGTTCTTCTGCTAATTTATATTGGGCTTCATTCGTTAAATCAAAAAAAGTATTTTTTATCTGAGATAATAATAGCTCAAAATTACCTTGGTTAGTACTTATGATTCCTCCATAAAGCTTCTTTTCCGAAAGGCATTGTGGGCATACAAATACTTCATCATTTCCAGAACCTAATTCAAAGCAGAGTATTTGTTTTTCGCAAAACTCGCATTTAACCTTGTATTCTGTAAGAAAAGACAAACGTTCAAAGTCTTCAAAATATTTAAATTCCATTTTAGATAATTTTCATTCTTAAAAGTAAAAATAAGTATTGGGGTTTGATATTGCATAACAATCTTACAATACATCCTTTATCATTACTTGGCTGGTATTATTGAGGGAATCGTACATGGATAGTTGTACAAAATAGGTTTCCCCCTTTGGCAAGGATGGCAGGAAGGTTTTATAGAAGATGCTTTTGTAGATTGTTTTGTAATCTTTTATCGCCTTTGAAGTATCCATGATGCAGATTTTATAGTCAAGCTTCATCTTGGGCGGGTTCAATAAATACAAGAAAAGATTATTCCCCAACTGTTGTTTATTCAAAGCATTACTCAATACTAAGTTTATCAAATTACCAGCTACGTTCAATCGTTTGCCAGCACTGTCAAAGTCATTCTGATAAATAGATTGCCCCTCAAAGTCTTTGAATTGATATGTTTTCAACCGCTTGAGTGTATCGTATAAGTAACATGCGCCCAATGGATTGCCCAAATAATAATTCTGTTTAAAACTCAATCGCCCAAGCGAATCATAGCAAGTCCTTAGTCCGATTAGTTCGTTGAAATAAAAATTATCATCCTCCTTCAACACACCATTTGGGTAATAGTACAAGGCATTCCCGTTTCTATAATTGTCTGTGTAATTAATTTTTGCATACAAATGCCCCAAGGAATCATACACATTTATCGGCCCATTCTTTATCCCATCCTTGTCAATATCGCCCTCCCAAGTATATTTTTTATCTTTCACAGTCCTAAAATGAGTTTTGAGAGAGCAGCTAACAATCAGCATAATGGTTGCAGCAATAAATATTATCTTTTTCATTTTATTTTTTATTTCTCAAAAAGTAAATGTAAGAATTGGGGGTTGATATTGAGGGTGATTGGTTAAAAATCATCAAAGTTCTCTCGAAGAGTTGTCGAGTGCATTCGAAAGATTGTCGAGTGCCTTCGAAAGGTTGTCGAGTGCATTCGAAAGATTGTCGAGTGCCTTCGAAGAGTTGTCGAGTGCATTCGAAGAGTTGTCGAATGCATTCGAAAGGTTGTCGAGTGCGTTCGAAAGGTTGTCGAGTGCATTCGAAAGATTGTCGAGTGCATTCGAAAGATTGTCGAGTGCATTCGAAAGTTATACAACCATTTTATTAGAGTGGTTTGACTACTTACGACTTATTCCTTATCTAAATTGTATTGTTTTTACGGGAGAGAGTTTTTTTACCACTATCGTGGGAATAATCAGGGAGAAAAAACAAACAAAGCCTGTGCAGAAACAAACCAACGCCACCTGCCACCCAATGATTTTGATGGGGGCGTAGGAAACGTAATACGAACTTTCGTCTAGGTGGATGAAATGGGTGGCTTGCTGCAACCAACACAGCCCAAGCCCGGCAACCAATCCAGCACCGATACCTATAATAGTAATGATGGCGGCGTGGTAAAGAAATATTTGTTGGATGTGCCAATCGGGTGCGCCGATGGCTTTGAGGATGCCTACCATCCGTGTCCTTTCCAAAACCAAAACGAGCAAGCACGTGATGAGGTTGATGATGGCAACTATGGACATGATGATGAACACCACATTGCGGTTTACATCCTGAATGCTCAGCCAATCGAAGATGTTTGGGTAAATTTCTTTGGTGCTGCGGCTAACCCATTCAGGAGGGAGATTGTCTAGTAGCTTATTATTGAAAGCGTCCATCTGCTTGTAGTCATTGATGTAAATCTCGTAGCCGCCAATCTGGTTGGGCTGCCAATTGTTTAGGCGTTGCAACAATCTGATGTCGGCAATCACAAAGAGTTTGTCATATTCTTCAATGCCCGTTTTGTAGATGCCCGCCACAATCAATTTCCGGTAAGTACTTGTTTCGCCCTCTTTGGTGGCAATGAAGTGTATGCGGACGGTATCGTTTACTTTCAGTTGCAAAGAATTAGCGATGGGTTGCGATACCAATATTTCTTTGCTGTAATTGCTGTCGTTGAAATTAATCCAATGCCCGCTGGTAATAAATTGTGTTAATTGGGTACTGTCGTAATTAGATTCTAAGCCCTTGATAAGCACACCCTCGATGGCTTTATTTTTTTCAATAACGGCACTTTTGGTAGCAAAGGCAGAAATATGTTGTACACCGTTTTGTTGTTGGATGGTATGCAGGATGGTGTCGTTTTTCGTAATTGGGGTCTCTTCTGCCACCAAAGACTTGCTAGCTTCAAGGTGTTGAACGTGCACATGTCCCCAAAAGCTAAATACTTTTTCACTTACTTTCTCTTGAAATCCGTTCACGAAACCCATTGTGGCAATCATAGCCATCACGCTTAAACCAGTGGCAACAATTGACAAGCGAATGATGAACCTTGAAAAAGATTGCTGCTTATTTAGCAGTATACGTTTGGCAACAACAAAACTGATACTCAAAATAGGGGTATTTAATATTGGTCAAAGAAAAGAATTAATTGAAGTTAGAATACAAAAAAACATTTTTGGGGGGCATGTAGGTATTTTTTTTAACGATTCTAATATGTCAATACGTATTGGCTGAGAACAAAACAAAATAAGAGAAACTGATGCGTATTTTTTTAATCTGTTTTTAATTTGTTTTTGCCGATTCGATTGAAACTCCTATTTTCGGCTCTCAAAATGGTAATGAAACATTCAAATTTTCTTGATAAACTAACTCTGAATAGCAATTCGATAATTAGTTTTCTCATTTTGGATTCCCCATTTGTTAAGTGTATTGCTTTGTGATTTTAGATAGCTTTTTGGTTGTTATCTAATTTTTGTTGGGGTTTCAGGAAGTTTTAGGATGTGACTTAGGTAGCGAAGCTTTGTTTAGTACTTAAATAAGATTTCTTAATTTTTCAAACATTAATATGCATAAAATAGATTTTGTAAAGTTTATCTTCCAATTTTTTTTTGGAGTTTTACTATTTAGCACTTTTAGTTCGTGTGTTAGCTACAAGAAAATTCCATATTTTAAAGATGTTCCAGATAGTAGTTTTAGTAGTGTTAAACCCGTAGACTTTATAGAGCCAGTTATTCAGTATGACGATATCCTATCAGTTGCTATTAATACGCTTGATTTACAATCTACTGGTGCTTTAAATATGTCTACTCCTATCTCTGGAAATAGTTCGTCGGGTGCAAGCGGAGGCGTTAATGGTTCATCTTCGCTTATGTCTGCTGCTTCTTCGCTTATGGGCGGAAGTAGTTTTGCATTGCCCGTAAATTCGAGTTATAGGGTAAACAAAGATGGTAATATTGATGTACCCTTGATTGGGAAGTTGGTTGCAAGTGGGTTAACAACATCCCAACTGAAAGATTCGATACAAAAAAGATTGACTGTTTATTATAAGGTGCCTACTGTTGATGTAAGGTTTGCTAATTTTAGGGTAACTGTTTTGGGTGAAGTCCTGAAACCAGGAACTTTTACAGTGCCAAATGAGAAGCTCACAGTATTAGACGCATTGGGTCTTTCAGGGGATTTAACTATTTTTGGTAAAAGAACTAATGTGTTACTTATCAGGGACTCCGCTGACTATAAGCAAATGGTAAGACTTGACTTAAATTCAAAAAAAATAATCTCTTCGCCTTATTATTATCTAAGGCAAAATGATGTAATTTACATAGAGCCTACAGATGCTAAAATTGCAAATTTGGATGCGGTTCAGAATCGATACATAACAATTGCATCGGCAGTTTTATCTCTGTTGATAATATTTGCTACTCGTAGATATTAGTCGTAATTATATTAAAAAGTTTAAATTTCTACTTAAAATTTTTATAAATGGAATCAGTTAAGACAAGCAATATTAAACAAGAAGATACAGTCGATTTTAAGAAAGTAGTCTCTACTTTATTGGGCAACTGGCTGTTTTTTTTAGTTTCTATTTTTATTTGTGTATCATTATGTATTTTAATTTTACGTTACGTCGACCCTAAGTACAATATCTATGCAAAATTATTGGTGCAGGATGATGATAAGGCTAGTGCACTTTTAGGTGGTAACCAAGGGGGGGGAATGATGAAGGATTTTAGTGATTTATTAGGTACAAAAAGCAGTGTGGATAATGAAGCAGAAATATTGAAAACTCATGACTTGATGGATCAGGTTGTTAGAATAATGAACCTTAATATTGTATATTCTCAAGGGGGTTTAATTCATGATAGAGAGTTGATTAATGATATTCCTTTCAAAGTAAATATTATTTCTCTGCCTGATACCCTGCTGAAACATGTTTCATTTGATGTAGAGTATTTATCTCCTACAAAAATTCAATTGACAGCTAAAAAGACGGATTCTATTTTTTCGATTAATTATGGTGATACAATAGTTTTAGGCAGAATAAAATTTTTTATTTCTAGTAATAATAATAATAAATTTTTGTATAAAAAGTACAATGTTGGGATAGCTTCTATTGATGAAACAGTAGAAAACTATATGAAAAATTTAAAGGTGGAGGTGACAAGTAAGCTAACTACCACTGTTGACCTGACATTAAAAACAAATATTCCTAAAAAAGGGGAAGCAATACTTGGAACGCTGATAAATCAGTATATAAAATTTAATCTAGATGACAAAAATAGAACCACTGACAGCACTTTGGGTTTCATAGAAGAGCGGATAAAAATTGTAGGGCATGAATTGGATGATATTGATAAAGCTATTCAAGAGTTCAAACAAACAAACAGAATTGCGGATGTAACTGAACAATCAAAATTGGTACTTGACAATGCGGCAGATTTACTGAAAGAAAAGGATAAAGTAGAGTTGATGCTTAGCCTCGTTGAAAGCATGGAAAATTATATTAAAGATATGAAGAATAAAAATAGGCTTGTACCTACCATGGTGACAGAAGATCCTAGTTTTTTCTCTTTGTGCGAAAAATATAATGCGCTGCAAATTCAGAAAGATAAATTGATGCTTACAAGCACTGATAAAAATCCAAGTCTCGAAAATATTAATTTTCAAATTAATAATTTGAGGGAGGATTTGATTAAAAATTTACAAAATCAAAAACAGTCATTGACTATTGCAATAACAAAAAACCAAAAGCAGAATTCAGTCTTTGACAATATGATAAGGAGGGTACCACTTCAAGAACGCTCTTTTTTAGGATTGGCGCGTAGTCAACAATTAAAGCAGGAATTGTACATATACTTGTTACAACAAAAGGAAGTAATGGCGGTAACAAAAGCTTCTAATATTCCTACTGCAAGAATGATTGACCAGCCTAAGTCTGAGGTCAGGCCTTTTTTCCCAAATTACATCATTATTTTAGGACTTTCTGTTTTTATAGGTTTTTGTTTCCCATTTGGATATTTCAATTTAAAGGAACTCTTTAACAATAAAGTAATGAGCAAACTTGATATTGAAAATATGACATCTTGTCCTATTCTTGCAGAAATTTCCCATAATAATGTTGAAGATGGAATTGTTGTTGCAGAAGGTGCTAGAACAGTTATAGCTGAACAATTCAGGTCTCTTAGAACTAACTTGCAATTTATTTTTGGCAACAAAAAGAATAATACTATACTTGTGACTTCTAGTATCAGCGGAGAAGGGAAATCTTTCATTGCTTTGAATATTGCCAATGTTTATGCGTTATCAGGTAAAAAGGTTCTTTTAATGGAACTAGATTTGCGAAAACCAAAAATATCCCAAACTCTTGGATTAGATAACTCTAAGGGGTTTTCAAATTACATCTCCACTGAAATGGATGTTGATGATATTATTATTCAGTCTAAAGTAAATGAAAATTTATACATTTTTCAATCAGGACCAGTACCCCCTAATCCAGCAGAATTGTTGATGAGCGACAAAGCGACTAATTTATTTATTGAATTAAAAAGCAAATTTGACTTAATAGTATTAGATATGCCACCTATCGGGTTGGTCACAGATGCACAAATTTTGGCGGATATAGCAGATGCCTCTCTTTTTATTACTAGACAATCTTATTCTTTTAAAAATCAATTGTTAATTGTAGAAGATCTGATTAGCACTGAAAAGTTTAAAAATCTTTACCTCATTGTCAATGATGTTAAGAAGGGGGGAAGTTATGGCTACGGTAAGTACGGCTATGGTTATGGCTATGGTTACGGCTATGGTTATGGTTATGGCTACGGCTATGGATTTTATGGGAATTCTGGCTATATAGATGAAGATAATAAAAGGAAAAAGAAAGCCAAGAGAAGTAAAGCATAATTAAAAAAATATTAATGAGGTATGTTTACTATAAATCTCAAAATGCCAATTTTGGAGATGATTTAAATGCTTGGCTTTGGCCTAAATTGTTTGGTTCTATTTCTAACGATGAATTGTTTTTTTTTGGTATAGGAACTATTTTGTTTAAAGATTTTTCACTTGTGAAAAATTTACCACTAAAGTCAAAGAAAATTGTTTTTGGATCGGGGTATCGTCCAACTGATACTTTTTTTTTAGCCGACGATACTTGGGATATTCGTTTCTTGCGAGGTCCTTTATCTTCAATATATTTAGGAAATAAGAATAAATATATTTCGGATGCTGCTTATTGTTTGAGACATATACAAGAATTTGACGCCATAATAAATACTAAGAAGGAATATGAAATAAGTTTTATGCCTTACTTCAAATCCATCGGAATCGATTGGATTAGTATTTGTGAAGAATTAGGATTTCATTATATATCTCCCTTTGCAGAGAAAGGAGTTGATTTTACATTACAAGAAATTGCAAAATCTAAATTGATTATCACAGAGGCTATGCACGGAGCTATAGTTGCTGATATATTGAGAGTGCCTTGGCATAGATTAGTTCTATCGACTCCATACACTGAGGGGGGGATAGTTTCTGAATTTAAATGGAATGATTGGTTATTTAGTGTTAATATATTTAAATCAGAAAAAACTATTGTTGAATATTTTAAAAAGACAAAGTTAAATCCAATTATTAAGGGTATCTCAGCAGGTATAATTGAAACTGAGTTTCTATTAAAAAACAGGGTAAAAAGAAATTTATTAAAGATACTACCTAAAATCAATGATTTTTATCTTTCCGATGATAAAATAGTTAGCCCTTTGTATGATAAGTTGCATAATGAAATTCATCTATTTAAGAACGATTATCAGTAATTAAATTTTTAACGGTAGAATGAATATCACCAATAATTCTTCAAAGAAGGTTTTTTATAATACCTTAATAATCTACATTAGAATTTTATTAACTGTAGTACTTTCTCTATATTCCACTAGGTTAGTGCTTGCTTCTTTAGGTAGTTTGGATTATGGTATTTACAATCTAATAGGGGGAGTTGTTTCAATGCTAGCTTTTCTGAACACTGCGATGGCTACTGCGACACAAAGGTTTTTATCCTTTGAGTTAGGAAAAAAAGTTAATTCAAACATAAAGCAGGTATATGCAAACACTATTGTCATACATTTTGGAATAGGAATTTTGATTGTTCTTTTCCTAGAATCTTTTGGTTTAATTCTAATTAAGTATTACTTAAATATTGTGCCGGATAAAATTTCCTCTGCTATTGTTGTTTTTCATTATATGGTTTATACAGTTTTTTTATCAATTATATCTGTTCCATTCATGGCTTTATTATACTCCCATGAGAATATAATAATTGTTGCGATAGTTACTCTTTGCGAATCAATATTTAAACTATTTATTGCTATTTTTTTATCATATACGAAGTCAAATCGAATTGAGATATATGCCTTTCTTTTAGCTGTTGTTAGCTCAATTTCGGCCTTTTCTTATTTGAGTTTTACCATAAATAGGTATGATGAATTTAGTTTGAAAAATGTTGTTAAATTTAAAATTTATCAGGTTAAAGAACTTTTGTCTTTCGCAGGGTGGAATTTGTTTGGTACGTTATGTTCAATGGCTCGTTATGAAGGGTTTGCAGTAGTTTTAAATATATTTTTCGGTTCGAATATAAATGCTGCGTATGGTATTGCTAATCAAGTATCAAGTCAAATAAATTTTTTCTCTGTTACAGTCTTACAAGCCTTAAATCCTAAAATCATGAAAAGTGAAGGGGCAGATGATAGGGGCAAGATGATACGGTTGGCTTTGATTGCTAGCAAATTCGGTTTTTTTTTATTATCCATAATAGCAATTCCATGTATATTTGAAATGAAATTTATTCTACAACTTTGGCTTAAAGTTGTTCCAGAATACACTTCTGTTTTCTGCTCTCTTATTTTAATAAGTATACTAATTAATCAAGTTACTATTGGGATTCAATCAGGATTACAAGCAACAGGTAAAGTAAAAATGTATCAAATAGTTGTAGGGTCACTGATACTTATCAATATTCCAATAGCGGTGTTATTACTTAAGCTTGGACTAAAACCATATTCAATTTTAGTATCTTATGCAATTGTTGAATCAATAGCTTGTTGTATGAGACTCTATTTTTTTGTAGCATTTGCCAAACTAAACATCCATGATTTTATTAATAATGTTCTAAAAAAAGAAATGCTGCCCCTGTTAATACTTCTCTCTTTTTCATGCCTTGTGACCCATTTTTTTGATTTCAAGTTAAGATTTTTATTTTCAATCCCATTTTTGGCATTAATTTATTTAATTTCTATCTATCTGTGGGGGCTATGCGACGATGAAAAATTGATAATAGATGATATATTATTTAAAAAGCTAAAAAAGGTAAGGTAGTAGCAACAGTGGCTTAGAATTTATTTACATGGGAATCTACGTTTATTTTTTTTTAATTGCGGTTTATTACATATTTAGAATATTCTATTTGAAATTATTTAATAAACAATATACTCATTTATTTGTAAGTTATTTTTTGTTGTCCATTCCTTTTGAGCTAGGGAAATCTTTTTCGAATGTGAACCCCAGTGCAGTTGCAGGCACTTTGGGACCAGACTTTCTTTTCTACTTGCCAATTTGTTCATTATTATTGATGTTTTTTTCAATTTTTGGACTTAACCCGTTAAGAGATTTAAAAAATTACAAAAAAAACGAATGGATTTTATTTGTGTTTTTTTTTATTTTAATATCTTATTTTTATAACATTAATGGCGAGCAGACAGGTACAAAGATCTTCGCTTTTTTCTTTTTTACCCATATATTTCTTTTTGTATTTATTTCTAAGTTGAGTACGTTGGATGTAATAATAGCTGGAATCTTTGACGGATTTAAATTATTATCAATAATTCAATTAATTCTGGCTATTTGTTTTCCACTTCTAGGCATGAAATCTGTAACTGGGTTATTTCATGTAAGTGGGCTTGATTGGGCAAGTAGGCTAGGTGGTAGAGATGGTGCAATTGGACTTTATCAACATCCAGGTAATTTTGCAACTTTTCTTATAATTGCAGTCTCATTTTTTATAGGAGCCTATTTCGAAGGATATAAAAGGCAATGGTGTCTTCTTTTAATTTGCATCAATATCTTTTCTTTATACCTCACATCTTCTAGAATTTCTATTATTTCATTTGTCGTTATTATGTTTCTATTGTTTAGAATTCAACGTAATCCTCAACGCAAAATTATTTCGTTGAGGAGTATGTTGTTATTTTTCTTACCTTGCCTTTCTTTTTTATATTGGATTATTTTTGAATCTTCATTTTCAGAATTATTTTTGAAAAGTGACTCTAGCCAACAATACGATAATAGGTTAGTGCATTGGGCAATTTCAATAAAAATTTTTTTTGATTCACCTTATGTTGGTGTTGGTCTCAATTCTCATTTAGCATACATTAAAAAAAACACATCAATTGTGACAACTTTTACGACTGATGATTTTTTCTCAAGTAACCCTATTCATAATATTCACTTAATTGTTCTCGCAGAACTTGGAATAGTTGGATTTATAGCATGGATTATTTTTTTGACTAAAAATTTTATTTTAGCTAAGAGGAATTTATATTATGGAAACAATCAAATATTGTCTTATACTTTTATAGGTACACTTCTTGTGCTAATATTAAATGGGTTCACTGGTTGGGGACCATTTTCGCCAAGTATCTTGCCCTTATTCTTTTTTATTTGTTTTTTTACTAGGAAATTCAGTTTATAATAAATATTGTGAATAAAAAAAGAAAACTTTTAGTCGTTTCTCCTATACCTCTTCATTCAAAAATCTCTCATGCTGGAGGTAAATCTGCGAATTTTTACTATTCACAGTTTTGTAAAGATGATAATTTTGAGGTTACTCTTTTATGCTTACAGGATGAAACAACATATGATTTCAAATTAATGGTTGAAGAATACTCTGGAACTGAGGTGTATTGTGATCAAAGAAAAAAGAAGTATTTCAGAAAAATATATGATTTCCTGAGTATTAATTATCTTTATGAATACATGAGTTATATATTGCCTTTTTATTTTTGTTCTAATGGGTATTATAAAAGGAGATTAAAATATCTCCTCAAACTACTTTCATTAGAAGGCTATATACCTGATTTGATTTTTACAGAATTTGCAATTTCTATTTTTTTGGTTGATGAAATAAAAAAAAAATTTCCAAATGCTAAGTTAATTGCTTCATGTCATGATGTAATATTTCAATCAAAAACTAGATTATTGGGTAATAATAAAAATATATTCAATTCAATATATTTAAATTATTTAAAAAAACTTGAAAAAAAGTATTTAAATTTTTTTGATTTAATCACTGTTCCTAGCGAAAAAGATAAGTTCCTTTTAGAAATCGAATTGGAGATCAAAGGCGAAAAAATTCAGGTAATTACACTGTTTTATACCACCTATTCATTGGTAAAAAACTTAAAAAAAAGCAGTTTTATTTTCTACGGGTATTTAAGAAGAAAAGAAAACTATGCATCGTTACTTTGGTTTCTTGAAAATGTTTGGGTAAATTTCAATAAGGAATACCCAGACATAGATTTTGTAATAATAGGTGGGGAGTTAGATAACGACATTAAAAAGAAAATATTATTATATAAAAAAATTATTCTTACTGGCTTCTTAGCAGATCCCTCTCTTTGCATGTCTTCTTCCTTCGCAATTTTAGTCCCTCTTCTTTTTGGAGCTGGTATAAAGGTTAAATCACTAGAGGCATTATCCAGCGGTATCCCATTAATTTCAAACTCAATTGGAATAGAGGGTATAGCTGCTCATGATGGTATCCATTTTTTAAAAGCAGAAAATCCTTCTGAGTGGATTATTAAAATGAAATTATTAGTTATTGATGAGGGTTTAAGATTATCGCTCATCAAGAACGCTAAAAGCTTAATATCTGATAAATATTCCTTTTATAAGAGTTCTAATAATTTAAAAGAGGTATTCTTGAAAATATGACAAATAATACAGCGCAAATAAATGCTAAGCTAATAGCATATTACTTACCTCAGTTTCATCCTATACCAGAAAATGATTTGTGGTGGGGGAAAGGCTATACTGAATGGACTAATGTTGGCAAAGCGAGGCCTTTGTTTAGGGGGCATTATCAGCCAAGAATTCCTGCAGACTTGGGGTATTATGATCTTCGTTTAGCAGATGTAAGAGAAAAGCAGGCTGAGCTTGCAAAGGACGCAGGAGTCTATGGGTTTATGTATTGGCATTATTGGTTTGGCAATGGGAAAAGAGTTTTGGAAATGCCTTTGAATGAAGTGATAAGTTCAGGAAAACCTGATTTCCCATTTTGTCTTGGCTGGGCAAATCATTCTTGGAGAAGTGACTTGTGGAAGTCAAATGATAAGATATTTCAGAAAAACAGCAACATGATTTTTGAACAAATTTATCCTGGTGTCAAAGACTATATCGATCATTTTTATTCAATGCTTCCTGCATTTACAGATGACAGATATATTAAAGTTAATAATAAACTGCTTTTCTTAGTTTACAACCCACTAGAAATACCCGACTGTAAGCTGTTCATAGAAACTTGGAATAATTTGGCAATAAAAAATGGGTTAGATGGATTTCATTTCATAGGACAAAGTAGGGGGTGGTCTTCAGAAGTTGAAGATATATTATCACTTGGATTTGAAGCCGTCAATAGGAATTCACAATGGGAAGCTGAATGTAAGGTTAAAGGAAAATACACAAGAATCTTAATAGCCAAGTTTCTGGAAAAGGTAGGCGGAATAAATCTAGATACATATGAATATGAAGAGATTGTGAATAACTTATTTAATAAATATGATGAACTTGAAAATGTGTATCCTACTGTAATTCCTCAGTGGGATAGATCGCCACGATCCGGTAAGCAAGCAATAATATACAAAAACTCAACACCCGAAAAGTTCCAAACTCATTTGCTAAGGGCTATTGAAATTATTAAAAATAAGAGTGAAGAAAACAAAATAATTTTTTTAAAGTCTTGGAATGAATGGGGTGAAGGGAATTATGTTGAACCAGATTTGAGATTTGGACACGAGTATTTAAATTCAGTGAAGGAATGTATTTTTAGAAAATGATTTATTTTGAATTTAAAGAGTAAAATAATTAAGTAATTTCTTTTGTTCTTTTAGTATTTTAACATTGCAAAATTCAACTGGCTTTGAGGATATGGTTAATAAGAAAAAAATATTATATTTTACTCATGTTTGTTATATGGATTTCGCGTTGGAATTTATAAAAGATTTATGCGAAATGGGATATGAAGTTTATGTTATTATCGAGCTAACCCAAGAAAGATTGCATACAAATATATTAGACGTTAATGTGCAACTCTCCGATTACCCTAAGATAATTTCGTATAGTGATGTAAAACAAAATTGGAATATTCAATTTATTGAAGAATACTTTTCAAAGTGCAAGGAGGTTTCTTTTAGTGTTTACAAACACAAGTCAATTGTGGACTTAATTTCAGTGAGCTACAAAATTTATAAAAAAATTATTGAAATAAATCCAGATTTCATTCATTTGGATGATATATCACCGAGACAATTTTTGCTATATCCTATTTTTATTGCCAGTAAGGCAAAATTGATTCTAAACATACATGATTCAAAGCCCCATATTGGCGAATATGAGTGGAAAAGGGCTATTTGTAAAAAAAGTTTATCTCCATTCATAGCAAAATATGTGTTCTATTCAAAATATTGTTATTCTGAGTACATGTTAGATTCCAAAAAGGTTAAAGAAACATATATTTTGAGATTAAGGCCATATACTGTGTTTAAAAAGTTTAAACTTTCAGAAGGTCAGCAACTTGGACTCTTAGCAAATATTTGGAATAGCACCAAGCCTATAACTTTTATTGGTAGGATTTCTCCTTATAAAGGAATCGAAGTATTTATAAAAGCAATTGAATTGTTGGTCGAAACATATCCTACACAGAGTTTTATCATAGCTGGGAAAAAGGTGAATAATTATGCTTTTTCAGTTCCAAAAAAATTATCTAACAATGTTACAATTATTGACAGGTATCTTAAAAATGAAGAATTAGTTGAAATTATTACTGCCTCCCAGTTAATTGTTTGTCCTTACATTGAGGCAACACAAAGTGGGGTTATCATGACGGCAACTGCTTTAAATTGCCCAGTATTAGTAACTAATATAGGAGGGTTGCCTGAATATGTTAATGACGGTATTACGGGCTATATTGTAAATGATATGACACCTGAATCCTTGAGTGAAAAAATTATACAATATTTTAAGGGAAATAAAAGTATTTCATTTAAAGAAAATCTTGAAAAACAGCAAAATGCCCAATCAGATTTTTATAAGAATAAAGAATTATTAGCAGAAATATACAGTTAAATTTGTAGTAAAAAAAAACTTAAATTGATTTAAAATAAAAGCTAGGAATGAATTGTTAAAATCTTTTTTGTGGAAATAGATAAATTAGGGAAAAAAAATAAAATTTTAGTAGCAAGTTGGGCTTGGAGACCAGTAGGTGGTGATTGGACTTATATTGAAAATATGAATAAGCTCTATGAATCGAAAGGTTTTGAAGTTATTCCTTTTAGTACATTGCATCAGGACAATATTAATAGTGAATTTGAAAAATATTTTATTAAAGCATTTGATTATAAGGCTTTAAATAAAAAAAAGAGTATAAAATCTAGTTTTCAAGCACTCAAGAATTCAATAATATCTTTTGAAGCTTTGAAAAAACTTGATGTAGTATTAAGTGAAAATGAAATATTGTTTGCTCATTTACATATCATACATCATTGGATTACGCCAGCCATAGTTTGGAAATTGAAGAAAAAAGGAATACCTATTATTTGGTCTTTGCATGAATATAAAATACTTTGCCCGGAAGGTAGTTTTGTTTCTAAAGGAAGTATTTGTGAAAAATGCAACAAGAATAGATTTTATAATTGTGCAATTAATAAATGCAAAAAAAATTCATTTTTAGCCAGTTCTTTAGCGGCATTAGATGCGTACTTCTATAATTTACTTGGTGTGTATAAAAATATAGATGCATATTTATGTCCTTCAGAATTTTTGTTAAATAAATTTAAACAATTTGGATTTAATGAAAACAAATTTTATCTAACGAACTTATGTTATGACATAAGTTCGCTGGATGATTATATTAAAAAGTACCAACAAAGAGCAGTTGTTGATAAGTTTCAGAATCAAAGATACATTCTATACGTAGGTCGTATAGAAAAATTGAAGGGTATAAAAACACTGATTGACGCTGTTGCAGGTACTAATATTCAACTAAAAGTTGCAGGAACGGGGGCATATTTAGAAGAAATACAAAATATTATTTCTTTTGATAATATAACAAATGTTGAGTTCTTAGGGTTTATTCAGAAGAGCATGATTTATGAGCTTACCCTTTGTTCGGTTTGTGTTGTATGCCCTTCGGAGTGGTATGAAAATTATCCATATTCAATAATTGAAAGTTTGTTACTTTCAAAACCAGTTGTTGGTTCTAATATAGGTGGAATACCTGAGTTAGTTAAAAATGGGTATAATGGATTTATTCATGAACCGGGAGATGTAATTGGGTTAAGGGAGGCAATATTGAAAATATGGGATGATTCAAAAAAGGAGAAAGAGTTAGGTATAAATGCCAGAAGTTTTGCAGCTAGTAAAGTAAATTATATTACACACTGGTCTATTATAGAAAGAATCATTAATAAGGTCATTAATTAATCTTTGAATTATTCTCATAGGTGATTATGAAAATTGCTATAACAGGAACAAGGGGGTTGCCGAACAATTATGGGGGTTTTGAAACTTTGGCAGAATATTTAGTGAAATATTTGGCTAAAGACTTCGAAATAACAGTGTATTGTTCTGCGGTGGATATTAAAACCCGCTTAAGCGAATATAGTGGAGCATCCCTAAAGTATATTTCAATCACATCTCACGGGTTTAAAGGTATGATTTATGATATGCTTTCTATTTATCAATCAGTACGTATATGTGAAAAAGTAATATTTTTAGGACCTGGTGGCGGTTTTATACTCCCATTCTTAAAAAAGAAGCATCGTGAGAAAATTATTTTAAATTTTGGTGGTTTAGATTGGAAAAGAAATAAATGGTCTCCGCTTGCAAGAAAAATAATTAAATTGTCAGAATCTTTATTAGTTAAATATTGTAAAACGGTTATTGCAGATAATAAAGGAATTCTTGAGTATATAGATAACGAGTATAATAAAAAAAGTATTTTAATAGCTTATGGGGGAGATCAATCTAAGAAAATAGCCAAAACTCAGAAAGATTTTATAGAATATGAATTTTTAAAAAATGAATATGCTTTTATCGTTACTAGGATACAATCCGACAATAATATTGAGCTGATACTAGATGCTTTTGGTAGCATACAGACTTTGCCGTTAGTTATCGTCGGTAATTGGGAGAACTCTGAATATGGCAGAAAAATTAAGCTAATTTATTCTAAAAGCAAAAATTTGCTATTGCTAGATGCTATTTATGATAGAGATAAGCTTGACTTGCTAAGGAGTAATTGCAAGATTTATATTCATGGTCATTCAGCTGGAGGCACTAATCCATCTCTGGTAGAAGCGATGTTTCTCGGATTACCTGTTTTTGCTTTTGCATCAGGCTACAATGAGCATACTACACATTTCAAGGCTAAATATTTTACAAATGCCAATAGTTTAATTGGATTAATAAAACTTATTGATTCTATAGATTTGATTTCGATTGGTAATGATTTAAAAAAAGTAGCTGATTCTAATTATAGATGGATTGATATTGCAGGAAAATACAAAGAGATTATATTAAGTTGAAAATGAATAAACAGAATAAATATTATGCTTAAAATTGCTTTAATTGGTGCAGGTAAAATGGGTATATCACATCTGTCCATTTTAGGTGGATATGCGAATACAGAAATAGTAGGAGTTTGTGATACTTCTAAATTGGTTACAGACTTTCTTACCAAACATGGTAAGTTCAACTGCTTTTCCGACTATAAAAAGATGATTGATGAAGTAAATCCAGATGCGGTGGTAGTAGCTGTTCCTACAAAGTACCACTATGAAATTATTAAATACTTACTTAATAAAGGAATCCACGTTTTTGCTGAGAAGCCCTTTTGTCTTAACTATCAACAAAGTATAGAACTCGTTGAATTGGCAGAACAAAAGAAAGTAGTAACGCAGGTTGGTTATCATAATAAATTTATTGGAACTTTTAGAGAAGTAAAGCGGATAGCAGCTAGTGGTGTACTCGGTGATATTTATCATTTCATTGGCGAATCGTATGGTCCCGTAGTAGTTAAGAAGAAAGCGGATACTTGGCGTTCTGACCCGTCGGAGGGGGGGGGGTGCCTGTTAGATTATGCTTCTCATGTCATCGATTTAATCAATGATATACTTTCACCAATTGAATCAGTAAAAGGAACTCTGTTAAAATCCATTTATTCAGGTCAAGTCGAAGATGCAGTTTATTCTTTAGTAGAATTGAAATCCGGACAATCTGGGTTATTATCAGTGAATTGGAGCGATGAAACTCATAGAAAAATGTCAACTACTGTTACACTTGTAGGAACAAAAGGAAAATTGATATCGGATGCAAATGAATTGAAACTTTTTTTAAAAGATTCAAGTTCTTTAAATGGTTATGATAAAGGTTGGAATGTAAAATATATTACTGACTTACAAGAAGGAGTTGATTTTTATCTTCGTGGAGAAGAGTATTCATCACAGTTATATTACTTCACACAAGCAGTACTAGGCTTGCAACCTAATACAATCAACACTTTTGCAAGTGCAGCAAATACTGATAAGGCTATTTATTTAATTAAACAAAGTGGTAAATAATATAAATTATGGAAAGAATACTTTTTGGGGATAATCAGTTCTTTGCTGTTAATCATATATCGGACGAAAAGTCCAGGGCACAGTCAATTAAGTTTAGAGAGGATAGTGCAATATTAAAGACACTTGATGATGCCCGAAATGCGGGAATCAATACTTTTATGTGTACAACGCATGATAGAATTTCAAATGTTTGCGATGTTATTAGGGCTAATCCAGAGAAATATGCTGACTTTAAGATATTTCCTTGTATGCCTTATGCGCATAAATATGCAAATGCTGTAACAGAGCTAGGAATAGTTGGAACCCTAAAAGAATATGTACCGGGTAACTTCTTTGGTTCACTGTTTAAAGGTGGGGTTGCATTTTTGTCAAAAGATTTTATATCAATAATGGAACTTTTGGTTGACACTGAAATGAAAATGTTTAAAGGTGTAAATACCCCCGTTATCTTTCTGCAAAATGTTATTACTGATCTTTTGTTAGGATTAAGAGCTGTGGATGTTTTAGTTGGATTTCATTCTTATGTACAGAAAAAGTATGGAGCTGAAGCAGGATTCATAACCATGAATTTGCCAAAACTTGTTGACGAACTAGCCAAAGCTGGTATAGAAAATCCAATTGTTTGTGCTTCTATTAATAAAGTAGGTTTTAGAATGTCAGGAGGTAAAAAAGTTTATGAAGAAACATTGAAAACAACTAAAGCGAGGGTTATTGCCATGCAGGTTTTAGGCGGAGGTGCAATCAACCCTAAAGAAGCAATTGAGTATGTATGTGCTCTTCCACACATAGAATCTATCCTATTTGGAGCTTCTTCAAGGGCTAATATTGAGGGGACTGTTGCCAATATCCATGAATTTGATTCAAAAAATAAATAGCTTTGATGAAGTCTAATTTTTCAATCTATTGTTTATTTCTTTCTCTTTTGAGCATTAGCATTTCATGCAATAAAGCAATTACTGACAATAATTACAGTAGCGATAAAACCTATGACATAGTTATTTACGGGGCTACTCCCTCCGGAATTATAGCAGCAGTTGAGGCAGCACAAAACAAAAAGTCGGTTTTGTTGATTGCAAACTCTGTTGGTAGTTTTGGAGGTATGACAACAAATGGCTTAAGTAAGACGGACATTGGTAACATAAAATCGATAGGAGGGCTGGCTAAAACATTCTATACTAATATCGGGAACTATTATGGGACTGGGTTTGCGACAACTTTTGAACCCAAAATAGCTAGACAGGTTTTTATTAATATGTCTCAAAATAGCTACATAACGATTTTGTATAACGAGTATATCTCTGAAACTAGTACCATTCAAATGGACGGTCGTAAGATTTCATGGTTTGTGACAACTTCTGGAAAAAAGATTAATGGAAAGATGTTTATTGATGCCTCTTACGAAGGAGATTTAATGGCGTTAGCAGGAATTAACTATACTATTGGAAGGGAAAATAATAATGTATATAATGAAACATTAAATGGGGTAACTACATATGATTATGGATTAAGAGGCGTTTCAACAGGCTCGTTAGATTCCAGCAATTATGTTAAGTGTTTTGATTTCAATTCTTTCGGGGGGAACACTGGTGTTGGAGATAATAAAGTTCAAGCTTATAACTTTAGGTTGTGTATGAAATATGTGACATCTACAACCAAAGATAACTCTGATGGGCGTACTAGTAATGAAGCAATAATGATTCAAAAGCCCTTAAATTATAATGAAAATGACTTTCAATTATTAATTCAAGCCGCAAATATTTATCCAAATAATGATTTTCTAAGTATTCAGTCTTTACCAAATTCAAAGTATGACGTTAATAATCAAGGATTTATATCTACCGATTTGCCTGGTATTAATTATGGATATGCTAATGGTAACAGAACTACTAGGTTAGCGATAGAAAATAGAATTAAGGATTATATGAAGGGGTTTATTTGGACATTGCAAAATAGCACCAAAATCCCTTTGTCTGTTAGAAGCAGGTACAATACCTTAGGGTTGGTAAAGGATGAATTTGCGGATAATTCTTCTTGGCCTTATACAATTTATTTAAGAGAAGGAAGGAGAATGATAGGTGAGTATGTAATGACGGAAAAGGATGTAAAGAGTATAAACATCATTAGTGACCCGGTGGGTATGGGATCCTATCCTCTGGATTGTCATGCTGTTGAATACGGGAGCAGTAGAAACAATCAGTTACTTGTAGAAGGAGGTATTTTTGGATCAATTCCAAGTCCTTACGGAATAAGTTTCAGAAGTTTACTGCCAGACACAAATCAATGCAAAAATTTATTGGTTCCTGTTTGTTTATCAGTTAGCCACGTAGCGTTCTCTTCTATAAGAACGGAACCTGTATTCATGATTCTAGGGCAGTCTGCTTCTGAAGCTGCTTGCCTAGCTTTAGATTACAAACTAGACGCTGTTCAAGATTTGCCTTACGACTCTTTAAAAGCTCACTTAATATCTGAAGGGCAGATATTGCAATAGTTAATATAATAGGAATAAATAGAAAATAAAGCAGCTCTCTTTAAGTTATATTTACTAGTAGAGGATTTATCAATAAAGGAGAAATAAATAAAGCAGCCTTATAAGGCTGCTTTATTTATTTCTATGAGTTCTCTTCTCTATCTGACTAATTACAAAGCTATTTTGCAATTACACCTAAGGCTTCATCATTGAAAATCTTGGAGTTTAAATAATCTTCCTTCTCAACTTTTTTCCCGTTTAAGAATATTTGCCCAAATTTAAACTGACTAACATTGTGATCATTATCACTTTGAAGGACAATTAGTGGATCTGTTACGGGACCCTTGAAATGAAGGTTATCGAAAGTGAAATTTTTATAGTTCCAATATTGGTTAACGTTTTTATAATTTGTTTGAGACCTCCAACGTCTCTTACGAATATCTAAGAATCTTTTGATTGGACAATCGAAAAATATACCCGTCACAGAAAAGTTTTGAGTTGTGGAAACCTTATGATTGTCAACGTTTTGCTTTGGATCAGTAGGGTTAGTAAGGTTCATCGCATTTATGAAACCCTGATTTCTGTAATCGTCACTTACCCAATCTGCATGAATAACATCACAATTGTCAATTATATTGTTACCGCCCATATTGTGGGGCCACCATCCAAACTGTATACATGCGTTATTCAATTGCCAAAACGTACAGTTCAATATCTTATGATTATCTCCATATATAATAATAGCGTCTTCTTCGTCTTGTATAAAACAATTATCAATTACACAATCCCCAGACTCTGTAATTGCATCATTATTAAAATGAAATCCATGTATGTTTACGTTTTTAATTGTACAATTTTTGGCATACACTGCAATATTAATTGCACTAGCATCTGTAAGTGTCAATCCCTCTATTAAATTTCCAGGATCACCAGTGATTTTTATAGCCGGATACCATGGCGATATGTCAATATCATTCTTTTTATCGGCTGTATCAGGGTAATGGAATTGATAAACATCCCCACTTAATACCCCCCTGCCATTAATCTTTATGGGATGCCCACCTTCCCTTTTAGCAGAAAAGTAACCTCGTACCCAAGCCCCACCCGGAATATATACGTGTTCTACGCTCTTGGGTATTTCCCAATAGCCTATTTTAAGAATCTTTGGGGCAAATAAAACATTCTTTGTGTCGGGAGGTAGATGTAGCAATGCGTTATCGTTGTCCACAACAAATACCGATGGGTCATTAGGACTAAGGATATCCTCAGAATTTTCTGGTGCATCTGCAAATAGCATCAACTGTTTGCTAAGTGTAGGGTCATCATTAAATTCTATTGATACCTTACAAGGTTTAGCTAGTGAAAACCTGATTTTACTGCCACTACCCACCGATGTTGCGGCTAAAGTGCCAAAACCCAATCTGCTTGGTCTCACGATGGCACTTGATGCACTAGACCCAAGTTTTGTAACTTCAACTATAATTGGGGCAGAAAAAGAAAACACTGAAAAATTAAAAGTGCGCTTTGTTTTTGCATCTAGCCTCATCCTGTCTTTATCTTCATTATCTGGGCTAAAATAAACATAGCTTGCCTTGCCCACCTTATCGTTTTCGTTTTCAAAAACCCTTATTTCATAATAAGGAGACAACTTAGCAAAAGCACCCTCTTTTTTGGGGTTTGGATAAACAGTTACATGACTAATATTGTCATTTTGACTGTAACAACTGCAACTAGCCAACACAAACTGAAAAAGCGTGATTAAGGCGATCGAGTAAATTGTACTTTTTAATTTCATAATTTTTTTTGAGTGCTACTCATCTTAAGTAAACATTGTAAAGGTACTTCTATTAAAAGATAATAACTAGTAAGATTTTCTGTTTAGGTAAGTTTAGCTTATAAAATAAAAAAAGTTTTGTTTTATTACACCAATCCCTTTGCACTCAAATACCTCTCGGCATCCAAGGCAGCCATACATCCGCTTCCTGCTGCCGTAACTGCCTGACGGTAATGCTTGTCCTGCACATCTCCCGCAGCAAATACTCCCTCTAAGTTTGTTTTCGAAGTTCCTGGTATTGTTTTGATATAGCCAGTCTCGTCCATGTCAATGAAACCTTTGAAAATGTCGCTATTAGGTTTGTGTCCTATCGCTACAAAGAAGCCACCCACAGGTACATCTTGCGTTGTATTCTCCTTGGTGTTCTTTATTCTTACCCCTTCCACTTTGTGTTCCCCTAGTATTTCGTCGGTTTCGCTGTTCCAATAAACAGTTATGTTAGGTGCATTTAGTACCCTTTCTTGCATCACTTTACTAGCCCTCATTGCATCCCTGCGCACAATCATGTGAACGTGGGTGCAAAGTTTAGAAAGGTAAAGTGCTTCCTCTGCAGCCGTATCCCCCGCACCAACTATTGCCACTTCTTTCCCCCTGAAAAAGAATCCATCACATACTGCACAGGCACTTACGCCAAAGCCGTTCAATCGTTGTTCGCTTTCTATCCCCAACCATTTTGCCGATGCGCCAGTGGATATGATCACCGCATCTGCTTCTATCCAGTTTTCTTCATCTATCTCCACCCTGTATGGCTGCACGCTAAAATCTACTTTAGTAGCCAATCCATACCGTATGTCGGCACCCATCCTAGCTGCTTGTTTCTCAAAGTTCACCATCATTTCCGGTCCTTGTATGCCATCTGGGTAACCAGGATAGTTCTCAACTTCGGTGGTAATGGTAAGTTGCCCACCCGGTTGAATGCCCTGATACAACACAGGTTTCATGTTTGCCCTAGCGGCATAGATGGCAGCCGTGTATCCAGCGGGGCCACTACCAATTATCAACAGGTGTACTTTTTCAGTTGTCTTATCACTCATCATT